>CEUI01028973.1_pt1 | contig 10604 bp, 13 predicted proteins | sample 531411 | NCBI WGS metagenome assembly CEUI01 (sample SAMEA2622841, study PRJEB7988) | marine metagenome | isolation source: saline water (ENVO:00002010), including
TTTAGGATTAACAGTTGTTGGATTTATCGGATATATAAAAGATAAAAATTAATTAGTCATGTGGAGTTAAACATGAAACTATCAAAGTCAAACTGGATAACAGTAGAAGATGCATCAGCCGAAACATCATTAACCAAAGCTCATATCTATTATTTGTGTAAAAGAGGGGTTATTCCAGTAATGGATAAGAAAATTTCTGGTAGAAGAGTTATTATTTCAAGAAAACATCTCGATTCTATGATTTCTCCAAAGAAAAATGAAAGTTAAGAAAACATTACATAATCTTAACTTATTGGATAAAAATGATATGGATTAGATATCCAAAAATGCAAAAAATAGCCAAAAAGGTTACGAAAATGTCAGAATATAAACTTTTTTATTATATGAATCCTGTTGAAGTTCAAGTTCTTTTTACTTATGCAAAAAGTGAAAAAATTAAAACAGCTATGTATATTCAATTTTTTGCTGGTTTAAGAATAGCTGAAACAACAAAACTAAAACCTATTGATGTTGATTTTTCAAAAGATATTTTAGTTGTTAGATCAGGCAAAGGAAATAAAGATCGTGCTGTTCCCTTACATCCCAGATTAAAAGAACAAATATTTCATTACAAAGGAACTAAACCTTTTTGTGATATGTCAGAAACAAATGCTTATAAAGTTTATAACACAACATATCAACGAGCCTTAAAAGATAAAGCAATAAAACCAGACATTAATATGGGAACACATATTTTCAGACATTCCTTTGCTATGTCCCAATTAGATGCTGGAACAGATATAAGACAGCTACAGGGATTGATGGGTCATTCAAATATTAAAGACACTATGAAATATTTACATTTAAAGCCAACAGCTCCAGAACAATGGATGCAATCAAATATCTTTTAATTGTTTTGAATAAAAGATAATTAAAATAACAGCTAAAATATAATATCCCTCCGGTGTCAACAAAACATCATCCAATAATAAATATGCTGTTATAGCTAAATGAAATAAAGATAATGGTCTTATTGCAAAAAATAAAATGAAAATGGGAATAAAAGTTAATATTCCAAGTTCATAAATTAAAAGCATTAAATTATGTGGTCTGGGTATGTAAGGATAAGTCGACAGTCCATAGCCAAAAAAACTTAATTTTCCTTTCATACATTCAAAATCATTACCCAGTAAATCTTTTGCTCTTTTACATTGATCCGATTTACCTTGGGTTGTTTCATATCTATCAACCACATCATGTTTAAGTTGAGATATATCAAAATAATGCGTAGAACGTCCATACAGCCCTCCCAACAACAAAAATGATACCAAGATACCTATCATCATAAGAAACCTATCTCTAAGAGCCTTAAAATTCCATTTTTGGTGTATTTTTGAAAAAAAACCAATACTACCAGCAAAAATAGCTGACCTAGCACCAGATGTACCAAGAGTTAGACCAGTAATTAGCACAAAAGGAATTTTTAAATATTTATTTGGCATTATCATCATTCCTAGAAAACCAATAGCCCCTAAAATTGATTCATAACGTGCTAAACCAGTATGCCTTTCCCCAATAACTAAAATAAGTGGCAAAGCTTGTAAACATAAAGCTAAAAAAATTCCAAATAAAAACATTTTTTCATTAAAATTTTTCAAAATATAATTTGATATTATAGCTAATGCAAAAATTCTTATTATTGAATACATTGTTAAATAAACATCAATAGACCAGAACATTGAAAATGCCAAAGGAAATAATAATAAAAAAAGATATTTAACCAATTTACTATCAGCTGTTTTTATAAAATTTATTATTAATAATGATGCAATAAAAAATAAAACTGGATCGGCATATAAAAAATTTTTAGATATTGTTTGGGAATATGTAGATGCAACTAATAAATATCCAGTAAGAAAATTAATCAACAAATGGCAGTTTTTTAATATCAAATTTTTTAGCATTACCAGAACGTGTTTCCCTTAAACCTAAATTTCTTAATTCTTTAGCCATAGCATTTGGAGAAATTACCTCTCTAGATTCTTTAACAAAAATAGTGGCTAGTTCAGCTGATGAAATTCTATCAACATCATTTTCAGCTAAATAATTTACTAATCTTCCAATTCTCATTGACTTATCAAATTCCTGTTGTTTTTGAATATCTTTCATACTGAGTGTGTTATCGATCATTGAAACATTTTTTTCAGTGTCATAATATTTTTTATATTCATGTGCATTTTTTACAACTCCCAAAATCGGCTTATTGGGTGGTGCATATTGATTATTGAAAACAGCTTGTCGTCTGAACCATATTTCCCATGATTCTCTTTTTGTTCCCTCATTAATTTTTTTTAATCCGTATCTATTCATGCGTGACCAGTCATCATTCAAATCATAAGACCAGTCTGTTTGTTGTCTGAGCCTAAAATCGACAGAGTTTTCATCTTGAGTCGTATAAATTATAGCTAAATTCTTTTTTCTCATTTGCGTGATGAATCCATATATGACTTTGTTAGCTGTGGACATAGCTGATCGTGAATCCATCATCATGTGTATTTCATCAAGCAATATAACAGCATCATGAAAATCTGAATCTCCAAAATCAACAAAATTCCATACATCAAATTCTGTTCCAAAATTTAGACATCCATTATGGAAAACTCTTTTGTTTAATTCTTTTATTTCTTTGGGTTTTTTATTAGCACCGAACGTAGCAAAATTATTCAGCTGTGCTGTATTCCACCAATGTTGATAACAAAGATATGTGGCTAGAAGAGTTTTGCCTTTTCCTCTAGTTCCAAGAATAGCTGTAATTGTGGGGTCTAATTTTAAATATTTCATGCGTAAAATTTTTTTACTTCGTCAATTAAAACAATAATTAAAAATGCACCACCACCAAGAATAGCCAATATCATCATCCACTGAATAGCCTCTTTTAATGTTGTTTTCTTTTCAACGTGTAAAAGACTTTTTATTTCATCATTACCCAGCCAGTATCTTAACTCATGGGGAGAAAATCCAGAAAATTGTAATGTGAAAGGATTGAAAGGAATAAAACCTTTGTCAGTTTTTATTAATACTGGAATATTAATAAATGATTTAGCTGTTGTGTAAAAACAACTTTTATCAAATGTCTTTACTAATTCTGTTTTCCAGTATCTATAAATTATATGATTTCTACCATTTTTAAAATCGAATATTAAAACTTTTTTAAATTCTTTAATACATGATAAATACCACAATCCAAAAGAAAACAACAAAGATAATCCTAGGACTAGAGATCCAATCATTGTGGGTATTTTTTCTAATGATCCTAAAACAAATAAAGTTATTCCCAGAAATAAAATAATAATTACTAATAAACCACGTAATTTAGAGTTTTTAGATAATAAGAATATTTGCCAAAATTTATGATCCAATTTTTCCCCACATATCTATCAATGGTGGTAAAAACAATGGAACACAAAGCATAAAAACAATTATGCTAACTGTTAACATCATTCCCATTATTCCCTTTTCTATTGTTGGTCTTTTATCTTTATTTGTTGACATCTCCAGCTGTGCTGAATCCAATGATCTCTCTGATATTGATTCGACAAAATCTAAATCTATAATTGGTTTTTCAAAACCATTTTTATCAAAATTAAGTGGGGATGCATCACTAGCTGTAACTATTATTGCTTTTGATCTTCTTATCCCTAAAAAACCAAATAAAATGGGGATTTCAACATCTGATACAGCTTTAGGATCAGATTTATATGCAATTTCAACATTGGGAACATGAACCAATCCAAAAAACATTTTTGATTTCAATTCTTTGAATGTCATATCTTCACTGAATTGTAGAATAATCATTTAATAATCAGTTCTATTTTTATTGTCTTTGCCTTTTGGATTATTCATTCCAGAATAAGGATTATTAGCATTTATAAATTCAACTCTTGATAATCCATCAATAGACATTCTTAAACCAGTATTAATCATGATCATACGCATCCTAGAATTATAATCGAAATAATTTTGATTAAATGATTTGTTTAAATGTCTTTTGGTTGAACTATTCATTCTTTTAGACATCATATTGAAAGCTTTTTGCATTGTAAGTGTAACAGCTTGTACCCCCAATTCTGAATATCTAGTCTTGACTAAATTGTCATCTGGTTTTTTTCCATGTGATATTAATTCTTTAGAATCAGATGTTTGTGGACTATTAAACCAGTTTGTAAATCCTTTTGGTTGATAAAATGGTAGCTGATTACTATCTTGATTCATATTTTAGACCTCAACTTTTATTTTTCTTTATCTTTTATATATCCCTTTATACTTATTACTTTACCACAAATAAAGTATATTCAACGTTTTTTTAATCAATATATCTAAAGATATATTGTCCTCTGAGTCTTTTAGAATCACAAAGATCAAATATATATTGTTAAATTAATTCTTTATAAAACATAAAAAATCTTTATATCTTAAATTAAGGAAAAAATAATTTATGTTAGCAAAAGGATTAATAGGTGTATTGTTTTTAGGACTAGCTGTAGTCATAACAACATTAATGATGCCTAGCATAGTTAATCTTAGCGAAACAGCTAGAACTGTAGACGTTACTGAGTCAAAGTCCTGTGCTACTGGATCTGATACTTTTTGTACTTTTTCATTAAGTGAAGTTTCCCAGTATTCAGGAACATCAACGATTCAAGTAATTGAAACCAGTCCAGCTAGTGGCGTAAGAAATGAAACAGTGTTGGATGACGATAGACTAACACTTACAGTGAATGGTTTATCAACTTCGACATCATATATATTTGATGTATCGTTTAAGGGTCAACCAGCAAATGTTTCCGACTATACTAATGATCTGTTAAGGCAACTACCATTAATTATTATTATTGGAACAGTTGCTATAGCTGTTTTCATGGTGGCAACAACACTTAGATCCAACTATTAATAAAGTTTTAGTCAATGTTTAAAAGCATTGTAAAATTATAACTGGAGTTGTTATGTCAGGAAGTGGCGTGGGAAAAATTACAGCTATAGTGATGGCTGTAGTGATTTTGGTATAAAAGTTGCCCACTAGATAAGTGATTATCTAGATTGCATTCCTTAAATTCATGGAAACCTAAGTCAATAATTGATAAGGCAATCGTGAGCAAAGACCAGAGTGGCTGGTAATGTGCAGAGACTAAACAGGGAATATCTTGAAAGAAAGATAAAGAGATAGTCCGACACCATAAGAAATTATGGTTAAAACAGTAAGAGCTTTTTTAGCTATTTTTCCTACAATCTTACAAAGTACTTATGACAGTTCTAATTCAACTTATATAACGGAGTTCAGTGGAGTTCAAAGCATAGTAAATTTGATTCCTCAATAGGGGACATTTAACAGTAATGTTAATTGCAAAGACATTAAATTCATGGAAACCTAAGTCAAAATAATCCACATTCATTTGATAAGGCAATCGTGAGCGAAACCTTAAGAGGTAAGGGACGTGCAGAGACTATAATATGTCCATCCTAATAGTAAGGATGATGGGATAGTCCGACACCATAAGAAATTATGGATAAAACATAATGCTAATTGCTGTTGTGGGTGGATTAGCTGTGGCTGCATTGATAGCTAGAAGTGCTACGAAAGGTAGAGACTAAATCTCTAAACCTTTTTTAGCATTGATTCACTATCCTTTGTAATAAAATAAAAATAGGAGATAGATATGTTGACAAAAGGATTCGCTGGAATAGGATTTTTATTAAGTAGCTTTGGGCTATTTAGTATTTCTGTTTCATCACTTCCATTTGTTTCAGCATATCTATTTTCCTTATTAATTTTTATAACTCTTTTATTAACAATAACCAGTCTAGTTATTTTATTTGAATCAAGTATTTTTGGATGAAAATTAAAATATTCGGAATTATATTAACACTATCTTTATTTGTTTTTATAGGTAAAGAAATTCATGCTGTTGTTACTTTACCCACTAATGCTGTTTTAAATAATGCTATTGGATATCAAAATATAATAACTGATTCAACAGCTACAGCTGGTAGAGATATATTCTTTTTAGCTAGATATGATTTACCAGTTTCTAATTCCGATCCTACAAAAGATTGGTGCAAAGATTTATATGATACTTCAGGATGTAGTCAATCAAGCACAGTCGCATCCATTCCCTTATATGCTGGATCACTTCCATCTGGTTATGTGATTTTAACTTTATTAGATGAAACTGGAACAGTCCGAGCAACTCAACAAATCAGAAGAATAGAAAATTCATTATCTGGAATTTATTTCACAGCTGGTCATGGTCTTGATTTTGGAAATTCAAGTTATCAATTATGTTTACAAATAGCTGGATCTAGTCCTTATGATGAATGTTTGAATATTAGCTGGTCATATCCAGCCAGTGGTGAAACTCAAGCTGATTATTTATCTGTGTTGGAAATAGATATTAAAAATCAGTTAATGCTAATTGAATCTACACAAAATTGGGATGAGGGTTTTTTATTACAAAGAGCAACACAAACTATAACGCAAAATGGTCAAACTTTTACTAGATTAGCTTTTGCACCATTACAGGATTTAATTCCAGATGCTTTTCAGGCTAGTGCTTTTGATGTAGCCCCAACAGCTGTAGCTGGTGGCGTTCCAGCTTTAGAATCAAATATATTAGCCACAGCTACAAAAACACCAGTCTTTCAAAATATAGATATAGCATCCCAAGAATTTGCAAATTTATCAGGAACAACAACTTCCAGTATGATTTTTATTGGTCTGGGTTTATTACTATCAGCGTTAGCATATTTCACAACAAAAAGTGTATGGATGTCAGGCGTTGGATTTTTTTCAGCTACAAGTTTAGGCGTTTGGATTAGTAGTCCATCAATATCCTATTTATTCGTATCAATTTTAGTATTAATAATCCTAACTGGTTTATGGTTAGCACGGAGAACACCATCATCATGAGATTTAAATCTTTACTCATAAATAATAGAAGTGAATCAATGATGGTATTTCTAGTTGCTTTATTAGCTTTGGTTTTTTCTTTTTTCACCAAAAATACTCTTTGTCTTTACGCATCAAATCAAATTCCATTTGATTTCTGTAAAACGTGGACAATAGGTGTATCAACTGGATCTGGTGTATCTCTTGATTATGATCCAGTTAGGATTCCAGTTAATGCTAGAGATTTAATATCTAGTGGTGTTATTCTCCCTTATCAAGCATGGGATTCTGTTTTAACTTCATCATCCTTACAGCGAAGATCGTTCATGGCTCAAGATTTAGATTCAACAAGTGCTGGGTGGTGGATGATTGTTCCGACTCAATTAGCTAACACATCAGCTAATTATAAATTCTTTTTTTCAAATTCATTTACTCAACGTGATAATGGAATGGGGTTTTTTGAAAATGATTATGCAACTATTCCAAGTAATTCAGATTTTGATATTACTGATAATTTAGAATTGTGGGTTGATGTTGATGTTCTGAATACATCTAGGGATGCTGATGATCTTTTTAGGTATGAATCATTAATTGATAGACATGATACTGGAACGGATACTGGTTATGGATTATTTTTTCAACATGATGGATCTGATTTGAATATTATCGGAAGAATAAATGATAAAACTGTGTCTTCAGCATGGGATACAGCTGATACTGGAACCTCAACAAAAATATCATTACAGTTTGTTAATCCAAATTTAAATCTTTATGTAAATGGAATTCAATTAGCTACAACAAATACTGGATTATCAGCTATAACAAATACATCAACAAATATAACTGTTGGAGAATATTTAGATAAAGCTGTTATAAGAAATTTTGGAATTAATAAAAATATAATTACAACAAATGATATCGTAGCTAGATATAATTTTGATCCATCAGATATAGTAGAAAATCCATCAGTAGCACCGAATTATTCTGGAACATTTGAAGATAATGGATCTAATAATCATGATGGAACTTATACTTTTAATAGACCACAAACAAATCTAACTTTAACTATCGGAAATTTAGTTGATGTTGGTGCTGATGATTTAATCAATATTCCAGATACAGTTGAAAATATTATTAATCAGCCTTTTGTAGATATCACATCAAAAACAGCTGAAAATAATTTTATTCCATTCTATTCATTTGGTGAAACTGTAGCTGATGGAATTGGATTACCCAGACAAATGTTTTGGGTTAGTGCATTTTTAATTACTGGATTACTTTTATCTATTGGCGTGATTATGGGAACTGGGTCAACACCACTAGCTATGGTGACAATGGGAATGGTGCTTTCATTCGGAACAATTTCAGGATTATATGCACAATGGTTTGTGGTTTTATTCTGTGCCATTATGGTTCTACTCTGGACATCAATTAAATTTATGGAAGAAACAGCATAGGAGATTTATGAATTACGCATTATACATATTTTTTGCAACTGTAGTTTTATTAGCTAATGTTGTTGATGGTATAGCTCAAGATGCTCAAACTGGTGTCGCATCATCCCCACATGAAAATGTAAACACAGTAGCTAACACTAGATTTATTCAAATTACTGATAGAGAACTGGGAGAAGATTCAACATCTTTAGCTGTTACTGGTGTTGGTTTGCCTATTCCGAATCCAACTATTTTAGGAAAATTTTATAACAGTATCAGTTTAAATTATGACTGGTTAAATCAGGGTCATGTAAAAATTGTTCGTTATATATGGGGAATATTTACTTTGGCATTAACTTTGAATTTAGCTGTTTGGGGAATGAGTAGATTATTACCTAATTTTGGTGGTGGTAGATGAAAAAAATTATTAAAAAATCAACAATTATCTGGTCAATAATTTGTATAACAACGGCATATCTTGGAATAGCTATTGCGTATGCTATGTGTCCAGAGCAATTCAATATATTTCCAATAGGAGTTATCAAATAAAATGTTTAATAAATTAAAAAATATAAGAATAAAAAAACGTGAAGGATTTATCGCCTCAACAGCCATGGTTGTGAGTATTTTAGCAATTTTTATTTCTTTAGGATCACAAACAACAGAATGTGCTTTAGCTGATGATACTTGTACAGTTTCATCTACTGAAACTTTTACTGGGGATGTTGGCATTATGTCGGCAACTAATAATACTTTTTTAATTCAACATGCTTTAACTAATGATGTTACAGCTAATGTTCAAGATTCTGGTGGAACACATGTAGGAACACTTATTCTAAAAGATAATTCTAATGATTTTAATTTAGCTGGTGGGCTTGTTTTAGGAACATCAAGCACAAGCACAAATGGCACGATTAGATATGATTCTGGAACAGATAAGATTCAATATTATTCCAGCACAGCCAGTGCTTTTACTGATGTTGGTGGATCTTCTGGTGGTGGTTATTGTGGGATGACTGTTTACAATGATTCTTCTGTTTCTTCTGTTTCTTCAAACACTGATTTAAATTTTAATACTGTAGCATCAAATTCATGCACAAGTGTCCTAGAAAATGACACTAGTTCTGGTCATTCAAGGTTTACTAATAAAGTTGGAAGTGGCGTTACAGCTATGTTTCAAGTACAGGGTGTTATAAATGCAATTTGTCAATCTGGAAGTGGTAATCCATGTAAATCAAAATTATATATTAATCATTCTGGTGGAAAAACAACTTTTACATCATTCGATCATAGATCGGATACTGGATCGGCTTATGTTCCATGGTATTTTTCTGGAACAGTATGTCTGGTCGAGGGTGCTTACGCTAAATTAACTTTTGAACCAAATTCAACTACATGGAATTTTCCAGATGCAAGTGATACTGATATGAGATTTATGGCAAATATCTATCAACTGGGTGCTGTTGATTCATGTGATAGTTTCAGTGGTGCATTACCATAGGAGATTAAATGGCTGGAAATATAACTATAACTAAAACTAGAAGATTACAAACTGGTGGATTTGGTGGTGGATTTAAGCCTACTGGTGGTATTAAAAGAACACAAGCACCATTGAGAAAAAGAACAGGTAAACAAAAAAGATTAGAACGACAATCAAAAGAAATGTTTACTAAAGGAAAAATTACTTTAAAACCTACTGATCCACAATTAAAAGGAATAAAATCTCCACAAGTAAAAACAGTTAAAAAATTAAAACCTCCAACAACAATAAAAATAGATTATTCACAAAAAATCTTAAATCCCAAAACTGGAAAATTTACAACTGTTAGAGAAACACAATTAATGCAATCACGAGCATTAAAAAAATCTTTTATTAAAAGACAAATGGAAATTTCTAGACAATCAAAACGTGCAAAAATGCAACGAGCTATAAAAGCACCTATTCCGAGTAAAGTTATTAGTAAGATAAAACCAGCACCAATAAAAATTAAAATCACAAAATTAAAGCGTGGAACATCATCAAGTAATTTTGCTTTAGCCCAACAAATAGCTACAGCTAAAAATATGCCTTTTGAAGTTAAACAAAAAGCAATAAAAACTGTTTTAAATAATAAAGAAAAACAAATTATAAAAGCTGATCCTTTGATTAATCCATTTTTAATGAAACCAATAACAAAGGGTGCTATGCAAGTAACACCAAAAGCTGTTCCAAAAACTAAGATAATTACTAAAACAGCACCAGCTAC
>CEUI01060163.1_pt1 | contig 10594 bp, 6 predicted proteins | sample 531411 | NCBI WGS metagenome assembly CEUI01 (sample SAMEA2622841, study PRJEB7988) | marine metagenome | isolation source: saline water (ENVO:00002010), including
GTCTTAAATTAGCAGGTTCCATGGTAGCGATAGCAGCACTGTTCACTATTGGAGGCGTTGCATTTGGTTTTGGATTGTTGTTATTAGCAAAAGGTTTTGCAGAAGTAGATCTTATGGGATCCCTTAAAGCCTTAGCGTTAGTAACATTAGCGAGTTTGGCTTCTGTACCAATGATACTTGCTGCAGCAGGAATTGGAGCACTCATGAAATCCTTCGGAGGCCAAGGATTTATTGCGATCATCATAGGTTTCGCAATGATAACAGCGATCATGTTTGCTATAGCAGGTTTATTCCCGATGGCGCTTCAAATGTTGCAAACTAACATGACAGGTATCAACTTTGAAAGTACTATGAAGACGCTGACAATGATTGCCCTCCTTCTTGCAATTGCAATCCCGTTGATATTAGTAGCCGGAGCATTGGGTGCAGCAGTAATGGTATTAAGCACTATAGTTCCCGGAGGAGGCCTAGTAGTTGTTGGAGCAATCTTGATTGGTTTAGCTATAGTGGGTGGCGTGATTGCTGCATTGGCCGGCATGGCAGGCTTGTTAGGTTCAGCTTTGAAGACGCTTGTTTCCGGCATGAATATTGAAAACCCAGAAAGAGTTATGAAAATAATTCAAATCATTGGAGAGCTAATGTCTGTGATTGCAACCCTCGGAGAGTTAGCAATGATGGGAGCTCAGATGAAAGCTGCAGAAAAATTGACTGAACCAGGAGGTGATGGAGAAGGTGTAATAATGGGCATGGCAGGCTTTATTACAACTGTCATAGATTCCCTTGTAGGTATGGTGAAATCATTGGTTACAGCGTCCCAAGATTTGGGAGACCCTAAAGCCATGAAAGGTGCAGAAATACTTATCAGGATCATTGGCGGTGTTGCTGAATTAGCTTCAACATTGATAGAGCCCTTAATGTCTGTACAGAAAAATGCAGGATTTTTTACTACCAACGCTAATATTGCCGCGAACATGAAATCGATTGCCGACACCATGGGCACTTTGTTTATGACTATCAAAACTGCAATGGTTGACATGGTAACAGAAATGATGGCCATTTTTGATGGTTTATCAGACGAACAGATAAATGGTCTAGACAAGAAAGCAACAATCCTTAATTCTGTCTTTTATGGGATTGGTGCGATTGCTGGAACCTTCAAAGAATTGAACGGTGCGCAAAAAGCCAAAGAAGATTTGAATTCATTAGATGCAGAAGCGATCAAAGATTCTTTCAAAAAGATGTCAGAGATCATGGGATCAGATGCTTTCTTTAGTACTATCGAAGCGTTCGGAAAGTTTGCAGATGTGTCATCCACAGTAGATGTTGGAAAGCTAGATGAAGCTAGATTGACCTTCATTGGGATTAAAAACGTATTCCGTAAATTTACAGAAGTTATCGGAAAATACCATTCACAAGTATTCCCTCCAGAGATTATGACACAGATGAAAACTGTGCATACTCTTCTTGAAGGATTTAGGAAAGACCCGAATTCATCACCAGCAGGCATCGTAGGAAGAATTAGTGAAGAAGCTGGAAAGTTAGCTATCGCAATGAACGAAATGGACGCAGACCTTGGAGAAGTTAATTTAAAACCGCAATTAGATGCAATCCTGGGCTATGATGGAGAACATAAAATTACAATTGCTCCAGAAGCTGTTAACTTGAATATCAAGCTATCAGTTGTAATGGATGCTGCAGAGTTAGCAACTTCGATAGCGAAGGGCAACGAAGATAACGATGGGTTCTTTAAAACAACAGAAAAAGCTGCGAAAGCTCTGCTAGAAGGAGATAGAGGTATTGGTAGCTGGTTCGGAATGAAATAAGAAGGATAATATGGATAAGTTTCTAGAAGCGATGAAAGAATCAGGGATAATTCAACAACTCAGAGGGTCATTAACCGAAGAGGAAAAACTACAATTTGATAAAATTGTTGAAGCTACAATGAAAGAATATGGTGGAATGTGGGCTGAAGTTGAACCGTTAATCAATAATTATAATTCAAAGGTGAAAGAATATGCCGCAGAATCCAAAACCGAACAGCGACAAGACATCCAATCGGACGACGAACAATCCTGATTCTTGGTCTGCTCCCAAAGGAACAGCAGAGAAAAATTTTGTTCGTTTTGATAACGATGATTTATATCCCCAAAGAGTAGAGCGTTTAGGCCAGTACCTATCAGATACTACCCGGGGAGACATGTCTAATACAGACGTCCGCGGTGGCCAAGCAAATGATTTTCCTGTGTCTCCACCGGGAGAGACCACTCCGACATATTCAGAGCAGCTATCAGACGTGATGGAAAAAGCTGTCCAGCATTTTGAGACTTTAAGCGAACAGACGTCTTTTGATCCTGGCACGGGTCAACAGCCTGATGGCACTTATGGTTCTGGCCATTCCCTCCTGCAGGAAAGAGCGCCAGAAATGGTGACAGAAGAAATCAATACCATGAACACAGTTGCAAATTCTCGATGGTATGGCATCAAACAACAGAGGTTTGCACCTAACACCGGAGAATCTAATTCAGCTGATCTATATCAAGTGCAAAAAACCGGTGAGTGTTTAGATACTTCTGAGCAAGATAGGGGCATTACGAAATTTACTTCTTATAGTCATCCGTCTGGATTAGCTAATAACGATTCAGCGAGAGGAGATTTTTGGACAGATTACTTCGATAGATTAAAATTGGTTGGACCAAAAATTACTTTGGGTGCTACTGGTCATGATCTACCCAAGAGTAGGTTGTTAGGCGGGAAAGACCCTGGAAGTGCACCCATGGGAATCTTGAAACAAGGTTTAGTTACCAACGATGACTTGAGAGGGAATTACGCCAAGCATGATGTTAAATTAACAGAGGCTGGAGAAACTTTCAAAAACGAAGATGGTTCAAACGTATATGACAGATATGACACCTTATCTTCTGAGTTCAAGTTCGAAGAAATAAAACAGATGAGCACAGAAACTTATGGGCAAATGAATTCTTGGCATAATCCATTTGAGACCACAGGGTTTCCCATTATTGAAAACCAAGGTTTAAGGGTGTCTATCCAGCTATTAGAAATCTGGGCGATGGTCGTTTTAAGACTCTTAATTACCACTTCTTTGCTACAAATTGCATCTTATTTGATTTCCTGGAAAGATACAGAGATAGCCAAGAAAGCTGGAATTGGAAATATCGGAGGGAAACATATAATTCCATGGAACAGAAATTATTACTCTGAAGCTCCACAAACACAGTCGCCAACAGAGTGGTTTAAAGGGAGCTCAGGCTTTAATCATCCCGCTTCTGATCTTATAACAGCATCATTGGATAGCTTCAACAGGGATAATGCTAGTAAAAAGAATGCACCATTGGAATTGGGAGCCATGCAGTTGGCTGGCCCAGCGCTTAATTCTGCTGGAAAAATTTTAGAAGAAGAGTATTTGAATATAACCGTTGCTATTCAAAGAGAGCTTAATATTTACATTCCTAGACATATTCTTTCTACTATGGCAAACGAAACTACAAATTACCACGGAAATCCTGTGGTGAAATCTATAGATATATTTACTGCATATGTGAGGGCATATACTGCTGGTATGGCTACTCTTGTTACCCACATTGTCGCTGGAGACATGGGGAAATCATTGGGTTTTTGGAAGACTGTTTTTAGAACAGTGGTTAGATCTAAAGCCCATTGGAGAACTTACGTAAAAGCAGACAGCGCATATGATAAAATGTTGCATTTTGTAGGAAAAGATGATAAGATAATGCAGTTTGCAAATTATCTTGCTATGATCGGTGATCTAGGAACAGCTGCCGGCCACGCCGGTAATATAGCATTTCCGGAAAATAAAGTACCATTGGACCAAGTAAGTAATTTTCCGACGTTGAGAACTATTGGTAGAAAAAGAGGTACAAATAAATCTAGATTGTCTTTAACAGAGACTCCGTCATTGTTGTTAATCCCAAACAATGTTGCACAAGTTAGGCATAACTTAGGGGTGTATGGGGTTGAAGAGGGCTCTTCTTATGGATCGATCGAAGGCTCGAATCCTATATGGTACAAGAAGGAGAAAGATGATCCGGAGCAGGAAATTGGAAATAAATATCAACCTAATGACAACAACAGATTCTCTCCGGACCAAGTAAGGATGATTGAAGATCAATTAGAGGGTGAGCATATGCCTTTCTATATCCATGATCTTAGAACAAATGAAATTATATCATTTCATGCATTTCTTACATCTTTAAGTGATTCATACACCGGAGAATGGTCAGCTCAAAAAGGATTTGGGCGCTTGGAAGCAGCACAAATATATGGTGGAGGTTCCAGAAGTATTGGATTGAGTTTTTCTATAATTGCAATGAACGAAGAAGACTTTGATGAGATGTATTATAAAATCAATAAGTTAACAACATTAGTATATCCCCAGTGGTCAGAAGGAACATTAATGGACAGTGGCGATTCAACGTTTATCCAACCGTTTTCTCAAGTGCCGACAGCTTCTCCTCTCTGTAGAATTAGGGTTGGAGATTTGTTTACTAGCAATTATTCTAAAGTTGCTATGGCGAGAATGATGGGAATAGGAAACAAAAAATTTGTATATACTGAGCCTGGTGCAAAAACTGCAAACCCAGAAGAAATAGAAGAATGGAATAATATGACTCTGCAAGAAAAGCTCGATGGACCGAGATTTATAAAACCAATCACTTTTGCAAAGCTTATGCAGTCTAGAGGAGATTGGGATCTATATGCAGATGTAATGTTGCCCTTGTACAAAAACGATCCAACGATATTCAGAACTGAGTGGAAGAATGAATCTTTCTTCGGGGTGGGGGATATCGGCTGGGGAGAATTATCTGCATTGGGCTTGATTACGACTCCGATTAACTTTGAAGCGCCCGATGCAGATACGTATTTAAGTAAGACTGAATTTATTGCTGAATCTGGTCGTATGGGCCCAAGCTTAGCCGGTCTTTTCGGTGGCGGCCCTGAACCAGTGGGGATTTCTAGTTTATTTAATGTTGAAACAAATCCTATATTGAAAAGTTTTAATTCTACAATGGGTCGAGGTATTGCTGTAGCAATCACCGGTATTACTTTTGATTGGAAATTAAATAGTGCTCCATGGGAATTAAGGGCAGGTAGCAGAGCTCCTCGCATGTGCGATGTTCAATTGAGCCTTGTACCTATTCATGATATTACGCCTGGCTTGGATCATCAAGGTATCAATCGTGCACCGATCTATAAAGTTGGTTCGAAATCTAAGTCTCTTACAGGCGATGCTTGGTATAATAAATCAGATTACCAAGATTTAGTAGGTGAAGTTGAAAAGCAACACCAATTAAATCTCCGCGGTGAAGAGGAATAATAATGAGGCGATACACTAGAGACCAAAGAATTGCGGGTGGAAAGCTCCAAACAGCAAAAGCAGTAGTTAGAATTAGAAGAGCAAAAGAGTTGGGTTTAATCAAAACTAGGCAAGTGGTGATTAAAGAGTCTCAAAGACTAGATCATCTAGCTGCTGGCCATCTTGGTAGTTCACACCTGTGGTGGGTCTTGGCGGCTCTAAGCGATATTGGTTGGGGCATGCAGCTTCCTATAGGGACCGTAATTTATGTTCCGACTGATATGAGATCGATCTCTAAATTAGTGGGTTAATATGTCTGATATTACAAAGTTATTTGCGAATTCAAGCAATGCTCAAACTAGAGCCGCTATGAAAGAATTAGGTTCTTATTATGGCGTTAAAGATAAAAATTCGTTTGTGCAAATACTCCTAATGGGCAGTGCTGGTGGAGAACCAGAAAAAAATCCATCTTCAGCTGAAATGTCTGAACAAATGAAAGAAACTAATTCAAATTTGCAAAATTTAGCAAACGCAGTTATTAGTCTGCAAGGAGACGGTGTATATTCTAGCCAGCTTAAACAAGTATTCGACAATTACATCACTGGAGACCCTAATGATCCAATTGCAAAAGTACTTAATGACCCAGCTACAGGAAACGATGCCGAAGGATCACCGATCTCTTTGACCTTGCCCTCTAATGGAGGAGAACATAAGGGCTACCTTAGAGGCGTGGGAGTTGATAGCATGTTGCCGAAAGCAGACTTTGTCATTTCAGAAGACAGCACTAGAAGGACTATTTCTATTTTAGAGATGCATCATCCCAATCTGAATTTCTCGAATAGGGATTCTGCTGCGTCTTCTGTATTCTTAATGGCTCTTCCATCGATAGAGATATCTAAAGCAGTGCCCTATTTTGATATTAAGACTATAGTAAAGGGAGATCCTATCACCGAAGCAGCCGGCGGTGAAGAAAATACTATGACTTTTGGAAATGGAATTTCAATTTATAAATTTCTTCATGGTGAAAGAATAGAAAAAGGTGATGCAGTATTAAAACAATTAGCAAGAATGATACCCAATGAATTTGCAACAAAACCAAAAGTGTTATCAGGAGGAGTTGGCCAAGAAGAAACAGAAGGGCCTGCCCCAGTATCTGTTGCGGGAATGGAGATATTTACATCACCCCAAACCATGGTTGATGGTACATTACAGCATATAGATTTAGATGCTACTTCAGCCAATTACGGAAAAGGAGCAGAGCCCAGTAATATTCCGTTGGAAAACAAAGTATTAGATAAATTCAGGCCGTTGATGACCATTAAGTCTTTTAATGTACAAGTAACACCAGCGACTGGAATGCTGGCTACTAAAGCTGCAGATGTAAAATTGACATTACACGACAAGACTAGAATGAATCAAATTATGCCCTTTATTATTCCTGGTCAGTTGGGTGATGTAGAATTTTTAGTTGAATGGGGATGGTCACATCCTCAACCAGATCCTAACATAAATCCATACGGCGCACTTATTAACTCCATGAGAGTTAAAGAAAAATATGGAATTATGAATTCTACTTATTCGTTTACGCCTGAAGGACAAGTGGATATTACTTTGAAGCTGTATACAAAAGGAGCTTCTAATGCTACTTTCGAGCTTGTTTCTAACACTGGGAAAAAACACCCTGCAGATGTATTGAAAGATTTAGTTGGTGCTATTAGGTCTGCAATGAAAAGCCTCAAGCAATCTGGTTACGCTTTGAATGCAGAAATGGGTGCACCAGATATTTTGGGGAAAGCTTCTTCTGTTGGTGGCATTTTGTCTTTGAAGAAAGAAGAACGAGAGAAAATTAAAGAGTTTCTTTCTAGAATGAAATCTCGTGCTTCTCAGAGCTCTGCTAGCACCTGGGAAGAAATGGTTAATTCTTTTGATGAAGCTGAAGAAGGTGTTGAAAATTTTCAAGAAGAAATACAAGAACAGTTTAAAGAGATGATTGACAACTGTTGTAAAGCAGGTGCCCAAGTTGATCCTTATCTTCATCCAGATCAATCTGGCATTATCAGTGGTTATGGCCATAGAGTTATGAATATCACCAGAAAGAAACATGTTTCGTTTGCAAAAATTATAACAACATTTGTTGCAAATCCGATATTGCAAACTGGTAAATTCAATGAAGTACAATTACTGTTTTATCCTATGAACGAATATGCTATGTGGGCTAGAGATTTAAATGTAGGTCAATACCCTATTAACAAAGAGGCTCTACGAGAATTCATGGAAACAGCTCTTAATGTTACTCCTTCGATTTCTATTCAAAAGTTTTTGAATATGATCAAAAAGCATTTTATCAATTATGTAGGAGATGACATATATGGTCTATCTTCGTTTTATAATACCACAGAAGATGGTAAACGAGAGTTAGCAGAAAAGTGGACAAAAGACGAAGAAGCGAAACAGAAATTTACAGAACTCAAGGTGAAAGTATTAGAAGATTGTTACGGAGAAGCCTCTGCAGAAAAACGCTTTAAAAAACCTAACGTGCAGATGTGGGTAGAATGTGTTAATCACCTTCAAGATCCTGCTCAAACAATTCTTAGGTTGCATTTCTTTGATAGAGCATGCACTTCTTATGGATCATATGCTGATATGTGGGGTGGCGCTAATGCATCTAACTTGGGGGTTATTGGAAAACAAGTGAGTGCACAAAAATCTTTAGATAAAGCGAAACAAAACCCTCCGAAGAAAAAAGATCCTGGTTGGGAAGATTTAGTTGCTGCTAGACAAAAGAGGGTAACAAACTATGCTAAGTTAGCGAATGCACAAAAACAAGAATTTATAGACAATGGACTGCTAGAACCTTTTGATTATATAGAAAAAGATAGGCAGACTGGTGAAGAGACAACAGTCTCTAAATTTAGGATTGCTGGAGGCCCTGATCAACTTAGGGGGATTCTTGCAGCGAATATGCCTACTCTGAAATATGGCACAGAGTTTAGTGGTATATTGGCCGCAAATATTCAAACTAATTCAAACCCACAGATGGAAACTATTCACATGCAAAGACAAGGTGCTAAATCAGGTCCAAGCAGAGCCACGGATACTGGATTGCCAATGACTGTGAAGCCAGTGACTTTATCATTAGATACTTTTGGTTGTCCTTACATTAATTTTGGCCAACAGTTCTTTGTAGATTTCCAAACAAATACTTCTATAGATGACATATATGCAGTGTCTGGAGTGTCTCATTCTTTGTCTCCTAATGAATTTAAGACCCAAATAAAATTGACGCCTTTGAACAAATTAGGTCAATTCAGGTCTATGACAGATTCCTTGAATGAAAGCATGGCATTAGCTGCTTCTGTTGGGGAAAATATTTCAGATTAATTTGTAAATAGAGCTATTTCTCGAGAGAATATTAATATGCTTTCTATTTGCAATAAAATAACTGGCACTGAGAGATATCTGACGTGGACTGGTTCTACATGGTCTTGGCAACCCACTGTTCAAAACTATTTGTTTGGGTGCCCTCATCCAAGGTCGATAGAGCCGCTTCTTAAGATTCACGGTCATGATGTTCAACCTTTGATTGAAAAGAAATATCTAGTAATGGCGACAGAGTTAGGGCTCAAGAATGCTAATTTTGTTGGGTTAATTGGGCCTAAGTTCAAGAAAAGACTGCAAGAATATACCATGTCAGCTTGTACCCTCCTTGGTCCTATCTTGGACCATCGATATACCCAATTCTATTTTGACACAAACGATTGGTTATGGACATTGCAGCCTACACCTTTAGATTATACCAGGTACTGTGCACTTAAAAAGATTGGAGCTCCGATTAAATTCAAAACGAATGGGAAACACATTCAATCAGTTCGTTATGTACGGTCTAAAATCAAAACTGGCAGATTAAGTGTGATTCAGGGTCCTCAAGTGATGACAATGAAAGCAGAGTATAGGAATGTTGCAAAGAACTGTCGACAGATCGATTATAGTTCGATGGAACCGCGGTTCTTGCTCAACGTAAGTGGAATACACGTCGATGGAGACCTATACGATTGGGTCGCAAAAGAGGCAGGTCTTTCTGGGGATAGAACTTATACTAAAATAGCTATTATTTCTTCTTTATATGGTAGTGCTAAACAGATTCCAGCGGTTACAGAGCTTTTTGGCTTACAAGAATGGGAAAAACAATTAGAAGCCAATGTAATTGATGGAGTTATTGAAAATTATTATGGTCGACCAATCAGGACGGAGGGTGCCAAAGGAAGGCACTTGTTGTCTTTATGGCTGCAATCCAGTTCAGCAGATGCAGCTATCAAAGGTTTTGCAGATTTTTTCCGAAATAACGAAAATCTAAAGCCTCATTGGGTTATTCACGATGCTTGTGTGTTCTCTGGGGAAGGAAATGTACCGAACGAGATAATTATAGATAAAATGAGGTTTCCGATTACCTGCGAGGACGTGTTATGAGAAGTTTAAAAAGTTTTCTATTAGAAGAAATAGTGCTTTCAGAAAGCAAAAAAGAGGGCCCAATTGAAGGTTATCTAAGATTCGAGCAAAGAGGCCCTCTCACAAATCAATTACAAGATTTGTTAGGTATTTCTAGTGCAAAAGAGATGAAATTAGACAATGAATTGCTAAAGACTAACACCCAAGAAGGAAGAGCTTCCATTGTAAAAGACTTAAATTTGGGAGGATCTAAAGACTTCAATACAGTGTTTGCAAAAATTGCAAAAGCGAGTAAAATGTCTCCAGTTTTTACTGGGTATTCTCAAAAGGTGTCTATTGAAAATGCTGAAGGCATTAAATTTCAGTTAACTAGCAATTTTAAAGAGCTCGCTGGTACACCAACTGCCACTTTAAAGTTTATCAAATTCTGGTGTTCATGTGCGTGCATCGCAGCAGGGCAAAAGAAGTCAGACGTTGAAAAATACAAATATTTCTTCAATGCTGCTGAAAAAATGGTTTTAGTAACTAAATAATATATTTGTAATCCTTTGTGGTTTTGAGTATGATATCATTGTAACACTAACAGGAGTATATTATGGATATGGAAATTATTAAAAAGAATTGGGTTACTTACAAAACGATCCTTAGTCGTTTAGAAGACGACAACATTAACAACATGTTAGAAAATCTTGGAGAACGAATTTGTTTAGCTCCAGCGAATTCTAATAACAAGCAGTATGGGTGCTATCCGGGAGGCATCGTAGTCACGTCGACTAAGCTAGCAAAAGCGATGCAAGCGTTAAATGAATTTCACGG
>CEUI01002137.1_pt1 | contig 10585 bp, 10 predicted proteins | sample 531411 | NCBI WGS metagenome assembly CEUI01 (sample SAMEA2622841, study PRJEB7988) | marine metagenome | isolation source: saline water (ENVO:00002010), including
GTATTTAAGAACAATTTGAGTATATTTTTGCAAATTACTCATATCATCCATTACATCTCTTACTAAAGTATCTTCGTTCATTATTCTCTATTTGGATTTTTACCCAAGAAATGAATATGAGATTCTTTCCTGAATATTGTTTTCATTAACTCAATGTACTTTATCTGTGGATAGTTTGACCCATTAACCCAATTCGTAATTGTCTGCTCCGTAACTTCTAACTTATCTGCTAACCACCTCTGTTTTATTCCGTTCTCTTTCAAGAATGTTCTGAATTTGTTTTCATTTTCCATACCAATAATTTAAAGTTTTTTTAAAATAAGTCAATACCCTTTTTTTAATTTTTTTTCAAAACAATTATTTAAACTTTTTTAATTTTTCTTAAAAAAGTTCTTGCAAGTAAAAATATGCTCATCGTAATATTGATGTAGTTAAGAGATTAAAATAAACAAACAAGGATAACAATGAAACCAAATATGAAATTTATAAAAAATCATGGTGGTAGAGAAAAATATTTTCCAGTTAATTTAAAAAAACATAAAACTAACGATTGTGTTATTAGAGCAATAGCGATTTCTACTGAAATAGATTATTTGAAGGTAAGAGATTCTTTATTTGATAAAGCTAAATCTGTTGGTCGTATGCCTAATGATAAAGAGGTGTATGAAACATTTTTAAAAGATAATGGTTGGATTAAAAACTCACCAATTAAAAATTCTAAAGGAAAAAAATATAAAGTTAAAGATTTTCCTGTTAAGAATTGCATTGTTCATACAACAAACCATTTAACTGTAATAAAAGACGGAGCTTTGAACGATACTTGGAATTGTATGGAGTGGTGTGCAAATAGTTACTATACAAAAAACCCCCTAAATTAACAGGGGGTTTCTTTCCACAGAAATAGAAATCCAGTTAGACCATTACCAAACTTCTATTATATCTAAACTAATATCATATACATTGTTAGCAACCTGCTTAAAATCAACAGAATTGGCGTTTACACGAGCTATCGCATATTCTTCGACATCTTTGTCGGGTTGGAATATAAAAGGTAGCTGAAAACTATTTGTACCTGAATATACCTTGCTCAAAAAATCATTTTTAATTGAAAAGTTATCGGTAGATATTCTTTCAATTATTCCACGATTATTACTTAGTGAATCTTGCTCTGTATAATATTGTGGCATTAAAGCTGAATTATCATCATTTTCGTCATTTAAATAGCTGAACTTTAAAGACCACTTTCTTCGAGCAGGATATTCAATATCATGTGACGACCTTCTCCATTGTGGAAAATCTCCCCATCTTGGTGGTTGATTCCAACCTGTATTTGTTAATGTAGAACCACCTTTTGTAGTTTGAACTTTTAAACTTTCATTTACAAAGCTTTGAGTAAGCTCTAAATCAGGAGAATGTGGCATCTCATAAGACCAACCTGCACTAATATCTCCTATGTTTACAAAAGCAATATCTTCGTCTTGAAATACTAATTCATAAGTAATCCCTGTTAATTCTGTATCTGATAATTGATTTAAATTAAACTTAGTCCAACCATTTGTAGAAACTTCTTCAGCAGTACTTGACATATTCGGCTTAAATCTACTATAAACATTTGCAGTAACTTGATTATGACCTAAGATAAATGCGTGAGTTAATGAATTTACATACCTTCGAGATGTAAAAGATAAAGATATATTTTTTGTATTACTATCAGGTCTTTCAACTGCTTTAGATTGTACAGGATTTAAATAGAAAAAACCTTCTGCGTTTTCAGATTCAATATGTCCTAATTGACGAGCTAATAATATAGCATCAATATAAAACTTTGGAGTTCTAACACGATTATAACCCATTAATACCCTCTACCTTCTGTTGTTTTTTTACCTGTTGAACCATTCCTGACTTTAGCACCTAAAACTTTACGTCTGCCCTTCTTTGGTATATAGCCAACTCTGTAATTATTATTATATTTTTCAGGCTTTCCTGCGTTATCATATTTAGACTTAATAAGATTCCAATAATCTACACCAAATAAATTAAACTTAGTTTCTTTATTGTTTACTAACACAGAAACTATTTTAAATTCACCAACATATTTAAATAACTCTAAACTACTTTCTTCCTTATTTTTATAACCAATATGTATTTGATTATTTCCATGCAATATTAATGATTTAGAATTTCTGTTTTTTGCATACATAGAATTTGTTTCTTGAAATATGTGAGTTATTTCAAAATGTTTATGGCTTAAATAAACATTACCTTTATATACTATCTTTATAGATTTAATTGGTTCGTGAAAATTTAATTCACATAATCCTTTTCCATATTTAAGCATAATTAATCTCCAAGAATTAGTGATATAAGATTAACAACATCTGTAACATTTATAACACCATCATCAACAATGTCTGCATTTATAAGAGCTTGTCCTTCTAATTGCTCCTGAGTACCTAAAATATGACCCATTATCATTAAAATGTCTACAACATTTACTATACCATCAAAATTAACATCACCAAATCCTGCTCCTATATCTTCTCCTGATAAAAAACCACCTTCAGGTTCACCCCAAGAAAAATATATTGGACTTGAATCTACAAAAGGTATTCCACCCTCTGTTGAATCAAATACGTAATTTCCATTATATTGAAAACTTGATTTAGCTCTTACAATTAACTTTAATAATATATTCTGAGGAAGATTAACTGCATCAAAATCTAAACTCATACTACTAACTCCACTTGATATATCTTGAACAGAATGTATTATATTTTCTTCAGGGTCAGTTATTTCTATTTCATAATTACCAGTAGGAGTTATATTTAACTCTGATATAGGTTGAGTTAAGTTATCTGATAAATTCCAATTTATATTTGTTGTTGGGTAGATTAAACCTCCTTCACTTGCGTGTTGAGTTACTTCTTTTAAAGTAATATTGTCTATTATAAGATAATCTGTAAGAGCAGTATTTTCAGAATCAGTTCTAACTATATCTATAAACAACTGAATGTAATTACCCGAATCTTGTGCGATAAGCGTATCAGAGTATTGTTGCCATTCTGTAGAAGGAATAGAAGGTGTTTGATGTATAGGCATTATTTCTGTTGTGTCACTTTCTGCATCCCAAAGTCTAAACTTAACATCATAATTTGCCCATACTGGTTCTTTTAATCTATAATTAAACTGAAGTCTATATGTAGTACCTTGAGTATAATTTTGCGTAAAATGCAAAGACATAAATTGAGCAGTTTCCTGAGATATGGCTGGAGTTAAATATTCTACACCACTTTGAAAACCCCATAGACTAATACTATTAACTGCTGAATCCCATTGTAAATATTCCCAAGCAGGTTTCCAACCTGAATTTTCAATACCTTTATAAGAAAGAAGGAGTATATCACCTATACCGATTGGTAAATTAGAAGCAGGGTCATCTTGCGACATAACCTTGAGAAACCACGCAGCACTATTTTCTTCATAATTATAATCCATAAGCTGTGCAAAAACAACATCACCAACTTCATTTGTCATCAAATTTTGAACTTTTACTTGTAGCCATGCTGACGGTGAACTAAGCAAACCCTGTAATTGGGGATTTTCCTCTATAGCTCCTTCATCAGGTTCGTAATTAACTAATATCATTACAGTATTTGTATTATAACTACCAGTTATATAGTCACCATTTTCCATGTTTTGAACATGAAAATTATCAACAGGAGATGTATTTTCATCAAAAGTTGAATTTTTTTCAGGTAAGATAATTAAATTGTCACCTAAAGTTTCTTCTTCTCCTGCTGTTTCTTCAGTTTGAAATATTGTTTCATCTTCAGGTGTAGTTATTTCAGGAGGTAATATAAATTGTGGAAAAACACAAGTATTATTATTAACATTAGCGTTTTCATCAAAATTTAAAGCATCTTGATAAGTACAGCCTTCTACTGCTTCAGGAAAAGTGCAGCTTCCATCATCTGTGTTTGCTGACGGATTATAATTATTTGCACTTATATTTGTACAACCATATACTATTGCATTTTCAAAATTAAAATCATGTAGCTGATATAATTTTACTTCTACTTTATCTAATGATTTTTTTATTCTTTCAATAAAAAAGTATTTATAAATAAGCTGACCATTTCTTGATATATTATTTGTATAATCTTCTCCGAATAATTTTCTACCTTGAATTAATTGGTCAATCTCAACAATATCACCAAGCTCTAAATTCAAATAATTTAGTGGTAATGTTAAAGTAATTAAATTATGTTGATTTGCGTGTAAACCTGTTAAGTATTTAGCAAGATTTTCAGCAGTTTCTTGATGCCTTATATATTTAGATTCAAATACAAATTCTTGGTCAAAGTTTTGTCCAAAAAAATCAATAGAATAATTGTCATCTATAGAAATCAATGAATCAGGTGTCATGTAATCAGTTTCATTCGTATAATCATTTAACCCATAATCATAATTATATCGCACATTTACTTTAGTATATACTTTTTCTAATTTTGTTCGGTCAAATTTATAATTAATTACATCTTTAGCTTTAATAACCTTATCAGAATTATTATAAGAGGTTTTTATGCTTTTTACTTTAAACTCATTATTTTTAAAATAAGGAAACAATGGTGTGCTTTTACTAAGTTCCTCAATTAACTTCTTAGAATTTATTTTTTTATCAACAGTAAAAGCGTATTGACCAAGTTCTACATCTGAAATTTGGGATTGTATTAAGGTTGGATTAAAGTTTAATTCACTAATAAGTATTTCGCTGAAAATGTCCTGAGAATTTGCACTTACTCCCTTTCTTCCAACTGTGTTTGTGAAAAAGGTATATTTTTCTATACCTTTAATTACAGCAGAATGAATTAAGAATATATAATAAAGTTTTGCTTTACAATAAACTAACTCATCCATAGCTGGATTAGATTGTGTTAAGTAACCTATTTTCACTCTTTTCCCAGCATCTGTAATACTAAAATTATTTGCTACTACTGGGTCACTTGCTCCATTTATTGAATTTAATAAAGAAGCTTCACTACTAAAAAGAGCATCAAACGGAGTTGTAGCATCTACAGCTATACTCCAAGTTGGATTAACAGAGTTATTATTATTATCAGGTTGGTTTCTAAACTTATAATATATCCATGTGAAATCATCTACAGCTTCTCCATCGTCATTTAACACTATATCGGAAGTGTTAATGTTTGAAACATCTTCAAATTTTACAATAAAAGACATTGAATAATAATCATCTTCTTGTGATAAACGAGGGTCAATAGAGCCAAATAATTCATCATCTTCTGTTTGAGGAGCTTCCGTATTGCCTGATAACAAAGCATAGGTATTTACATTGTTTTTAGCATTATTCATATTAAAAGCTTTAAAATAAGCTTCACCATCGTAATCCGAACCTTGATTAGATATAATTATGGCATTAACGGATGTAGGTTTTCTAACTGAGATAATTCTTAAATTTTCATTAATTGTATCATTACCTTCGATATTGGATTCTAAGGTAATAAAACCTGTATCTTCTGTAAAATTATCTGTTCCATTATTACTTAACTGCTGTGAGTTTGAATCAGGTTTTTTATTTGCAATATTAACATAAGCTTCATTTTCGTATATATATAAAGGAGAATTTTGATAATCAGTACCACCTCCTATAGAAATCTGTTCACTACTATAAGCAAAGTTATCATCAGGATTGTAGTCAGAAACAATTAATCTTTCTACTCCCAATGTATTTAATACACAAGGACTTCTATCTACATAACCAAAAACCATTGGTATAGGTTTGTTTCTATACTTTTCTAAAATATTTTCAGAATCAGGTAAGCTCTGTAAAGGCAAATCTTTATGTAATTTATCTTGAGATATATCTTCACAATTTAAATTAACTTTATCTTCATCTTGAGAAAATGAGCGAACAATATATTTTCCAGCCAAATAACAATCGTCTAAATTCGAACACGATGGTGATGAAAAATAAATATTTACCTCACTATTAATTATAGTGTTTAAAGTATCAGAAAACCTTATACCATTATGCTCGTAATCGCTTATATTTAGGCTTACAGACGATATTTTGTATTTTCGTTGTTCTATATCCAAAGATTCAGAAATCGAAGGGATATTAAGTAATACTGGTTTGTAATATTCTCCGTCAAAAGTAATGTTTTTGGTAGAAATCCTATATGATATAGGTCTTGAGTAAGGTGTCCATAATCCTCCATATTGATTTTGACAAGCTTCAAAAGAAGTTTCTAATGATTGAGGATTATTTATATCTCCAAAAACGCAAGTACCTAAAGGAATGTCCATAGGAGTGTTTTGGCTAATAGTAACTAATACAAAATTAGATAAATGTTTACTCTTTATGTCATTAAGAAATGCCAAAGTCTGCACCTCGCCTTACTGCTTCTCTAATAGATTCTGCTAATTCGTTTTCTACGAAATCAGGACTTATCATACCACCATTTATATTTATACTTATATTATTAGTACCACCTTGTCCTTCATTCATTTTATTTAAATTCTCAACACCAATAGCAGACACAGCATTTCGGCTCATAACAAATTCACCTCGTTCTGCTTCAATTATAGTTCCACCCTGTGAGTGTCGTTTACCACCAACTAATCCACCTTGTTCAAAGATTGGTGTACCTGCTGCTTTAGTTATTTGCTGTGCTTGTGCGATACCTTGTGCTATTGCAGTAGCGTAAGCAATTTGAGGAAAAGGTGGTGGTAAAGTTTTAGATACTAAAGCAAATTGAGATTGAGCAGCCGAATAAGCATCTACTAAACCAGCTACAGCTTGTAATCTTGCTACGTGCTTCATATTTTTTTGATTCAAACCAAGAAGTTGAGCCATCGTTTCAGCAGAATTAGATAATAGTCTTGACTTTGCTCTCTTTTCTTGCTTCTCAGTTTTATCGTCAAAATGCTTTTGAATATCCAATAATGCTTGTTGTAAAGCTGTTTCATTGTCAATAGTATCAATAGCAGCCTGTTCTAATCTTGCTTGTTCTATAGCTTGATTTCCAACTTGAATTTCATGTCGTTTTGTGTAAAAATCATTTAATAGTGTTTCAGCTTCTTGATTAAAAAATCTATATGAATGAATAGTATTTTCTATTTCCTTATTTTCTTTTTTCTTACCAAAAACAAAGGCAGATGTTAAAGAATTTCCTTCAGCATAAGTTTTATTCAATTTAGATATAATGTTCTCCATAATATCATATCTTTCTGATGCTGATGAAATGTCTATACCTAAACCATCAAGCAAAGAACCAAGTATAGCAATTTTATTATTTAATGTATCTATTTCATTAGAATCATCTTGGGTAAATCCAATTTTAACTTCACCTGCTTCTTGATTTAAAGCTTTAGCTGTTTGCACTAAAAAATCAATATTTCCCTTATTATCACTTATAGCTTTAGAAAACTCCGTTAATTCTAATCTCATAATTCTTTGAGATTCTGCTATTAAATCAGCACTACTGGCTAACCTAAATGGTTCATCTAAGCTTTTAGTCATCTTATTAGCTGAATCTGTTATTGTTCTTGCTAAAGAAGTTAAAGCATCCTTTAATCCAGTAACTTCTGCTTGTTTAGCTAATAAATTATCTAAAGCATCCTTCATATTGGAAAATGCACCAACAGTTGTTTTTGAAAGCTTGGTTGTTGCTCCTGCTATACCTGCTGTTGGGTCAGTTAAGGCATTTTGTAATGCTTCTCTAAACTCAGGTAATGTTGTCTTAGATAAATCTGTAATACCCTGTGTATCTTTAATTAGCTGTAAAATACCACGCTCTCTAAGTATATCTGCTGCACCTGCACCACCTGCAAAAGCACGACCTAATGCACTTGCAGCTTCTGTTGCAGTTGTTCCCATAAATGCAGCAAGGTCAGCAACAGGCTTAATCATTTCTTGTGCATCAACACCAAAGGCTCTTAATTGAACACCTGCTTCGACAATATCTTGAACTCCAAAAGGAGTAGTTGCAGCAATATCTCTAAATTCTTTCATCATTTCTGATGCTTTTGATACACTACCTGTCATTGAAACTAATCTTGTTTCTAAAGCTTCAAAGTTTGCAGCAAGAGTAACTCCCCTTGTGCCGATATCTTTCATTATCTGAAACTGTTTAAAAGCAAAAGCAGCTAAAAGAAGTTTTGACCTAAGTACAGATAATGTTCCACCTAACTTAAAAAAACTCTTATTAGATTTGTCTGTTTCTTTTGCAGTATTTCTTTGTTGATTTCCCAGCTTTTTAGAAGCTTTAGTGTTTCTGTTCGTTTCTCCTGTAAGCTTTTTTGTTTCACGATTTAAAGATTTAATAGCATCTATAAGCACCTTGCTATCTTTTTCTTCAAACTTTACTCTAATCTTTCCTTCTGCCATCTATCTGTGCCTTTTCTTTTTGAGCAAATGCTTGTTTGAGAATAAAGTATTGTTGCAACCATTTATAAGGTTGCTCACCATACGAACCATTATATGCTTGTGTTCCTGTTTCATTACAATATACATATCTTTGTATTGCTTTTTGACTTTCTTTGTTTAAAATTATATTTGAACAACAAAAAAAGGGAAGCTGTTTGGTAACGCTAAGAGCGACATCAAAATTCTTTCCCTTTTTATTCCATTCTTCTGCTTCATCGATTAGCTGTCCTATGATAACATTGACATCATCCTTAGATTTAAATAACTTTTCCCCTTGACCTGAAATTGGTGGAGTTGCCTTGTAGGGAAACTCGTGATAACTACAACCATTACAAATTGACGACAAATGAACATTCATCGCCAATTCAACACTTGCTACTCCCCCAAAGTGTTATGTTTTTTAACTAAGGCAACTAACTCTATCTTTTCAGTTTCCGTAAGTGCTTTAATGAATTTATCATCACTTTCTTCAACACCTCGTCTAATCCATGCAGTATTAGATTTATTTAATCCATAAATAGAAATACCACCATCAGGTTCTTGACAAATGTGTTGTAAGTCATTACAAAAATCCATATCATCTATTGACATCTCTTTTAATGTCACTTCTTTTTTTGTGCTAAGGGTTTTTATCATATTAATCAGCTATAGTTAAACAAGTTGTAGATGTACCATTACCATAACCTACCATTTTAACCGAAACATCTATTCCCATAATATCTCCTTCAGATAAAGCCACACTTGTAAATACAGATTGAGGAAATTGAAATCCCCAACTTGCACCTGTCGCTGGAGTAGAAGCATTAGACATAATAGTGTTACCTGTACTTGCTGCTGAAGTAGCAGATTGAAATAAATTAAGTAAATCAGCACTTTCATCGTCATATTTAACACTAATATCTGCTGTTGCAGAAAATTCTGCTCCTCTACCAATAACTTCACAGACACCACTCGCTCCTCTACCTAAGAATACTGCATCATTTTCTAAATTCATAGTAAAAGAGGTAGGCATTACATCTGCTTGTCCACAAATAACTCTATTTGCTGGTGTCTGCCAATCACTCATAGTAATTGTTTGTGCTGCTGATAATTCATAAGCTGCAATAGTAAATGAATCAGCATCTTGTTCTAATGCGACAGGACTATATGTTTTTAAAGTAGCTGAAAATGTAACTAACCCACCATTTGTACCCATATCACCATTCCAACTAAATGCAGTTACAACGCAATCTTTATAAACTATACCATCAGTTGAACTTGGAGTAGTTGCCCCTGCCTTTGGTGGTAAAACTGCTAAAGTTAAAAGCTCACTATTACCAGCAGTTAAAGTTGCACCTGTTTTTATATTTGCTGATGGTTCATAATTAGAAGCAACAGTAAAAGCTTCAGAAGTAGCTCCTGTTATATTTTCTATTAACATCGCAAACTCTGTACTATATATACCTGATATAGTTATCTCTGAAATAAAGTCGCTATTTTGATGGAAATAATGCTCATCTTGCAATATTCTACCACCACCTGACTTTAATTCATAATTATTTACACCACCTAATGTACCATGAGTAATAGAATCTACATTTAATTCTTGCATACCATCTGTTAGAGCAGTTCCTAAAGCTGTTTGAGCTTGGACAGCTACTCTAAATTCTTTAGGACTAAATGCTACTGAACTTATTGCCATTATTTAGCTCCTTTCTCTTGTTTATTTTGTTTTTCTTTTACCTCAATCAAATAAGGTTTAGCATCCACAGGTATTTTATCAACCTCTACAACTTCACCTCTATTTAATGCTTTAACTTGCTTACGAAATAATCCATTATACTCATCCATACGACCATCTTTTAATTTAACCTTCATGTTACCCCATATTTCCTAAATGTTGTCCTTGAAATACAAATTGAACGACATAATTCTCTGAATCCTCTATTGCATCCAATGTTGTAGTTTCAAATCTGTTGTTAAATAAACTTGATGAATCAGATAGTGTCAAAGAAACATTATCGTGAATAAGTGCTTCAATCCTCGAAACCAATCGTAATACAGCATCCAATTTCGTTCTGCTATCAGATTTGTCACCGAAATACAAAAAGAAATTAATCGTAAACTCACGAAGTTCAGCATTAACATTATATTCAA
>CEUI01054766.1_pt1 | contig 10579 bp, 2 predicted proteins | sample 531411 | NCBI WGS metagenome assembly CEUI01 (sample SAMEA2622841, study PRJEB7988) | marine metagenome | isolation source: saline water (ENVO:00002010), including
TCTAACGAGTTCATTCAATGTTATACCTCAAGTGCTCTTCTGAACCAGCCAAATAAGAATTTCTCTTGTTCAGGTCTTTTGTTTACTAAATCATAATAATGTTTCAATCTATAGCATCTAACTCGGTTGTCGCAAGGTTTATACTTATTTATAGCTTTTAAAGTCATTGGCCCCAATCCTCCATCGACTTCTAATGCCCCTCCTTTAGAGTTAACAGCTCTCTGTAGAACCCTCACTGCAGTACCTCTACCCTGATTAATACACATATCGAAGTAGATGTACTTCAGATTATTAGGCAATTGAGGAACTTTGTTCTTCACCCAATAATCATCATAGTAGATTTTCTTTGCATCTTCTTTAGTTAAATTCTTAATATCGACATCAGGATAGAAACGCTTAGTAATTCCATACTTGGTTTCTCCGCCTAAATCTTTCGGGTCATTTACATAGCCCCCTTCATGCTCAAGAACATGGTCTATAATTTCATCAAAATTTGTTTTCATAAAACTCTCCTATATCTCATATATAAATATCACGATAGTAATTTTCATTAATATAAATCCGCTCTAGTGTAAGTTACTAACATTGTATATCGATTCCCATCCATCTCCGTCGCATTAGAATCAATATGAAGATAAACATTAGTATCATCATAATAACTTTGAAATTGTCTTCCTTCAGAAAGTTCATCTTGAATACCACCACCACCACACATAAAAGCATTAGCTGGTATATTACCTGAAGGGTCTCCAGAGCATACAACATTTATCACTACACTCACTATTCTTTTCTTCCCATCACTTATACCATGTGCTACTGTAGTATTAGTATTAACATCACCTGTGGTTCCAGTGAATGTTTTAAAAGCTACCTCTTGTTTACCACTATTCATATCATCAAAATCTCTAGCAACACCAGTTGATATATAAGGAGCAAACATAGCGTGATGGTCTTCATTCCAAGAAGTAAATTCATCATTTGAGCCATCATAAAAAGTTCCTGTAGTTGAGCCAGGCACTAATCCTGTTGAACCATCACCATTACCACTTGCCCAAGTAACTACACCACTATTAGTTTCAAGTATTTTAGCATTAACCTTAATATTACACCAATTTGCAGGTTGTCGAACTTGAAGTTCATAATTAGTATTATCTACTTTACAAACTCTTAAATACTCAGTTGATGGGCCACTAACCCAAGCTCTATTAGGAAATACACCTGCAGAAGATTCTCTTTGAATAGCTACCATATATCGCATAACTTTAGGATTTGGTCTATGGCCCCAATTAGAATTTACATCAGTTATATCTACTTGAAAAGATATACCTGTATAACTATCGTTACTATCTAAGTCAATATGACACATTTTTAACCAAGTATCAGCATTACCAACACTGTCATAACCGGTAGTTGAACCACCTCCAAACATATGAGTCCATTCTTCATGATGATTTGCAACTTTTGTTGTAGCGAACTTACCAGTATCACCATCACGATACTGAAATGTTGCGGTGGGTGCATTAGTATTAATTCCGAAGTTTAGAGCTCCAAAATCAAGATAAACGAGATTTGAATCGCTATTATTTCTAATAATTAAATCAGAAGTATCATTGGAACTTTTAATATACATATGTGCACCAGATACCCCCAAGTTCCAAACTGGGTTACCATCTTGAGTTAATTTAAGTTGTGGCCAAGTAGTGTCAATTTTAGTTGGCAGTTTTACATGAAAATTTCCAGCTGATGGTGCATCAGTATTAATACCGATTGAATTATTACCCGCATCTGTAAATAACATATGTGTGTTACTATCAGTTTCTACTCTAAAATCATATCCAGCTTGACTCTTATCATTAATTACTACGCCTGCCGAACTTAATTTTAGTAAGTTCCATTGACTACCTGCATGAAAATTAATTTCATTATCTGAGCCAGAGAGTGCCATTTTTACATCTGGGTCATTATACATATCAGCTACTACTTCTTTCGTTTCTATTAATGCGATGTCTTTGATTTTTGTATAATTATCACCATCAATATCTCCTTGTGCATGAATATCACCAGAAGCTCTTATAGTTCCAGTTACATCTAAAGTGTAAGAAGGACTATTGTTCATAATACCAACACGATAATTTGTATTATCTATCATGAGACCCCAAGCCGCTGTTGATAAAGGACTATGAGTTGTAGAGTTGCTAGTAACTCCAAGAAAAATATCTGTATTTCCGGTTACTGAACCTACTCCTGTATTATGTCCTAAGATTTGTAACATACCGGGTTTCATATAATATGAATCAACTCCATTCAATCTTATAGATGCTCTAGCTTTTGCTCCAGCTTCATTATTGTTATGGTTTGATGAAGGATTTTCAAACATTAATGTTGGTGTTCCATCTAATTTAGAACTACTAATAACTAATAATCCACCACCATATAGATTCTCACCTGTCAATGTATCGTCATCTTTATCAGTACAACCTATAATAACACCTTCAGTAGCTAGTTGTAGGCCTTTTTTTGGAAATCCAGTTATACCGGCATCGTAATATGACCCACCATGAATACTGTGACCCTCAGCTAACGCAAAATTACCAATGGTGGCTACATCTAGTCTACCTTGATTACTACCACCTCGCATATAAACTACTGGGTCACCACCATCAACTGGGTCATCTACCATCAATATCCTTGAAGTTGTAACTTCGCTAGCTTTCACATCAAATCGAATCCCATCATGTTGAGCTAATCTATATCTATCTTGAATATTATTATATCCAAAGATTAAATCATGTTGAGGTAATGAGCCTGCAGTATCAGGCCAATGAGTAAATTTTATCCATCTATCAGAAGAACCAGTATCAGATGTAGCGTTCTTTTTTATTCTAAATGGTATATCACTACCAAAATTTCCAGTATTTGCTATACTAAGTTGATGAGTTGTTGTAAGAGTATCAGCTACAACTTTACCATCAAAATGTGTCTGTTCACTAGAAGTTACAGCTAAATTATAATCTTCACTTGCATAAAACCAAGTATTTTCAGGTAGACCTAAAACTGTACAAACTTTATTTCCAAAAAATTTATATCGTTTAATTTTATCTTTTATATTAATATAATTTCCATGTGACGGGAAATCTACAGCATATCTACGATACTCATTTACTATTTCCCATTGAGTTAAAGCTCTTTTATATATTTTTATATTGGCTAAACCACCATTCCAAGGCTCATGGTTTGCTGTTTCAGTTGCATATGCACCAATTCGTTGAATGGAAAATGGTTTTGCAGTTGTATCATCATTTGCAGTAGTTCCATCAACATCAAAATCAGCTTCACCATTAACATACAATTTACAAATTCTAGCACCATCCGTTCCATGCCCAACCATTCCATTACGATAACCAACAATGGTAACGAGTTGCCATGATGCGTTACGGGTTAGTGCATTAGAAAAGGCAATTTGGTCTCCTTGCATTGATAAATAAACATTGTTATTATATGTTCTTAAAAAAGATGTATTATTACCATTACAAAGTATATAATTATAATCATTAGCTGAATTTTCAGACCAACACCAAAATTGTATTGTAAATGAATCATTCGCACCAAAAACTTCATAATCACCTGCAAGTGACAAATTATTCTCATTCATATACCATGTAGATTCATTACTTCTATATATTTGTTGCAAATCAGTTGAAATATTATTTGTTGTAGCTGGATATGCATCTGATGATGTAAACTGAATATAGTCACGAGTTGCACTCCAAGTGTAATTGATTCTCTTTTTATTACCTGATGTATCATAGCCTATATTTGGGTCATCAAGATAACCTTTAGAAGCTTTATCAGCTCCATCATAGTGAAATGTTAAACCATCATTTGTAAAATTAGAAACTTGACCTGCTACTTCAGATTCATTTTCATGAGAAAATTTTTCATAAAATTGAAGACTACCACTCATCCAACCTTTTTCATTTAATCTACATCCTAAATATCTATTACCACCAAACCACTCATCATATTTATATTTTAGTAAATTTTCATTATATGAATCAATATATGAACAGGATACCATATTATTTATATTTAAATTAACCGTATGTGCATTTAAAATTGGAACATCATCAATAGTTCTTGTACCAGTTGAATCAGTCCAAGTATGATTGAATGAAGAAGTTTCATAAGAAAATTTTGAACCACTATCTGTTTCAATCAAAACTCTAAGATTATAATTTTGTGCCATATTTTATCCCTCTTAAATTGTATTATTTTTTTACTCAGCAGTTGTACCAACTTGTAAATCACCACCATCCATACTTTGAATAGTACCACCTGTATCATCAGTTGGGTCAAATCCAATACCACCTCCTGGGCCTGTTGAATATACTACTGCTCCAAAACTGAATTGTCCTGCAAATGTTTGTTTACTATGTAATTTATCTACTCTACTATTATTTACACCGCGTATACCTTTGTTAGTATTTAACTCCATTCCTTGAGCGGCATCACCAGTGTGAAGTCTATTTTTTTCAATCTTCCAGCCACCAACTTCACCAGTAGTAGCATTCATAGAACCAACTATTGTCATACCAGTTTCATCTATTGTTACAAAGTCTGTTACACTATCTTTTAACTTTAATGATGTAGAAGTTATTTCAACATGTCTACTGGTTGCATCACCAATGGTAGTTGTAGCACCAAATGAACCTACTGCTGTATTGTTATCATAAACTTTAAAACTATCCTCTGTAATAACAACTTTATCATTATTGTTTGTGGAATTTTGAAGTGTAATAGTTCCACCAGTTATTGTTGTGTCAGCTCCATATCTTGCAACATCACTTCCGTCTAATCTTATTGTCATTCCATTTGATGCTATAGTTGCATAAGTATCTGCAGTGTCACCATAAAATGTACTACCAGCGTCTGTAAACATAGAACGAACAACACCATTGGTCGTTATATACATTCCAGTAGCATCTATCAGTAATTGGTCAATTCCAACAGCTCCTCCAGCATTTATAGTAATTGAGCCACCATTAATTGTTGCATCAGCTCCATATTGAGCTACTTCAGAGCCGTCTAAATTGATTGACATACCAGTTGATGTCATTGCTGCATAAGTATCTGTAGCATCTCCATAAATCGTAACACCACTATCTTCGAAAAGTGAACGAGTTACATTGTTGGTCTTTATTGTCATACCTGTATTATTTAGAAGAAGTTGGTCATTAGCAGAACCACCACCTTGTAATGTAATTCCTGTCTGATTAAAATAACCGACAAATGCAGCATTATCAACAATCGTAAGTCCATCTGCATTTACCGCAGTGAATGTATTTAAATCATTACCATAAGCTTTTATACCACTATCGTTTGCAATTAATCTATCTGTACCACCACTTTTTACCGTCATACCGTCGTTACTTATGACTACCTGGTCATCTGTTGACGCACCATTTAAAGTAATAGTTCCACCAGTTATCGTTGTATTTGCACCAAATAAAGCTTTTTGAGTTCCACTCTCATAAACATGTAATCCTTGTGAAGTAATATCTATATAATCATCAGCACTATCGTAGATAGTCACACCACCATCACCAATTTGAATAGCATCTATTGTTGGACTTGCTGTATCAACAGCTAAAACTATACTAGCACCAAATGTAGCTCTTGAAATTCCATCCAAGACAACTTGCATACCAGCTGAGGTAATTGCAGAGTATGTATCAACTGCATCACCATACAAAGTTGTACCTGCATCATAGAAAGTTGAACGAAGTACATTATTACTTCGTATCGCTACACCACTATTATTTATGATTAATTGGTCATTTGTTGAAGCTCCATTTAAAGTAATAGTTCCAGCAGTTATTGTAGTATTTGCACCAAATGAGGCTTTTTCAGCTCCACTCTCATAAACTTTTAATCCAGCATCAGAGATGTTTATATAATCATTAGAATTATCATAAATAGTCACACCACCTGCTGTTATCTGAATGGAATCATCTGTTGGTGATGAAACATCTGGAGCTAAAATTATAGTACTACCTATTCTAGCTCTTTCTGTTCCATCCAAGAACACCTTCATTCCATCAGATGCTATACTAGTATATGTATCTGAGGCGTCACCATACATAGTAATACCACTATCAAGTGCAGTTAATCGTGTCACACTATTACTTTTTACCGTCATACCTGTACTATCTAAAATTATTTGGTCAGCTGTAGAATTATTACCATTTATAGTAACTGTTCCGCCCGTTATTGTTGCATTGGCCCCATATTGAGCTTTTTCAACACCAGCTAAAACTATTGACATTCCTGTTGATGTTACAGCTGCGTATGTATTTTCTGCATCACCATATGCGGTAACACCACTATCGTATGCAGTTAATCTAGTCAAACCACCACTTTTTACTTCCATACCACCATCTGTGAGGACTAGTTTATCAGTATCAGCATTTGATTTAATTTCAATTTGGTTATCGGTTACGAACACACCAGTATTAGCATCATTACCATAAATCGTAACACTACTTCCATCTATTACAACTGTATCTGCAGTTGTTCCATTAGCTCCACCAAGTGTCAAAGTTCCACTATTTAATTCTACTTGTTGAGCTCCATCATCATCATACATTTTCAATGCATCAGACGCAATAGTCATGTAGGCATCATCTGTATAGCCTAATGTAACTGTTGTTCCAAAGTTAGCTCTAACTTTTGAATTTGCTGTAATGGACATTCCACTATTATCTATAGTTATCTTATCAGCATCTCCATCTGATTTGATGTCAATCTGATTATCAGTTATGAATACACCAGTACTTGCATCATTACCATAAATCGTAACACTACTTCCATCTAAAACTACACAATCTGAAGTATCACCATCTGCTCCACCCAATGTTAGAGTAGAACCTTTTAATTGAGAATGGACAGTAGTATTAGTTCTCATCTGAATACCATCTGTTGTATTGATTCGTATATTTTCACTATTGGATGTTACTTGACCCAATACCCAAGTTGAAGCATCTAAAGATGCATAAGTAGTTCCATTATTTCTAAATAAAATTTTATCACCATTAGCTATATAAATGTTTTCATTAGTTTCATCACCAATAGTAACATTACCACCAGATGACCATTTAAGCATTTCTGCAGCTACAAATCCAGAACCATCACCTGCTAATTGAATACCAGATGCAAGAGTTATGAGTTGAGCACTAGAATCAAATGTTATATTTGAACTTGTGATTGAATTAGGGCCAATTGCCCATCCACCAATTGTACCAAATGTAGATTGGATTCCACCTTCAAGATAAACATCATTTGAATATAATCCATACTTCCCATTCAAGTTGCCCCAAGTAGTAGATGTGATACCATCCAACTTACCAAGTCTGACCTTTACATTAGTATCAGTAATTGTATGTGAATTAACATCATCAACTACATCAATGAATGGAGCATTATTATCATCTGCAGTTAAGTAGACTGAACCTTGTCTATTTGCGTCACTCGTATTACCAATTCTTACATATTCATATCCAGGAGCTGGAGGTTCAGTACTATTAAGTACAGAAGCTTCTAATGAGCCCGTATTAGAAACTGAATCAACTCGCATTTCAGATAATAAAAGACTATTACTTGTGTTATCCCATCTTTGAAATTTAATTAAATCATTAGCAGCAAATCCATGACCATGGCCACTACCTTCTCCTTCATCAAAAGTCAATGTATATGCAGTTCCAGCACCCGTATATACAGAAGATGAAACTTTACCTGTACTTGTAATCCAAAGCGAACCATTTGTAGCTCTTGTCTGATTAATGAGTAGCTCATTAACGGTCATCTGACTTCGTACCGTTAAGTTATCAACTGCTAAACCCCATTTATTATTATCATCTTGGAAAAATCCCCAACCATAACCTGTAATCATACTTGTGTTGAATGAGCCACTTGACACCTCGCCACCAAAACCAGCATCTCCACGAACATCGAGTAAGAATGCGGGGTCGTTTGTTCCCAATCCAAACTTAGTAGTATTTGGTGTAGCATTTATATAAAATGCATTTTTATTACCTCTATAATGTAGTTCCTCCTCACCATTATTATCTTTAAATTTTATTCCAGTTGTTCCATCAGAAGATTCAACCCTTATAGGAGCATCATTACTACTATAGACATGAAGTCGTGAACTTGGTGAATTAGTTCCAATTCCAAATCCAAAATTAGCATCACCAATGGGTGAGCCGTAATTCACCCAAGAAGAACCAGAGCTATCTATATGAGTGCTTACTGTTCCGTCAGGCTCATAAAGTTCGAAATATGCAGAATCATCAGTTGCACTATCAGAACCATAAATTTTAAATACATTGTGTGGTGAGTAATTATTTCCTCCACCAGTGAATATCCATTGATGAGTCCATCTATTTATTTGGAATCTCATCAAATCACCACTGGTATCATCTCCCTCAATATACATTATAGTTTGAGATTCATCAGTTTGATTTGAAGATAAATATAATTTTGAAGAACCACCTGCAGAAGCTGGTTTAATCCAAGCATCTCCACCACTTACTGTTAATAGTTGTGATGGATTTGTTGTTCCTATTCCTATATTTCCACCATCTTTAACAAAGATACCACTAGTTCCGCTGTCATCGTATAGTCCTAAACCGGTAGAACCTGCAGCTTGAATTTTTGGTGCCTTAACACCAGTATCTGTTAGCATATATCCACTAATATCTAGAGTTTCTTGTGGGTCGGCTACTCTAATACCAAGACTTCCACTATCGTTAAGAACCATTTGCTCAGTAACAGTAGAGCCATCAGAAGAACCATGTGTTGCAAAATGAAGTGATGAGCCTCTTGTTGAAGTTGAGTGGTCATTTATTCTAAGCTTAATATGTCCTAGAGTTCTTATTGTTTGATTATTATATGTGTGACCTCTAAAGTTTATTATGCTTCCAAATCCATTATATTCATTTGCAGCGGTATTTACTGCTTCTAATGTTAGCACCTCTAACGGAGTTGTCCTTCCAGCGTTATCAGTTCCGGTTGCAGTTTCTCTTATGTGAAGTTGTGTTACAGGACTATCTGTTCCGATACCGATAAATCCTGTGTTATCTATAACAAGAGCATTACTTCTTTCAGTACCATTATCTGTCAAATGAAATTCAAGACTATTCTCAGAAGCATCCCATTTTTGTATGATGTGATTATTACTATCTTCACCTAATAGAAGAGCAGTATCACCAGCACCACCAATTGCAATAGCAGTATCTGATGTTATAACACCACCCATATTACTTCCAACACTTAATGTATGATTTGGACTATCTGTTCCGATTCCGACATTTCCACTACCATCAATATTTAATCTATCTGTAGCATCAAGTGTTATTTTAAAAGAATCATCTCCTAATACAATTTGATTCACAGTACCATCATTGTGGTCTCTCTGAAGTACTAAATCATCATCATATGATGCTAATGTATATCCATAAGTATCACCAGTTCCATCAATAGCAATAGGTTGACTGAAATAATGACGACCTCTATCTGTATTATAATGAGCCCAAGAATCATTATTTGCACCAACATCAAGATAGCCAGCATCACTATAAATCCGTAAAGATGCTGTAGCACTTCCATTTCTTCCAATATTAACAACACTTCTATCACCGGGGTCGCTTGCTACCGTTGAAAATTTAGCAAAACCTGTTAAAACCGCACCATCTTTTGCATAAACACTACCCCCAGCGACCAAATGAGTACTAGCACTTATTGAACCTATTGCATGTATAGATGATGAAGGATTCAATGTTCCAATACCTAAATTACCTTCACCTGTTAATATCATTTTATCTGAAGGTACATTAGTATTAGTTGTCATGAATATTAGATTTCCAGCTTGTTCATCATTATCTCCATAATCATCATCATTTACAACAGACATTCTAATTGATGCAGACGCTCTTGAATTGGTATCTCTGTTTAAGAACATGATACCAACTCCTTGTGGATTTGCACTAACATCACCATTATAACCTGATAAAGTTAGTAGGTAGGATGGTAAACTATTAGATATTGAATTGTCATGTAGATGTAATAGTGAAACTGGTTCTGCATCAATTGAATTTGATTGATTCATTGTTCCTATACCAAATCTACCACTATCAGTCATAGTCATTTTAGTATTATCAGCATTATCTTTGAAAGCAATACCACTATCGCCTGAGGCATGAAGTTCTGTACTACTACCATCTGCTCTTAATATTAATTTATTAACTCCGGCACCTGTTCTCAAATCTCCACCAAAATAAATTGTACCACTACCACTTATGGCACCTTCTATTGTCAATGGATGTGTCGGAGTCGTTGTTCCGATTCCAACATCTCCAGATGCATCTATACGAAGTCGTTCTACTGGAGCTCCAGCTACATCTGTTTTTGTTGCAAAAGACAATCCTGTAGTACTTCCGTATGTATTTGATTCATTTACTAGAGAAATAGCCGCTCTTACTGAATCTGCAGCTGTACCAGAGTTGTCACCACTATAAAATTC
>CEUI01011095.1_pt1 | contig 10577 bp, 12 predicted proteins | sample 531411 | NCBI WGS metagenome assembly CEUI01 (sample SAMEA2622841, study PRJEB7988) | marine metagenome | isolation source: saline water (ENVO:00002010), including
ATTTCAAAATCTCCACCCTCATATTCACTTCCATCTACTAAAGCAACCGTCATAGATAATTTTCTTATCTTACCATTTTCATTAGTTCTATTTGAACTATCAGTGTGCCAATCATAATGTTGTTTTTTACTACCATCATATTTTGTAAATTGACAAGACTCGGACCAATCCCAATGATAATTCCAACCAGCATTTCTATTTGCTTCATGAACCAAAGGATGTAATTCACGATAAATCCATGTAGGATTCATCCATACAACATTAGAACTACGTTTTTTCTCTAATTCTTTTTGTTGATTGGGTGTCAGGTTATTTACATCATAACCCCATGTAACAGCTGTTTCTTCTTTTAAAACTTTTCCATACGCAATAATATCATCACATATTCTAGAAGGTATAGCATTTTGAAAGCACCAATAATAATATTCTAATTGCATCTATTTCTTTCTCTTTTTTACACTATTTTAAAGTAATTGGAATTGAAAAGATAAATTAATAATAGGGTCTGTATTGATATTTTTAGTTATATTATGGGTTAAATCTGAAGAAAAAAGAATAATTTTGTTTTTTTGTAAAGGAATAGTCCATCTTCTTTTTTTACTACGGCCTGCCTCATATTCAAAAATAACATTAGAAGCTTCTTTCCTAGGTTCTAAACATATAAGGGCAGATATGTCGGGGGATTCATTATAATCCCAATCATCTATATGATGGTGATTTCCTATGCTTTCATTTTTCTGTTGAATAATAGCTCCTTGATTTACTAAAATTGGAGTTTTGTGGTGCTCTGTTTTGTAATGATCTCTTATATAATCTTGAAGCCATTGAATATGTTGATGATAATCATATTGAGTATAATAATAATCATAGTAAACCTTATCATCACCTATTTTTTTATTTTTATAATAAGCAATTAAAAGATGTTGTTTTAATTTATCATAATCAATTGGTAAAATTTTAGGTATAAAGTCAGTAATTAAAAATTGTTCTGTTAAAATATTTTTTTCAAACATTAAATCTTTAAAGTGTATCGCCGATTTGTGTATCTTCCGTTGATAATTTCATATTAGGACATAATCCAGCATCCATAGATTTTTTATGAAGCTCATCATACACTTCATTTTTAGTAACTTTATTATCTCCATCTACTGTAGCCACCCAATGTAAAATACTAGGAGCTTTATGAATTTCATTTCCTTGTCTTGCCCATTGTAAAAGTTGTTTATCTGTTGCCATTATAATTCCTATGATACTGTTATTGTTTGATTACCGCCTGTGTAACTCAATGTTACATAAGCTGCTCCATTAATACTATAAGATATACTTCCATGTCCTCCAATATTTCCCGAACCAGAAGAACTATTACCTACTCCTCCTACATTAGTTCCTGAAGCATATTCAGAATCACTTGTATTTACGGCTGGACCACCATTAATTCCTGATGATGCACTTGTTCCTGTTGTATTAGTTGTTGAAGTCATAGATCCAACATAAGAAGAACCAGCACCTCCAGAAGCTCCATCGCCAGAGTTACCAGCAGAACCTCCTCCATAATATCCTGAGCCTCCACCGCCAGCAGTATAAGAAACGTTATCTCCGCCTCCATCACCACCGCCACCGAAAGCTGTGCCTCCAGAACCAGCAGGTGCAGAACCACCTTGTAAAGCTGCTCCAGCAACACCATTACCAGAACCCGCTGCACCACCGCCTACTTGATTTCCACCACCACCAGGGTTAGCTCCAGTTCCATCTCCAGCAGCTAAACCACCACCACCAGTTCCATAGTAAGTACTTCTTGCTCCTCCAGATCCAGCGCCTGCAATTAAAAGGGCGTTGCCATGAGTAACAGATCCATTAAATACACCTGTATAACCTCCACCACCGCCACCTTTGCCTCCGGTACCGCCTGAGCCACCTTGTCCAACAACTGCGATTATTGATGTTCCACTTGCGAATGATTGAGTTCCTTGTACGAAACCTCCACCTCCGCCACCACGACCATCAGAACCACCAGCAGAACCACCTCCTCCAGCACCCCATATTTTAAATGTGACTGGAATAAGTTGTGAAACTCCTGGATCAGGTGCTGAACTTGTTACTAACCAACCTTGAGTAGAATCTATGTATGTAAGTGTTGCACCTTGTCTTTCTGTTTCCAAAGTAATATCAACAGTCATTCCATTTATTTTTTCTGAACCATTAGCTGATATTGTTAATTTATTTGTATCAAAAGTTCCTGCATAATCTACAACAGCAATTTGATCTCCAGCACTACCTGCTGGTAAATTCATTGTTAATGTGCCAGAAGTAGTATTAACGGGATAACCTTTTCCTGCTGTAGCCGCAATAGTAGAAGTTTGAACCGACTGCCAATCAAGAGTTCTATCAAATACTACACCCGAAGGAATAGTAAATGTATCGCCTGAGTCCCCAACAGTAAAAGAAGTTCCCGTTCCAGGAGAAATTTTATTAACTTTAATTTCTGAAGCCATAATATAACTTCCTCTCTATATGCTGACCCAAGCTTTAGTACTATCATTCCAGCGAAAATTACCGGTAGGTGTTTCTCCATCTTCAGCTATCCAACGAGTGTTTGTTTCATCCCAACTAATTATGTAAGGTTTTGCTGGATCGCCATATTCAGTTACAGTTGGATAAGCTACAGGTGCCTCGTATATACAGCTTGTTTCATTAAGAACCCATGATGCATGTGGTTTTGGTGGAATAAATGCATCACGGTCCTCATCATAAGTGTAACCTACTCCCGCATAATTTTTACGAAAGGCTTTTGATTGATCACCACCTAATACTTTTTGACCATTTCCATCCTCAACATAATATTTGCCTAGTGAAGTATTATAAGAAGTTCGTTTCCATAACGGCCATCCATGTATATTTTCTAAAAACTGTATTCCTACAGTTTCATCTTCAATGCCATCAGCATTTTTGCAGTCATCATCACCAACGACTTCAACACCAATAACTTTTGAATTAATTCCTAATTTTGCAAAATGTGCCATATCTATCTCCTTATACTATATTAAAAAACTTTTTTGTTAAACATTAATTTTGATACTTGTATCTTATAACTACAACGCCAGAACCTCCATTACCACCACTAAATGGATTGTTAGCGCCACCACCGCCACCTCCACCACTATTAGCAGTTCCTGCTTGTCCATCAGCTTCTGAGGGAGTTCCAGCAGCATGACCACCATCACCACCTCCTCCTCCATTAGCAGGAGCTGTAGAGCAACCAGTATAACCTGAGCCTCCACCACCTCCAGCATAAACTGTTGCTGATCCAGAAATTGCTACAGATGTTCCACAACCACCTAATCCTCCACCAGTTGATGGACCAGATGGTGGATGTGCATCACAACCAGTAGCACCAGAACCTCCGCCACCTCCACCGCCGTGAGGATTTCTATCCCATGCTGCACCACCAGGATTTCCTTGAGAAGGAGATACAGGAGGAGTATTACCAGCACCTTTAGTACCAGCAGGAGTAAGTCCGGCAGAACCACCTGTAGTACTTGCTGATCCAGCACCACCGCCAGATCCACCAGCTCGTCCAGCACCACCAGGACATCCAGGATTATAGTAACCACCGCCACCTCCACCGCCAGCGGAAGAAACAGAAAAAACACTAGAAGCAACACCATCACCACCTTGAGAATTTTGAGGACAACCAGATCCTGGAGCACCAGCACCGCCGCCTCCTATTACAACCGGATAAGTAGAAGCAGCTACGGGTGTACCAGTTGTTGCAGGATTAGGATAATTTTTTCTTAATCCACCTGCACCGCCACCACCTGCTTGGTGTTTACTACCACCGCCACCACCAGCAACAATAAGATAATCCACGGTCGTAGAACCAGTAGAATTACCCGCACATGATACAACAAAATTTCCTGAAGAGGTAAAGGTATGAACCTTGTAATCTCCGTCTGTTGTTATAGTACCACCAGTAGCAGTAACATACTGAGGTCCTAATTGTTGAACGTTTGATTCTTGTACATATAACCACCCTTTAGTAGAATCTACATATACAAGAACAACACTTGCTCTATTTGTTGATAATTTAGAATCAGTTGCATTTCCTTGAATGTTAGAACTATTTCTACCTACTGTTAAATTATTACTTCCAAATGTGGCTGCATAATCTTTTAAAGCAACAATATTACCAGCGCTAGGACTTGCAGGTAAAGTTGCTGTAAAAGCACCACCAGATGTATTACAAAAATATCCTTTACCAGACGCTGCTGTAAATCCTGTTGTTTGAACAGTTGATTGCCAATCAATACCTGATGTTACTAATGTTGTAACATCCACCCATCCTAAATTTTTACTCCCATCAGTTTTTAAAGCATTATTAGCTGATCCATCTGCATCAGGTAAAATAAAAGTTACATCCGTAGAAACTGTTCCTGGGGATTTTAAACCTATATAATTTGAATTATCTGAATCAAATAATTTTACTTCCCCTTGACTATTAATTTTTATTTCAGACATAAATGTTTTTTACCATATTAATTTTGATACTTATAGCGAATAATTACAACACCCGAGCCACCATTAGCTCCTACTGAACTACCACTAATTCCAGGTCCTCTGCCAGCTCCACCACCTCCGCCACCAGTGTTTGAAGTTCCAGCAGTTGCTCCCGTGCTATTCACAGATCCAGCTCCACCACCACCTGAACCTCCTGTTCCAGCAGGGTGTGAACGAAAAGGATTATTTGTTCCACCACCTCCGCCCCCACCAGCTCTTGCTACGGGAGAGGCATTTATTGAACTTGTTACTCCATTGCCTCCATTACCACCTTGACCAGGACTACTACCGGCACCACCTGAAGCTCCTGCTCCGCCACCACCAGCACCACCTCTTCCTCCAGTTCCAGTGCCACCATCATTACCTTGAGGAGGACTAACTGGGGGAGTGTTACCTATGCCTTGAGTGCATGCTCCTGGATTATTTTGATAAGTTGCTCCACCACCACCAGAGCCACCACTTATAGCTGATACAGGCGAACCACATGGAGCTTGAAGCCCTCCACCGCCACCTCCACCTGCCGATGTTATTGTTGAAAAAATTGAATTAACTCCTTGACTTCCTGCTTGATTACAACCTGTTCCACTTCCTCCACCACCAACTGTTATTGGGTATCCTGTTGCTGAAACTGGTAAGCCATCAGGGGCGGCTAAAGGAGAAGCACTATAAGAATCAAATGCTGGAGCTTTACCTTCTCTATATCCTCCTGCACCACCAGCAGATGCAGCAGAATCATTTGTTCCGCCAGGATTATTTCCACCTGCACCTCCACCACCAGCTACTACTACGTAACTTACTTTATTTGAACCAGCAGAATTTCCTGCACATGACACAGTAAATGTTCCGGAAGAATTAAAAGTGTGAATCTTATAATCACCAGAAGTTGTTATAGTTCCACCCGTTGCTGTAACATACATTTTGTTTTCTAAATCGCTTACATTATTTTCTACAGTATATAACCAACCTTTTGTTGCATCTATAAATTGTAAAACAACAGAAGCCCGACTCGTTGTTATCTCTGAATCAGTTGCAGCAGCTTGAATATTAGATCCATTTCTACCTATTGTTAATTTGTTTGATCCAAAAGTAGCAGCATAATCTTTAAATGCTACAAAATCATTTGCGCTAGGGGAAGAAGGTAAGGTAGCAGTAATTGTACCTGATGTTGTATTAACAAAATATCCTTTTCCTGCAACCGCTGTAAAATCACCTGTTTTAATATCTCCTGTTTGCCAATCAATATCTGATATAACTAAAGTATTAATATCTGTAAAAGATAATGTGCCTGAAGCATTAGTCGTAATTATTTCATTGGCCGAACCATCAGCATTAGGAACAATAAAATCTTGATTTTCTGAAACAGTAGAAGGAGATTGCAAAGAAACAGAATTAGAATTATCTGAGTCCTTTAGTGTAAGTTTTCCTTGTTCACGAATTCGTACATTTGCCATATCATTATTGGAATTTGTATCTAACTACTACTTTTCCTGATCCACCATTACCACCAAGACCACCAGGAGAAGTACTAGGAGGACCAACGCCTCCACCGCCTCCAGAACCAGTATTAGCTGTAGCATTTGCTCCGGGATCTCCACCAGATTGACCTCCAGAACCACCACCGCCAGGACCCCCATTTGGACCCGCACCAGCAGCACTTCCACCACCACCGCCTCCAGCAGTTGTTACAGGAGAACCTGGAATAGAAAGCGCTGTTCCCGAACCACCTGCACCTTTTGTTGGAGAAGCATTCCATGCAGCACCTACGGATCCATGACCACCACCGCCTCCGCCTTGGTGAGGACTCGTAGGAGAACCAGCTCCACCATCATTTCCTTGAGCGGGACTTACAGGAGGATTATTTCCTGATCCACCCGAACCTGTATTTGTAGAACCACCTCCACCAGAACCACCTGTTCCACCAGGATTTTGAGGATGAGCATGAAGTCCACCTCCACCTCCTCCACCACCTGATGATGTAACAGAAAAACCTGAAGAATTTGAACCATCTGTTCCTCTTCCAGGTGTAGAAGGAGCAGGTTGACCTGCGCCACCTCCACCTACACTTATTGGATAACTAGTAGCTGAAACCGGAGTTCCATCTGTTCCAGGATTTGGATAATCATATCTCATTCCTCCTGCTCCTCCACCACCACCGTTAGAGTTTCCTCCGCCAGCACCACCGGCTACTATTAAATAGTCAACAGTGTTTGAACCTGCTGAGTTACCAAGCGTAGTTACTTCGAAAGTACCACTTGTAGTAAATGTATGAACTTTATAATCTCCATCTGTTGTAATTGTGCCACCTGTTGCAGCAATAAATACAGCTTGAGTTGCTCCTTGATCAGCTACACTTGATATAACCCAACCTTGAGTTGAATCAACATAAACAATTTGCATTGCTTCTCTATCTCTATTAAGAATTCCATCATCTGTAGAACCTTGTATTTTTTCTGAACCGTTTGCAGCTATTGTGCAATTGTTTGAATCCCAAGTGCCTGCGTAATCAATTAAACCAATCTGATTACCTGCCGAACCAGCAGGTAAATTAACTGTTATGGCACCACCAGTAGTATTAACAAAATAACCTTTACCAGCCACTGCTGTAAAGGTGCTTGTCTTAATATCTGAAGTTTGCCAATCAATAGAACCAAAACCTGTTGCAGTGCCATTGTTTGATAATGTTCCTGTAACGTTTGCTGTTCCAGCTATTGTAAGAGTAGCCCCTGAAGGCAATGTTACAGTGTCTCCTGAAGCAGATAACTGTAAAGCTGTACCTGATTGAGGTTCAATCTTATCTGTTTTTAAAGTATTATTTACACCGTCTAATTCTATTGTCATATTATTACCACATTACCTGTAATTGTTTGAGTTCCTGTTATTGTAACCGGACCTGCTAAAACTCCTGAATCTATTGTTTGATCAGCACTTAATGTTGAATTGTGAGTAGTAACATATGTTGTAGCATCCATACTAGGAGAGGGAGCACGCTTTGCAGGATATGTACAAAAAACATCTTTAGTACCTGCAGAAAAATTTACTTTAGCATCACCATTAGAACTCTCTAAAACAGTATCTCTTGATAAAGTGTCAGTACTAGCATCCGTAACAGTACCTATACCTACTTCATATTCAGTGCTACCAGATTGCAATGTAATACAATAATACGTTGTATTAGTTGTGCCAATACCCGCAACAAAAGTTTGGAATCCTGTACTTGCTCCAGCAAGATCTACGGTTCCAGTTCCTGTTGTTGTCGTGGTTTCCTTAACACGATCATTGATAATCAATGCCATGTTAAACTCCTACGATAATCTCAGTATAGCTGTACTTGTGCCTGGTGCTGGAAACTGAACAGTAAACGTTCCGTTTGTAGCTGTATAATCAGCACCAAAAGCTAAAATACAAACTGCATCTGTTGTACCCGAACCACCATCAGTAGTTGTATTATAAATCATTGCTCCATTAGCTGTAAAACTAGCTGACGTCCAGTTAGGATCATTAGACCAATCAACATATGCTGTGGTAGCTGATGTACTTCCTGTAACTGACTGACCAGTTAAAGCTTGTCCACCTGCTGTGTATCCTGTTCCACTTGTTTCATTAGTTGTTGCATAATCTTCTGTAGAAGCCCCTAAACTTGCACTTGATGTAAACAATGCAATTTTAAAAGTACTACCACCACTTGCAAAATCATGAAATCCTTTTAGCAAATCTCGTTTAAAAGTATTACATACTGCTTGTACTATTGCCATTTTTTATCTCCTTTACGGTTGTTGCGATTTAAGAGGAGTCCTTAAAACCCCATCCATATATTCATCTCTTCTTCCACGACCTTGTTGTTCTATTGACAAGTCTTGTAATGCATTAGCATAACTTGCTTCATAGCGATCTAACAGATCGTAGGGGCCTTTGAGAAATTTTAAGGCCTCGCAGAGACACGCATACAACAACGTCCTAGGAGCATTTATACTGATCCAGGTTGTCGTGTTTGTAGACGATAATCCTGTTGGTAGCTTGTTTAAAGCTATTTCTATATTATATGCGACATCTGGAGTTGGCGCAAGATATATGTTTCCTGCTTTCCAATTTGCATAATATAAAGGCGTCCCCGTAGAAGTTCTATCAGGCCAATATTCATTCATAAATGATATATCTTTTTGTTCTAATTTTTTGCGAGAATTTCCTAAACTTTGACCATAAACTTGAACAGATCTAATAAGAGCAAAATCAGCTATTCCTGTTCCTGGTAAAGTTACAAAAGCATTACTAGCAGTTAAAGATGCATATTGATAAGATCTAAAATCATCTAAATCTACTTCTCTAAAAATTCTATTTTCAGCATTTTCTATTATATCATTTACAATAATAGTAGTTAAAACATTAGAATCTGTTTCTGTGTAATTTCTAATTTGATCTACTAATTCTGCATATGTTGTCATATTATCCTTCTATAGTAACTGGACCTGAAGTGCAAAGCATACCTCCAAATCTTACATTTGTTTGATCTGATGTTTCTCCTGTTACATTAAATGTATAAGAGTCTGTTTCTCCGGCTGGAACTGTAATGGTATATCCACTAGCATATTCTAATTTAGCTTGACTAAATCCAGAACCAGCTTGACAATTTCTAAATCTTACTGTTTCACCAGTTGTTCTTCCATGATTAAATTCTATAACAGTAATAGTTCCTGAACCATTAGTAGAATAAAAAGGATTCCCAGTTAATAATCTAGCAGCAGGAGTTTCTACTCTTGCTGGTCTAGCATTTTGTAAAGCTTGTGGATCGGGAGCTATTCTAATTGGTTGTAATTGAGGTTGTTTAGCTTCAAATTCTGTGTAATGAACTAAAGCTCCAGTCCATTCTTTAACCATTTCTCTATAAGGAAATTGTAATCCACTTCGGTCCGATATAGCTAAAGCATTTTTACCTGTTGCAAATTTGCTCATTTTAACCTACCGATGGAAAATATGCTTGAGGGGTTAAATAAAGACTTGTTCTTTCACCGTCTTGATCAGCAGCTCTACGCCACTCATCTTCATAAATTAATTTTAATGCTTGCATTCTTTCAGGTGCTTTTTTCTGACATAAATAATAAGCAAGTCCTGCAGTTAAACAAGGAATAAATCTAAATGGAATTTGTGCATTATTAGTATATGCATCAATATCAAACATTCTAATCATAGCATAATATTTTAAAGTATATGTTCCACTAGCAGGAACAGCCGGATATAAATATAAAGTAGGATTAATTTCTCTTTGAAAATAAAATTGAGAAGGTCTACCTGAAGTAGCTTTATTAGGCATATTAAAATAAGTAGCTCTACTTATTGAAGTAGCGGCATAATCATAAGTTCCATCATTTATAACTACATCTGTAATATCAATAATTGCTGAGGCATCTGCTGCTGCAGATCCATATAAACTTGTTCCTGTTACAGATTGAGCATTTGCAGTTAAGGTTTTATCAGTTTGTTGAATAGTCCATAAATTAAGTCCTCTATTTGCCCATTCTGCTAATAAAATATTAAGTGATCTTTTTGCTGTTTTAAGGTCGTATCCATCACGAACCATAATTCCACATCTTTCATAGGCTTCTTGTATTATTTCATTGACGGCTAAATCAAAAGATTTTGTAGTAGAATAAGTTGGCATCTATCTTCCTTGTCTGTTATACTTCTTCCAGCAACGCCTTTTATGCTTATTTTTAGGCCTTGATCTAGAAGAACACCCTATACTAGTCCTTTTTTTGATTGGTGTAAAGTATTCGTTCGAAGGGGTCTTAGCCATAATTTACAAATAAGTTATAGCACCCATTACCCATAAAGTACCAAAAATAATATAAGCTACTGTTACTGGTTCCATTTTTCCTTTGCTCTAAGTGTCCACGCTTTCATGGCTTCTTTGGTTATTTTTTCATCAACCAATGTAGCTCCTTCTGGTATCTCATTATATAATTTTAACACTTCTCCATCCTGACTTATTTCTACATAAGCAGGACCACAAAATGCATCTTTAGGAAAAT
>CEUI01014608.1_pt1 | contig 10574 bp, 12 predicted proteins | sample 531411 | NCBI WGS metagenome assembly CEUI01 (sample SAMEA2622841, study PRJEB7988) | marine metagenome | isolation source: saline water (ENVO:00002010), including
ACCCTCGTTTATAAAAATCATAAACATAATCTTGGCCTCCTCCATTCGAGTAAAAAACTACTTCGTAGTTATCGAACTTGACCATGTTTCTTATGGACTGTAAACAGAGTTCACTCTCTGTTGGTCTGTTATAGTCCAGAACTAAAAAAGAAAATTGTTTATCTAGGGCTGAATAATTTTGTTTCATGTAGATAATTTTTCGTATACATGCGCGGGCTCTTCAGGCTTCATCCCAGCTTCTTTTCTGTATTCATTAACAATACCTATGTAATCAGACTTAGATTGATTGACTTCGCCTGTTTCTAAATACTTTTTTAAGCTCCAGTTGTATCTATTGTCATTAATTTCTTCAAAGGTTTGGTCTAAAACTTTGAGGCGAAATACATCTTTAATGGAATATTCTAATTCTGCGACTTCAATAAATTCTTCAGTGAAATCTTTTTTCCTAAGATATTCTTCTAAAGATTCCATAGAGTAGTCTAGACCTAAAACATTATTGCAGTACAGCCTAAACCTTAATCTGATATTTTCGTGGTAGCCTACAGCACCTTCACCAAAAGGCCCATACATCAAGGAGGTATGATTTGATCTGCCATATACATAATAATATTTTGAAGGGTGAAGTAGGTAAGATTCTTTCGGGTCTTCGTCCCTTTTGTTAATTATATATTTGGGCTTATCTTCGTCAGAAATACCTTCTGGTTGACCAACTATATTCTGAAGCCCCCAGTGTGGGCTAGGAAAAAAGAACATATTATCAAAATATTTAGCCAGATATGCTCTTCCAGACATGGCAATGGCTCCAATATTTTTTTCTTCGTACCCCTCTATATCTTTTCTAATATTAGAAAGCCAGTGATCAGTGAGTCTTTCTGGGGAGTCTAAAATTAAAAACCAATCCCCGTTTTGCATAGTTCCGCAACGCAAAAATTCATTCATCTGAAAGTCGTGATCATTTGTCCACTTCCTTTGGGAGATTTCGCCCTCGCCCTTTCTCTCTTGAAGTAGCTCATAGGTTCCATCTTTAGAATAACCGTCAGTGAAGTTAACACCGTCAACCACCTCAAGCACTTCCGGGGAAAGCATTTCGTCGATGTCTTCTAAACGGTCTTGTGTTATACCGCAAAGCCAAAGTTTTTTTCTATTTGAGTATTTGTAAGCATCCATAATTAAATTTCATTGTAAACGTTTATTATATTTTGTGCAATATTTTTTTTATCGAACCTAACTTTAAAATCTTTTTTATAATGATCAATTATATGTTGTGGTTTTTCTTTACCTTTATATTTCTCGATAAATTCAATTATCTTATCGTAATTAGCATCTATAACCAAGTCAGGTATAAATTCTTGTGCGGTTAGGTTATCATTGCACGTTATAGGTAAAGCGTTGCATATAATTCCTTCAATCATAGACAGACCTATGCCTTCTATTTTTGAGGGTAAAAAAACAAACTCTGCCCTATTATATAATTCATTCAATTTTTCGTCACTAACAACGCCTTGGTGTTTTCCGAATAACGGGTTTTCTGTACCCACTACATACAACTCTTCTTCGCTGTACCCAGTGAGTTGAAAAACTCTAAATACCACACCAAACCTTTTATTAAGATCATTGGCTCTACCGACATACAAAAATGGTATATCTTTGTCCACGCCAGTTTCATATACATCCTTCATCGGGTTATATATAACGGGCGTATCTTTTAGTTCGTAATATTTTTCAAGCTGACTTCTGACAAACTTAGAGATACAAGTGATCGCGTCGGCTTTATCTAACTGTTGCTTTAATTTATCTAATTCAAAGACATGTATTACATGTTCAGGAATGTCTAGAACATTTAAAATTAATTTGGCCGATGGATATTTTTCTTTATATGCAATAGGTTCTTCGTGCCAGCGATTATTACAATAAATTAAGTCAGGTTCGCCATCCTCTATAACCTCGTGACCCAGACTTCTAAATCCGTCTTCTATCCTATCTATTTGGCATGTAGGACATCTAGCTCCAAAAGTTTTAATCTTCATAAATGGTAGGCATTTCCTTATCTTTATAATATTCTTCGTCAAAAATTAACTTGTCGTTATCATAATCCCACTTATATGAACACACACCTATATGTTTTAGGTTATACTCATATTTCTTTTTTGATTTTTCATTGCTTAACCAAGTTAAATGTTTGATGTGTGCAACATCTCTTGGTATTTCTAATAAGGGTAGCTTCGTCTGGGGTATACCACCCTCATAATAAACATCATTATCCCAAAACATTTTATCTAATCTGGGTGTTTTGTTCATGTAGAAAATTCTGTTGGGGTTAAAACCATCTATCCACTTTGTTTCATCAAAAACATAATTTTTAAAATTTATTTTATAATAAAAAGGGTCTGGATTTTGGGTTACATAATCTACTATGTTATTAATTTGATCTACTGTGTAAAACTCATCCCCGTCAAGCAACCATAGAACGTCTGTATCATTAACTTGGAGATATTGTAATGCTATATTTCTGGCTTCTGCCTCTATAAGCGGAACTGGAGAAAAGAACGGCGCATCAATTACATCTAAATGTTCTTGTATTTTTTTGATAGTTTCATCGTCGTTTTGTTCTTCATAACCTGCCTGAATATACTCCTTGAACCTACAGTGTATAGAAGTAATAACAAATTCGTGCTCGCTATTTTCTTTAACGATTTTCCAAGGTGCTAAAACATCATCAAGATATTCTGCACAATCATAAAAACAACCTAGTATTCCTATTTTCATTTTTCTTTAAATAACAAAAGCTGTGGCCAATCTTGAATAAAGTTATCTGCTACAATTCTTCTGGGAACTAAACAGGTCTGTGGTATTTCAATATTTAATTCTATAATTTTAGCGGCAAGTTCTGATGGTGTTTCTATAGAAATACTTTCTTGATAGTCTTCTTTCCATCTAGAAATCCAAGCTGGCCTTTCATACTGCGGGTCTAGTATGAGCCTAGGTATACCATAATGAAACGCAAGGTGGCTTGGCCCGTTACATGTGCCAACAAAATAACACGATTTCTTAAGCCAATCTATACTGTCCTCAAATTTAGGATTAACATCAACAAAAACATTATCGGGCAAATCAACACCACTAATGGCAGCTTTGACTTTATCACCTCCCCAGTTTTCTATTGATGGGCAGTAAATTGTATAATCTTTAAATTTTCTAGCTATTAGTTCTATTAGTCTTTTGGCTTCTGGATAATCGTATCCTAAAGTTGTAGTCAATGTCCCAAAGTATATTATCTTTTGTGGTTTATTGTCTTGAGTTAAAAGTCTGGTTGATTTTATTACTTGTGGATGAGCGTTATATTTTTCATAGTCAAAAGCATATTTATTTCTAAATAGTAAATCGGGTATAACATAATAAAATTCTTCACCAGACTGAGGGTATTTTGAACGTAGTTCTTCTACCAAGTTTTTATCTTTTAATATATTATTATCTTGAGAATAATGCTCATCTACCTGTTTTATTGAAAAATGCTTGCCAAAAGCGTGTTGCAGTGGGGAAAATACTTCGTCTCTAGTTGAAATTAGAACTATTGGTTTTCTTTCCCTTATAAAAGAAGCACATTGCAGAGACAACATGCAGTCACCGAGGCCGTGACCACCGAGAATAATTGGTTTTTGGGGAGAACTCATTCCCTGTATTATAACAAAGAATGAGTAAAAGTAAATTATTTATTTGCCATATTGTCTAATTTCTCTTCAATCCTATCGAATCTGTCGTTCATTCTCTCAGAGAACATTTTGAAATCTTCTTTACTGACGTACTTTTCAGGAAGGGAGAGGGCCATTTCTACATATTTTAAGCTAATTTTTTCGATATCTTCGTGGTGTTTTTTCATCAATTCATTATGGTCTGACTTGATTTCGTTGATATGACCCATGATCATCTTAAAAATCCAGCCACCCATAACTGTGCCAATACCAACAGCGATATTTACTAGAATTTGGTAATCCATACTTATAATTACACCAGAATAACTATTTTAAAAAAATAAAAAAAGCCCCCGAAGCTAAAACTTCAGAGGTTGTTGACATGATTAGTATAAGTTGAGAACTTTACTTAGTCTTATGAACTTCTACGCCAGCCTTAACAAAGGGTAGCGTTACGCCAACTTCGTTCAAATTTACCGTACCGCTCAGGCACTTCTTCTCATTAGCCTTGGGGCCAAGAACAAGGGTGCTAGTGCAGCCAGTAGTCATAAAAATGAACGCGCTGACAGTTAGTAATAGAATAACTTTTTTCATATTAATCGAAACCATTATAACACAGGGGGGTTAAAAATGCAAACTTTTTTTAAAGATTTTTTTAAAAATCGTCTTCTAAAACCCCTGAATTTTGGTAATCTTTGACTTTTCTTTCAAAGAAATTGGTCATCGCCCCCACATCTACGACCTCAGAAAGCCACGGAAATGGGTTTTTGTCGCTGTCAAAACGATAATCAATTCCTATACCCTCCAAGCGTCTGTTACCTATATATTGCATATAATCAACGAACATTTCAGCATTCAACCCAAGGATACCTCGTGGTAAAACGTCATGGGCGTAATTTACTTCAAGTTCAACAGCCTTTTTGATGTGCTCGATAGTTTCCTGTTCGAATTTTTTAGTCCAAACTGATGGATACTGTTCCTTTATGGTATTAATCAGGTAAGTGCCGAACTGGATATGCAAGCTCTCATCTCTTAACGTATATCTAATTTGATCAGAAAGTCCCGGCAGTTTATTTTGCCTACCCAGAGCGAGCAGCATAGCGAAACCGCTGAAGAAAAACGTGCCTTCGCAAACTATATAATAAGTAATTAAATTTCTAAGAAACTCCCTTTTCCCTTCTATTGATTTTGTGGAAAAATCTTGCCTGTTTACATCCGTCGTAATATCCATCAAGAAATCATCTTTAGCCTTAATAGATGGCACACTCATGTAAGCCTCATAGACCTCATTAACTTTAAGGGAATAGGAATCGCAGCAAGTTACCACAGTCCAGTTGTGCAAAGACTCTTCATATGCCTGTCTTAAAATGTATTGACGACACTCTGGATCAGTTACCCACCTTGCGACACTAAGAAGTAGATTATTGCCAACCAAGGACTCACTTCCAGCAAAAAACCCAAGGCATCTTTTAACGAGTAGTTTTTCATCTTGAGATAAATTATCACCTTTCCATTGAGAAATGTCATCAGACATATTAATTTCCGCTGGAGACCAATTATTTGCTGTTCCTTTGATAAACAAATCCCAAGCAAATTGATGTTTGTGCGGTAAGATTTGATTTACCCCCGCAATATCTTCTTCTAATAATAATCCGCTTTTACTCATTTTATTGACAACTTTCGCACGTTGGGTCTAAGATCGAACAAGCTTTAGGATCAACCCCACCACCATTACTATTATCTGCGCCAGAATTATTACTGTCACTAGCAACCTGAGTCGATTTCTCAATTTCGCTTGCACTTTTATTTCTTAAGTAGTATGTACTTTTTAAGCCCCTACTTCTAGCATGAAAATACAAATCATTCAAGTATTTTAATGAATTAAAATTATTAAATAGATTTAATGATTGCCCCATATCAATCCACTTCTGCCTAGCAGCACCATTATCTATAAGTGCAAATTGATCGTGATCAAAAACAGTTCTGTATCTTTCCTTAATGTCTGATGGTATTTCACCATTAAGCCTCATTACATCACCATTTACACTCTTGAGCATTTCAACGAGTTTATTGTCCCAGATACCAGCCTCCTTGCACTCTTTAACAAACCACTCATTTGTAATCAACAGGTTACCAGATTTGTTTTCGTATACGAACAAAACTGAAAAGTCTGGTTCTATACAAGCAGAACACCCTTGTATATAAGAAATGGTGGCAGTCGGTGCGATGGCCATAGTATTACTGTTTCTCATGCCATGATGTTTAATTGAATCGCGCACGACTTTCCAATCAACTTCGGGGCAATACTTTTTACCTCTATGTACCATTGGTTTCTCATTGAGGTAGGCCATTAGATTTTTGTATGTATCTATAGGTAGTATATCCTTAGACCAAAGAGAGCCCTCATAGGTATCGTACTTACCCTTTTCTTTTGCGAGCTTGGAAGAATTTAAAATGCAGTGATAAGATATAAATTCGTACAATTCATCTGAAAATTTACAAGCATCTTCAGAAGAGAAGTTGACTTTATAAGAATTAAAAACATCAGCCCAGCCCATAGAGCCAGCACCAACAGGTCGATGAAGCATATTAGCTTTGTGAGCTTCATCTGTTGGATAAAAATTTAAATCAATAACATTGTCAAGCATTCTCATTTGAGTTGCTATAGTTTTTGCTAGTAACTTAAAGTTTATTTTACCCTTATCATTCAGGTGCTCCCTGAGATTAACAGAGCTTAAATTGCACACAGCCGTTTCACCTACTTCTACTTTTCTCCCATTTTCAAAAAGTGAGGGTCTTGTATGCAGGAAAATTTCCGTACAAAGATTAGAGCTATGGATGACGCCTTGGTGGCCGTTAGAATATCTCATATTAGAGTTATCCTTAAATGTTATCCAAGGGTGACCTGTTTCAAAAAGCATACGAAGCATTTTCTTCCATAGGTCTTTAGCTTTTATAATTTTAAAATTTTTAATTTCTCCATTGTCAGCCATTTTACAGTAGTGTTTGTACCTTTCGTCAAAATCTTTAGCAAAATTTTCGTGCAGGTCTCCTACATCACTGGGTGAAAAAAGATACCAATCCTCATTGGTTTCAATTTTCTTGAAAAACAAATCTGGCAGCCAATTAGCTGTGTTCAGATCGTGGCAGCGGCGACGTTCATCACCCGTATTCTTTTTGAGATCAAGGAAGTCCTCAATATCTAAATGCCAAGGCTCTATATAAGCGCAACCAGCACCGGGCCTTTTGCCTCCTTGATTAACAGCGACAAGAAGATCGTTGAAAATTTTGAGCCAAGGCACTAAACCGCTGGAGGTTCCATTCGTACCTTTAATGTATGAGCCAGCAGATCGGAAGTTGGTAACATCAAAGCCCAAGCCTCCAGCATATTTAGATTTTCTAGCCTCTTGCCATGCACCCTCAAAAATTCCATCTATGCTATCATCAAAAGTGTTTAGATAGCAAGAACTAAGCTGGCTACGAACTGAACCGCTATTAAAAAGAGTCGGGGTAGAGCAGCATAGACGGAATGAAGACAGTGCTTCATAAAATTCTACAGCTTTTTTTTCTTTATCTTTTTCGTTTATAGCCAAACCCATCGCAACCCTCATCCAAAATGATTGAGGCGATTCCAACCTTCTCCCATTTATATGGTAAAAGTAACGATCATATAAAATTTGCAGCCCCAAATATTTAAATTTAAAATCCCTTTCGAGATTGAGCCCTTCTGAAAGTTTTTTCAAATCATACTCCAGCATCTCAGGCTTAAGCATACCTTCTTTAACTAGAGCTTTTGTATTTCTAATAAAAGATAACCGATACTGATGATCAAAGGCGTCTTTATCTACGCTACTACCGAAAACTTCTTTATGAATGTTACCTAATAAAAGTCTAGCTGCAACGTAAGAGTAGTTGGGTTCTTTTTCTATCTTTGCTCTCGCAGACATGATGAGAGCTTTGTCAATCTCCATCGTGGGGATTTTTTCATAAAGCTGAACGTTTGCGTCTATGACTACCTCACTAGCAGAAACATCGTCTAAATCTTCACATGCTCTTTCAACGCAAAGATTGACCTTGTTTATGTCCAGCTTTTGAAGTCTACCATTCCTTTTCTTGACGTGCGATACCTTAAAACTCATTTCGATTCCATTTCTTCTTAGTAAAAGATATTACAATACTTCTCGCACAAAAGCAAGAAAAAATTGCACCAAAGGAGTTTTTTTTCAGAACCGTTTAAAGAAAGTGTACGAAGTTATTTTGAAGGGTCGTTTGGGTGTTTTTTACCGTTTCTTTTTTTACTATAATCCTTAAACCAATCTTTTTGAACTGGATCATACCCCATTTTTTCTGTTCTTTTTATACTGGCTTCTTTGGCCCTATCGTAAAGGTCTCCTAAATTTCCTTTTTTATCGGTGCTTGTATTAAATTGTTCTTTTGAAAACGGATCAGTAATCGTGTCTACGGCTACATTTGGCACAGTAAAAATCCTATTCCATTGGACACCTTTTTCATCTACATAAACGTGTGGTTCATCATGTTTTTGAAAAACCTCAACAGTCTCTTCTGAATCTGGATGTATAAAAAGGTAAGTGGGCATCTTATAATTTCTCTAGTTCAGATTCAATCAAGCCCCAAGTCTTTTCATAGGTGAATTCTTTTTGTAACTCAAGACCTTTCTCGTTTTCTTTATTATTGCGAAATCTTTCTATAGCTTTTTCACAAGCATCTAAAAAAACATCTTCATTAAAATCATGTATATTTCCCTGATTCCAAGGCTGGCCTTTATGAAAGAACATATTATCATACGATTCAATCTTGCCGCTAGGTTCAACAAGTACAGAATTATCTTCGTTTGCCCAGCTAGTATAGCCCGAAGCATTTAAAATCACTGCATGTTTGCCGAGTGCCACAGATTGAAACTCTGGTAAGCCCCAACCTTCTCCCCCAGACATACCCAAAATAATATCTGCGGAATTTAAAAAATCATTATAAACATCATTCGTGGGCATAAAGCCAAGGAAATTGACATTAAAATATTTTTTACCTTCGGTTAAAGCCTGTACGACCTTTTCATTATCTTCAGGTTTTAAAAACGGATTCCAAATAGCGCATTGCAAAAAATACTTTGGATTATTACCATACTTTTTAATCCAAGACTTTATGACTTTCTCGTGGTGTTTCCTTTTTTCAAATTTACCCGTTAAATTAAAAGTCACTCTACCGTCAGAAAAGTAAGTCTTATCTTTCTTTTTAAAATTTTCAGAGTCGAAACCAAGCGGAACCATACCAACATTTTCTATACCTAATGATTTAAAAGCTTCTACTGGCTGATTACAAGAAAATAAAACTTTATCATTATTCTTTACAATGTTTATTTCTTCCCTAGTCGGCTGGTCTAGTTCATAAAAACTTAACAAAAGTTGCTTTTGGCTATAGGCAGACAACGATCCATTGAAGTGCCATAGTTTAAAAATGGGTGTGGTTTTCTTATGCAAATACCCAGCTTTATTGATACAGGATTCAATCCACGAGAAAAAATCCTTATCTTCTTTTTGAGCATTAATTTCAAGATTGCCGATTGGAAAAAGACATGGCTGCTCCTCCTTCTTGTATATTTCGCGTAGCAGCGCGACGGAGACTTGTCCAAAGCTAACTGTATTTATAGGTAAATTTAGGGCGTAGTTCATCTTTCGAATATAATATTATTACATTATAAAAAAACCAAAAAAAAGTCAAGAGATTTCTCTCTTGACCGTGTTCTTTCTTGAAAAAGTCTTTTTGACTTAATCCAAAACGTCTTCCACGTCTGTCTCAGAAGTAGAAGATGCACCCGAAGCGGATGATTCGTTGGGTTGGGAAAGGTACATGCGGAAATCCGGAGCTTTCGAGTTTTTCTTGTCCTTGTTGGCAAAGACAACTACTCGTTGCTGATCCGAACTCTCGGAGCCTTTCACATGGCCAGAAAGATACTTTGTACCCTTCCCGCTTTGCTGTTTCCAAAGCGCACCAATCTCTCTCTCACTCCAGTTGTTATTATTTTCTTCACTCATCGAAGCAACTATAGCACATACAATGGCCTTGTCAAATTTTTTTTTGCATTTTTTTTTAAATAGAATCTTGATAGTACGAAGATGAGTTTTTCATTTTTCTATTTAGAATTTTTTTACCCCTTTCATGGAGGTTTATTGCTGTTTGCGTACTGGTGTTTATTTTTTTGGCTACCTGAGACCAAGGCATTTTCTTTGTCGGGTGTCCGAAATACCTTAATTTAAAAACTTTTTTTATTCTTTTATCTTTTAACTGTCCCAAAATATTGAAAATAAAATCTACGTCATTGGATAAATCGGGCTGACTTAATTCTTCCGCCTTTCTATCAACATAATAGTCTAATTGGCCGTCATCCACTGGGTAAAGATGGTTTCCGTTTATTGCATTTAGACACTGATATCTAACCTGATTGCCGACCCAAGTAGAAAACTTAACCTTTCTGGATGGGTCAAATGTTTGCGCGGATTTATATATAATGAAATTTTTTTCTTTATACATTTCTGTCACGCACAAACCAGAAGCAGCCATAGCTTGAGAATATTTTTTATATATATCAAAGCACAAGGCAGAGTGGCGATCTATCAACTCAGTAAGACTTTGATTAGATTTATCATTATTAGATTTAACATTCTCAACTAAATCATAATCATTTATTATTTTAGCTTGTGATCCATCCATAATCCCAAAACCTCCGTGTATTTTTTTTCAGTCATAGGCAAACCCTCAAAAAGAATTACGTCTCTATGCTGGTTTTTGATTTTAAAAATTTTATTTGGAACAGTTACATAACTTACAAGCTTGTAACTCCTTAAACCTTCAGATACAGAAAATAGTTTT
>CEUI01001468.1_pt1 | contig 10549 bp, 8 predicted proteins | sample 531411 | NCBI WGS metagenome assembly CEUI01 (sample SAMEA2622841, study PRJEB7988) | marine metagenome | isolation source: saline water (ENVO:00002010), including
ATAAAAAATGATAAATTTGATATTGTTAAATGGAAACAAGATGTGAATAAAGTATTTAGATTAATGAGTACTCATGAGAAGTTTTGGAAAAACTATAATCCAGAAGATAATACAATTTTTGGATATCCTGAGTTTGATCCAGCTATAGTTTCTTTTGTTGCTAATAGAGCTTTTGCCATGGGTGATGACGCTTTTAGTCAAAACTTTATAAAATTTCACGTTAAAGAAAATCCTAATTTAAAGGATAACGTTCAAGTAGAAGCTTTTGTAGAAACAACTCAAAGAGGAGAGAAAAACTTTTCTAACGATATAGATGAACAAAAAAGACATGCTAACGAGGTTAAGGCCGTTATAACTGAGTATGTACCAGCACAATTATATATTGTCATGAAAGGTAATGGTTGGGGTTTCCATTATTATGGTATGGATGACGCTGCTACAAAAGAGCAAAAAGGAGGAGCTAGAAGATTTAAATCACAAAAAGAACTCAACGATTGGATTAAGTATCTTAAAGATAACGATGGTAATCAGTCACATAGAAAAACAACACCTTTACAAGTGGCAGGTTGGGAGTTTGATTACAATGCCACTGTAACTATAGATGGTGTTACATATACGGGAGCTTTTGTTGGTAGTGTTAACGGTGAAATTGTTACAAGTTTAGATCCAGTAAAAGATTATAAAGCTAAATTAATAAGAGCAGTACATTATAATACAAAAACAAGTATACAGAATAATCTAAATAAAGATTTTGATGTAGATGCTGATGGAGCAATCACTATTGACGGTATAACAATTAATTTTGATGATATTTTAATAATGAATCCTAACCAGCAATTGTTTAAAGATATAGAAGCTATACAATATGCTCCTGAATCTGAAATGGGTGCTTATGGATCTCAAGAAAGATTAGATAATCAAAAAGCAGCTTTATTAAAGTTATTACCAAGAATAGAAAAAGCGAACAAAGCAAATACTGCGACTGGAGTTATAATGAATGAGGCTTGGTTTAGTGCCATGTTAGATGGTAAAGCTAGTTTAACAAGTTATTTAAGATGGTTGCAGTTACAAACAACTGATATTAATGGGTTAAAAGGTTTATCAACATTAACAGGTGTTGTTTGGCCTACCGGCCCTAAAACAGAAGTTAATCAAGGTGAGCATATGGTAGTTATGTCTGAGACTAGTGGAAAGCTAGCCGACTTAGCTGGTAGAGCATTATTGCTTGATGATGCAGGAAATATAATAGGTTATAAAAAAGGATATGATAAAGATAGTGTTAGAAAAGAACTGTTTGAAATTATGAAATCTAACACTCAAATTCTTCAACCTAAAAGTTACAGTAAAACTATGGATGATGGTCCTGGTGGTAAAACTAGTAGTCATGGTTTAGATAGAGATGCTTTCTATACAGAAGAGCAAAGAGCAACTGTTTATACTATAAGAGGTATACCTTATACTGAAGCTAAGTTTAATAATGCTATTGAAGAAGTTGTAGCGGAGGAAACTATGAATATAAACCAAGAAAACCAAAAGAATAGACAGATACAAACTTGGAAAAATGATATTTACATAAAGAATTCTTCAGCTGAAACATCGAAAGCTATGGTTGCTGATTTTGATGAAACATTGTGGATTGGTGGGGATAATGTTGTTATAGCTTCTCGTTATAATCCAGATACAGGTAAAACAGAAACTATACCTATTGAATCTGAAAATTTCCACAAAGTAGTAAAACAATATGAAAAAGATGGTTGGTCATTTAATTTTGATGATTTTGTTTATGTAAAAGGTGGTGAAAGAGGTCCATATATGGATAGAGCTATTAGATTTATAAAAGAAGAAGGATTAGACGGTTTTAGAGTATTAACAGCAAGACAACCAGCAGCAGCTGTGAATATAGCATATACGTTACACCAAGAGTTAGTAAAAGAAGGTATTACAGATTATACAGTTGAGGAGATATTAGAAACAATTACCGGATTAGGTGTTGAAGGCGTTACTGTTACAGGGAAAATGAAAGCTGATTGGATATTAGAAAACGTAATTGGACTTGGTTATAATAAAATAGAATTTGCTGATGATGGTACAGAAAACGTAAAAGAGGTTAAAGAAGTTCTTGATGATACAAATACTGGTGAATCTTTATTAGTAACTGAAAAGTTTAAAGATAATCACGAAAAATTTAGTGTAAACAAAAGTGATAGCGAGACAATTAATGAGTTCATGGAGGTGGTTAGTGATGTGCCTGCAGAAAAAGTATACAGCTCAATAGAAGCTCAAATAAAAGGTGGTAAAAATAAAATAAAAGGTAATAATGTTATACCTTATTCTGCTGAAGATTTAAAAGGTTTATTATATCAATTCTTAGGAGAAGGTACTGAAGGTGAATATCAATGGGCTTGGTTCCAAGAAAAACTTCTTATCCCTTTCTCAAAGGGTGAAGTAAAAATAAGAGAAAATAGAGTAAAAACACTTTCTTTATATCAAAACCTATTAAATAATTTACAGTTTGATAGAAAAAAATTAAAAGAAAAAGTTATAATAAATGGTAAGGAAAGTTTATTTGACTATAATCAAGCTGTAAGAGTTTATCTATGGGTTGAAAATGGAATGAAAATTCCTGATTTAGATCCAGAAATAGCTAAAGCGTTACACGCCGCTATACAAGCTGATAGTCAATTACAACACTTTGCAGATCAAATAGGTGCTATTTCAGATACAGAAGGCGGTTACGTAAAACCTGAGAAAAAATGGATAACAGGAAGTATAGGTTCTGATATTCAAAAAATAGTTAATGTTGTTCAAAGAGAAAGATATTTAACTGAGTTTATTACTAATAGAAATGCGATATTTTCAGAACAAAACCTAAATAAAATTGAAGTAATACATGGTAGAAGATTTAGAGAGGCTTTAGAAAACATGTTAGATCGTATGGTTACTGGAAGATTTGATGCTGGTAAGATTGAAGATAAAGATCGTGTTACAGCTGCGTGGGATAAGTGGGTTAATCAATCTGTTGGTGCTATTATGTTCTTAAACGCTAGATCTGCCGTGTTACAAACTTTATCTACTTGGAACTATATAGAATGGGAAGGACCTAATACCGGGATTAATGCGGCGCGGGCTTTTGCAGATCAAGATCAATATTGGGCTGATTTCTTCGCCTTATTTAACGACCCATATTTGGTTGGTAGAAGACAGCAGAACTTTGATGTAAACATGACCGAGCTTATGCAAGCTATTGAGGGTTCTGATAATAAAGCGGCTGCAGCGTTAGAATACTTATTAAATTTAGGATTTACACCAACAAGATTAGCAGATAGTTTTGCTATTGCTGCTGGTGGAGCTGGTTATATAAGAAACTATACAAATAAAATAGTAGAAATGCTTAATGGCTGGAAGGAAAGTGGTGCAGATATAAGTGTGTTTTTAGAAACTGTTACTTCAGAACCAGGTTTTGACCAAACGTTTGGTTATAGATTAAAACAGGTTTTAAAAGATAAAGATATTAATTCATTAACAGAAGATGAAATTAATGATATAGCCTATAGTATAGCTAAAGATTTATTTATTGAAAAAACTGAAACGGGACAACAGTCTTCTAGACAAGACATGTTGAGTATGGAACAAGTTGGTGGTTTAGGTAAATTAATTTTAGCATTTAAAAATACACCAGCACAGTATACTCGTATAATACTAAGAGCAGCTCAAGATATAAAGAATAATAGAGGAAACACTAGACAAAATCTTGCTAAAATAGCTTATTACGGTGGTATACAAGCGATGATATTTAATGGGTTACAACAAGCTCTTTTTGCAAAACTTGACGCAGAAGATGAAGAATGGGAAGAGGCTACAGATCAAACTATATCGAAAATGGTTGATAGTATTCTTGGTGGTATGGGGTTAAGAGGCGCTGTGATTGTTACTGTTAAAAATGGAGTTTTAGAATTCCAAGAACAAAAAGAAAAAGGATGGAATGCTGATCATACTTACACCCTATTAGAGTTCGCAAATCTTTCTCCAACTATTGGTAGTAAATTAAGAAAGTTATATTCTTCTATTCAAACAGCTAGATTTAATGAAGAAGTTATTGATTACATGGATTATTACGATCCTAGAAATCCAATATGGTCAGCTGTTGGTAATCTTATAGAGGCTTTTACAAATATTCCAGCAGGAAATATTGTACAAGAAATGAATAACTTATTGGCTATATCTGCAGACGAAAACGAATGGTGGCAAAATCTAACATTATTATTAGGTTGGAATACTTATGATGTTGGTGTTGAAACCCATGCTCAAAAGCTTAGGAAAAGATTAAAAGAAGAAGGAGATAAAGAAGAAATACAGCTTTGGATTGATCAAGAAGTAGAAGAAGATAAAAAGAAGCAGCAAAAACAGAGGGATGAAGGAAAAAAGGTTGAGCCAGTTTATTGTGCTGGTCAAACCAAAAGTGGAGACCGATGTCATGTTGAGGTTAATAATGCTGGTGATTTATGTAGGCATCATGCCCTAAAGAAAGACTTAAAGAGATGTAAGGGTATCACATCAGGAGGATATGTATGTAAGTTAGACACTCCTAATAAAAATGGTTATTGTGAACATCATCAAGATCAAGCTTCAAAAAAGTAAATAATCGTAAAAACAAGTGATTTTAAGATAAACATATAGAATAAAAATGGCAAAAGAATTAAACGAAGATACGGGTTTCAATATAAGTATCAAAACATTGATAGCGATAGGTTTCGCTATGGCAACTATAATAGGTATGTGGTTTGCCTTACAGGCTGATATAGCTGAAGCAAAAGAATTACCAACACCTCCGTCTCCAGAGGTAACCCGTATGGAGTTTGATATGAAAGACCAAATGATACGCCAAACTATTATAACTACACAGGAGGATGTTAAAGAAATAAAAAAATCTATTGAAAAAATAGAAGACAAACTTTACGAATAAATTAAATTAAATGAAAAAGTTAAATATAACACGGAGACTACTTAGCGTTTATATGCTTATTTTAGTTCTCACGTTAATTGCAAACGCGGTTTTTGCTCAAATTCACGTAACACAATTTAACGCTGGTTGGAACGGTGCTAATGATGTTGCTTGGGTTAACAGTTTAGAGGACTGTAAAAGTATAAGTTATACTGATGTAGCGGAAGACGTTGAAGCACAGAAAAAATATAAAATAGCTGTTGTACCAACGATTATTATATTTAAAGATGGAGAAGAAGTTGCTAGATTTCAAGCTGATCTTAGTTTTAAAATGGTAGCAACAAAAGAAGAAATACAAGAGGCTATAGATGAAATTTTAATGAGTGATTTTTAATATGAAGAAATTATTATTTTTATTATTACTACCAATATTTGTTTTTGGACAGAAGGAAGTTGTTGTACACTTAACAACTGATAACTATCCTACAGAAACATATTGGATATTAATGAAAGATGTTTTATATGGTGATACTATAGCCGCAGTTTCGGCAGGCCATTACACATCCGCAAACACCTCATATATGGATACGATTATGTTAGCTGATAGTATAACTGACATTACGTTTTTAATTAGAGACACATATGGTGACGGGATAATGGCCCCGGGTAATTTCTTTATATCTATATGTGGAGATACTATAATATCAGTACCTTCGCCTAGTTTTAGCACAGGAATGTATTGGAACAGAACAGTTCCACAATGTTTACCTAATCCACCTCCAGCCCTTAATTGTGTGCCGGCAATGGTTAATATAAACTTAGACCAATATCAAAATGAAACAACTTGGGATATAAAAGATTCATCGGGTACAACGTTGTACTCGGGAGGTCCGTATTCAAGCGCTCCTGACTATCAACCACAATTTATACCGGTATGTCTTCCCGTTGGTCAGCTTACATTTACCATCTATGATTCTTATGGAGATGGATTGGCTGGTAGCCTGTGGGGAGGTATCGATGGCTCATACTATCTAATGCAATGTGGTGATACCTTGGTCGATGGTAGTATTGCGAACTTTGGGACAGATTCCACCCATGTATTCGTGTCTGACACATGTACACCTCCACCACCAGTACCAGGCTGTATGGATGAAGACTATATAGAATATAACCCTAACGCTACTGTTGATGATAGTAGTTGTTCTATTTTAAAAGTTTGGGGATGTACTGATTCAACAATGTTTAATTATGATCCAGCTGCAAATACTATGGATATGATAGATAGCTGTGATTATACTCTTATACTACATGATCTTGTAGGTAACGGTTGGGTTGGTAGTAGATTAGAAATATATCAAGATGATACTACTCTATTTTATATGTCAAGCACGGGTAGTAATCAATACTTTAATATACAATTATACGCACCAGAAGAAGTTAAAGCTAAGTTTTTTGTAAGCGCGCAAGCTCAACACACGGCTTTAGAATGTGGATTTACTCTGATTAATCCTTTAGGAGATACAGTTATAAGTGTTGTTCCTCCTTTCATTGTTCCGTTTCAAACTTATTCAGGCGTAACATATTGTGGAAATACTTGTGTAGAAATAGTAGAAGGTTGCATGGATAGTTTAGCGTTTAATTATGTTGATAGCGCTAATGTTAATGATGACTGTTATTATTATCCTGGTTGTATATCACCAGCATATTTAGAATATCATATTGATACTGCGAATGGATATAATACAGATATTAATATACAAGATAGTTGTAATACTTTAGCTATATTTGGTTGTATGAATGATACTATGTACAATTATGATCCAGCTGCTAACGTTGATAATGGAGGTTGTGTAGCTTATATTTATGGATGTATGGATCCCACTATGTATAATTACAATATTCAGGCTACAGCTTCAGACACTTGTATACCTTATGTTTATGGATGTGTAGATCCAACTATGTTTAACTACAATCCTAACGCTAATACAGATGACGGTAATTGTATACCTTATGTATTTGGTTGTATGGACTCAACGGCATTTAATTATAATCCATTAGCTAATACGGACAATGGAAGTTGTATACCAATAATATATGGGTGTACTAATCCAATCGCTTTAAACTATTGTGATTCTTGTAATACTGATGACTTTAGCTGTATACTTCCAATATATGGTTGTACTGATAGCACAATGTTTAATTTTAACCCTTTAGCGAATGTCGATAACGGCTCTTGTATTCCTATCGTTTACGGTTGTACTGACCCTTCTATGCTTAATTATAATCCTCAAGCTAATACTGAAGATTTCTCTTGTATTGCTTACGTTTATGGGTGTATGGATTCGACAGCTCTCAACTACGATTCATTGGCAAATACGGATAATGGTTCGTGTATTACGATCATTACCGGCTGCATGGATCAATCGGCGTATAACTATGATCCACTTGCTAATGTTAACGATAGCGTTTCTTGTCTTTATGCTGCTGGTTGTGTTACTGGCCCAGGTAATCCATATTGGCTTAACGACCCTTGCTATGCTTGGGTGATATCAGTAGACGACTATTGTTGTGAAAATGAGTGGGATACTATCTGTCAATCTACTTATGATTATTGTTCAGGTACTTGGACAGGTCCACCGTTAACAAGAGATATAGAAGAAAATTTAATTGTTTATCCTAATCCAACAGATGGATTAATAAACATAAATCAAAACGTTGATATAAACGTATTTAATTATATCGGGGATATGATTATATCCGAAACAAACACAAATGTCTTAGATATCACGAGATTGAGTTCTGGGACGTATATGTTACAAATTATATATAAAAATAAATCAATAACAAAACAAATAATTAAAAATTAAAAATTATGGCAGTAATTACACCAACACTGACATTAACATCAAACGCTTCTACTGCGACTACTAATGCTGGTCCTTTAAGTGTGGCTTTGTCCTTGTCAGCAACAGATCTACTAAGCGTAGATATAGTAGAGTCTCAAATAATAAGTATACCTGACGCAACTTCTCACGCTTTACTATTTGATGGAGCCGCTTTAGGTGGTGATACAGAAACAGCTGGAACAGTAGGTTGTTTTTTATACTTTATAAATTCCGGAGCTTCGGGTGATGTATACATCGGTGTGCAAGCAGATAATGACTCAGCGGCGGATATAGGGGCAGCTAATCAAGCGGATGACTTTAGTGCAACAACAAGGTTATTTACATTAAAACCTGGAGAGTTTGCTTTCATGCCTTACGACTATGCAATGGATATTACTTACGATGCTAGTGCTGCGGCTACTTTAGAAGTTTGGAGATTTGATAGAGGGTAAAATGAGAAAATTATTAATATTATTATTAATATTTCCTTTATTTACTTTCTCTCAAGAATTCGATCTTAAAAAGATACTTAAGTTTTCTACTTTTTATTCCGCTGTTAATGGAGGAACGTCTTTATCGGATGTAAATGTTTTTTCAGTAGATAATGGTTTGTCAACACAAACTATATCAACACCCTACGACTATAATCTTACTATAGGTTTGCGTAAGATAGCTAGGTTCGGATACGAAAATAAAGCTCAAACGTTTTATGATGGTACCGAATCTAATTATAGTGACGCAGCTACTGTAGGTAAGGTGAAAGGAGTTGAATATCTTTTTGAAGTAGATTACAAAAGACAAGAAGGAGTTAATTATATGGATCAACACCATTTTATTAGATATAGTTCTGATGATGGTTGTCCTGATGAATTATGTATAAACTTTTTTGCTTTTAAAATAGAGTATCTACAAGATGGTTTTGCTGATGTAGAGTATTTTGAAGCATCGGAAAGATATAGACATAGAAAAAGTAAGTATTTATCTTGGAATATAGGAGTTGCTCATAGATTAGCAGAACCTTATGGTTATGATCCTTTGGCTGAATGGATGTTAGATAACGGTAATATACATTATACGTATTTAGCCTTACAAGAGGGATATACTGTAGATGTTGCTAATAGTGAGTACATGGATCCAGACGGTAACATCGTTGCTACAAGCCCAGAGGTTTGGGAAGCGGTTGTGATACCAGAGGTATTATCTAATTATACTGAGAAAAAAAGAAATGAATTAGAAAAAATTATACAACACTCTATTGTTTTAGGGTTCGACTATTATAAATATAATAAAAATACATGGTTACATGCTTGGGGTAATTTAATGCCTTATCACTACAATGATGGCAGCGAGTTCTCTTATCATAACTATATAGATGATGATCAATGGTATGATTATTCTGGTGGTATTATATTTGGTAGAAAACTAGATAAACAACTTGGTATATTTGCGGAAGGTAAATATAATAAGTACTGGAATAGAGAGTGGTATGATTTTAAAATTGGTGTTAACTATACTATAAGATAATGTACAATTATAAAATTTCTCCTTTAAGAGTAATTGATGGAGACACTATCGATGCTGAGATTGATCTTGGTTTCGATGTAAAAATAAAGAAGAGGATAAGATTTATGGGTATTAATACTCCAGAATCTAGGACTAGAGATTTAGAAGAAAAGGCTAGAGGTTTAGCCGCTAAAGATAGAGTTAAAGCTTTATTAGAAGGTTGCGACAACATAACACTAAACTCTCATGGTGTAGGGAAGTTTGGTAGATGTTTAGGAGAAATCATGCTTGATAAAGTTGACGGACAAGATAAACTAACTTTAGTAAGTTTAAACGAATTATTAATTAACGAAGGCCATGCTGTAGAATATCATGGCGGTAAAAGATAAAAATTATGGCATTTAAAATGAAAGGTTTTCCATTTGCAGGAAAATCACCAATAAAGGATATACAAGGAGATGGAACCCCAGAAGGGACTAATCACTACCACAACAACAAGCATTATGATGGGATGAAGCATGATAAAGATGGTAAGTGGATTGAAGAGACAAAGCCAAAACCAAAATCACCAATGAAACAAAATAAAGTAAATGATGCTGCTGGTGCTGGTGCCGTGGCAGGTGGTGCCGCTATGTCAGGTACAACAATAAAAGGTACTAGTAAACATCCGTTATATGAAAAACTAACAGCAGGGGAGAAAAAGGCTTATAATGCTCTTACTCCAAAGCAAAAAGCTAATGTAGATAAAAATAAAGATTTATCTCAACTTAAGAACGCTTTAGGTAATTATCAACCTAAGTGGGAAGGAGGAGATGATGATCCAAATTAAAAACAAATAAATAAATAATTATGAACTGGATAAATAGTTGGGCAAAAGGAAATAAAAAAGAGAAATACGAGATTTCTTTTAGATTAGGTAGATTAACAGTATTAGAGATTAAAGCTTGCTTATTTTGCGACGAAAATTGTACCGCAAAAAGATTTAGAGTTATACTATTAAACTTCGGATTTGAAGCATGATAAGTACTCATATTAGCTATAAGGAAGGAGTGCGTAGTAATACCGCTACTAGAAAAGGTATAGACAACACTCCAAATGACGAGCAGTTGAGCAATATGGAATTAATTGCTGAAGAAGTTTTTGAACCACTAAGAGCTTATGTTGGTGGACCGATAAAGATAAATAGTTTCTTTAGATGTCCAGAATTAAATAAAGCTAT
>CEUI01145557.1_pt1 | contig 10549 bp, 15 predicted proteins | sample 531411 | NCBI WGS metagenome assembly CEUI01 (sample SAMEA2622841, study PRJEB7988) | marine metagenome | isolation source: saline water (ENVO:00002010), including
CGCTTAAGGCAGCACGTCATACAATAGAGAAGGCTGACCCTGTGATATGGCAAGACTGGACCGAGGGTGGTTACATGAGAACCCTTGAATCAGATACTATTGCTCATGACCGTTGGGGCAAGTTGGGGGGATGGGTATGAATTGTGTCAGAATATGTCAGTCCGAATTGACGCAAAAAAACCGATGGACTGCGAGCCTATTCGCTGAATTATGTTATTGTGTCATAGAGGTTGGAATAAGAGTCGCTTCTTTGTTACATAGTTACTATATCTCTCTACCCTTTAGACATAATAACACAATTAACGAAAACCGAGGGACTGAGAGCCTAAAAATTGCGTCAGTTGCGACTGACATAATCTGACATAATTGAGGTGAGAACAATGGGAAGTGCAAACAAGAATAGAATAAAGACAAGAATATGGAAGTATCTAATGGATAAGGGGCCTATGCCGATAGCGAGTATGCGTGAAGACCTTGACTGGTTGGGAACACCTAATGAGGTGAGTCAGATGTTGGACCGTAGTTATCTGTTTGAAAAGGTCGGGACTACAAAGGTTGGGCCGTCAGGAATAGCCGGAATCAACGGAACAACGGCAGGTGGCGGCTATGTAGTCGTGGTATGGGGTGCGCTACCTCTTGAGATAGCGACCAAGAAGTTCTTGGAACCCCGCAAACATCAAATAAGGCCGTTGTCAAAACAACCAGCATTCGTGAGAAAATATGTGGAGGAAAAATTAGATGAGCAGAATAAGTGAAGGAGAACTGGACCTGTATTGGAACAGTGATATAGACTTTGAACAGATTGATGGGTGTTTGGTTATAGCAAAGCCGGAGTTCGGCGCAGCATCCTATGTTGCAGCCAGTAGTGTTATTGATATAGACAAGCCTGCTGGTAGGCTGATAACCAAGTATGATTTTCAGGATGTGTTTAATCATATCCCTGACTTTGAAGAACCCGGCTGGCCGGTCTATATCACCGAAGCAGCCGAAAAAAAGTGGGTCGTTCTTGTCATAGACTTATGGCGACCATTGGTGATGATGCCCGGTGAAGCGCAGTCAACATGGATATACACCTATCCTGTAATCAGGGACTTTGTTTCCCTACTACGTAATCATGGGTGCGAGGAACTATGTTATTTGGGTGCTACTGCTCCCAATGATTCATTCCCAAAGAATGTGTTCGGTCAACCAAAGCGAACCCGAATCTATGAGTATCACTTTGGAGAAGGGCGCAAGTCAACATCGAAGGCTTTCCTATTACCTCCGGTTTGGATATTCCCATACCTCTTCAATGCCTCCGGCGGCAAGGGGTGGATAACATTCACTGGTTTCAAGGAGAATACCAAAGACCCAGTAGATTATGTTGCTGCTGAAACATTGGGCAATTACCTTTCCAAGACTTTAAGTATGTCGGTTGATAAAAAGGTAATGATGAATGCTGCTGATAGAATCCGAGAAGAAGAAACTGCAAGTGCTGAAATGATAGAAGAGGCAACGAAGGCTGTTGCTTCTATGCTACCTAAACAACCGAATACTAATGACAATATGTGGGGGTGAGTTCGTGGATATTTTCAAGGAGGTCGAAGGATTCTGCGATGCTAACCATTATGTTGATGTCAAGGATAAAGTCCCCGTCTTTCTATGTTCTATCGGCACTCATATCTTCAATGGTCTGAACAAGTGCGGCTACTGCCCGCATGAGCCGAATGAGCAGGGTGATTGGGCTATCAACGAGTGCATACTCAGGCACAACAGACCACCTATCTATACACCAATGTCCCATATTGCCGACACCCGACTTCATATTATGATGCGTGGTGCTAAAGGTAGTGGTAAGTCAATACTTATTCAAATGTTCCTTGCGCCCCGTACCGGCCTTCTATATCACCAACACGCTAATGATTTAGGTCTTGGTTTCAGGACTGACATCGGCCCGAATAGTATAACGGAGGCTGGTATGTTTGGTTCGGTTGATGAGAACGGCGACATAGTGGGCGCACCGTTGGCACGTGAAATGTGCGGTGGCTTTCTCGGCTTTGAAGAGATGTCCACCCTACTTGATGCGTCTAAGAAGGACCATAGTGTTGACATCAAGAACCAACTACTGACATCCACCGATAATGGGAGAGTCAAGAAGATTATGCGTAGTGGGTGGGTCGAGTATCTGACTCGCTATACTCTATGGGGCGGGAGTCAGCCCGGTCGAATGGACCTTGAATCAGGTCTTGACCGACGTTTCTTTGTTATAGACATTGAAATGAATGCTGCCAAGGAGCAAGCATACAAGGAGGCTCAGAATAAACAGGCTTCTATGACTGCTGCCGAGCGATTACCTTTGGTGGATAAGGTTCGTGAAATACAGGAATGGATTCTCAAGCGAACCGTCAACTTCATGTCTAATCCTCCTACTGGAATTGTGTTCAGCGAGGCTATCAATGAATGGTTGATGCAGGATAGTGTCAGGGGCCATGAGGCCGACCTATTCCGTCGCCTTGCTATCGGCTACACAGTAATGCGTGAAAATTATGAGGGTGGAAAACCAATGATGATTGAAATGACACCATACCTACGCAACCTACTCGACCAATCCCTTACTATGCGTCGCAACGTAATGGATGAAGACATCAGACTTGTCAAGAATGCACTATGGAATACTGAAATGACTCGACGCAATCTTCTCAAGGAGATTGCCCGTATGATTACGCAGGGCGATTACCAAGCAGCAAAGCGATGGGTTGAGGATAATCTTATGGGTCATTCGTGGTATAATGAATATAAGCAAACCAAAGGTGGCAGGGGGCGCAAGGGTATCTTGGCTTTCATTGGCTACCAAGCGACTGAGAAGAAGCAAGAGTGGGGTGGTGAATGATGGCGAATGCTAAGACCCCAGTAAATACCCACAAGAAGAACAGGGTTGCCAAGACTCTCAATCATTATCATTGGCGCACTGCTGCCCTAAAGTATGTTATGAAGAATGGACCTACCCCTCTTGAATTATTACTTGATGTAGTAGTGAATGCTCAGGGTCGCCCATTCAGTCGCACAAGGCCGACAATGTATCAGGCATCCTCATCCTTACGGATTGATGAAAGGTTCATCGCTGTTGAAACAGAAGTGAATAAGAAGCATTACTTCCCCGTATTATTATATGAGGCTGATGAAACGAATCCTGAAGTTAAAGAATTAAGGAGGCGAATGAATGAAGAGTAAGCGATTGATTGAGCAAAGGATTGAGCATGAAATTGACCCATTGATTCTCAAGACCCTACTATGGGTTCTTGAGTCCCCTGAGTGTCCGTTTTGCGCCCACCCTCAGCAGGCTGATTTGGAAATGAAAATACACCGTGATGAAATGACCCCATCGTTCCTTGAAACAAAGATGAATTGGCCGATGGGTACGGTGGATGAGCATATGAATGACCACATTCAGTATGACCCAGTAGAAGCGCAACACATAGAGAAGATGCGTAAGGAATCCATCAGCACTTTGAACGTGGCTGAAGACCTTGTTCAGCGACTCATATCATGGGTCGATGAATTGGAGCAACGCAAGGCTACTGAAGGCTTGACTTCAGAATGGATTGCTGATGCTACCAAATTGCTTGGTCAGGGTCAGGGGTTCCTCAAATTGATTGGGACTCTCAAGAAGGAGATAGGGGTTGACTCTCAACTCCTACTGGCTGACCGCAAGGTGGATGCAATCATGGGCATCCTTGTTGATACACTACGCAACGAGCCGGTGTATCTTGACCAAATACAATTGAGGCTGGCTGCTCTCAAAGCACCCGACCATGTAATCGACGCTGACTTTGAAGAGGTGGGTGAGTGAGGGAGTGGCGGAGTGGTCCTAAGAACAGTCTGTGGGCAAGACCTATCTATCAGAAGGACATCCCAAAATTGATAGCAGCGATGAAGGAAGACGGGCTACTTTGTATGCTTGACAAAACATTCATAGGCTACACATGGTATATTGGAGACTACCCCCTCCGGCCTAAAGCCATCAAGGAGGTATGGGGGCTAACTGACAATCAATACACCCGTATAATGGACTGGATTATTGTCAACGACCCCTTCGGAGCGTGATACTATGGGAGTAATTATTTTTACACAGGATGAGCAGCAATACAGGGATGGCGACTACGTTGATATGGGTCGTGAAATGACGACTCCACCTACCGCACGTGATACTACATTCATATATCATACTAACAAGTTCACACAGAAGGATGTCGAATACTGGCTTCCCCTCATAGGCTATCGACTTGTCATCGTGGGTAAGGTTCCCAAGATGGTTAGCGATGTCAGGGAGCAGGTCATTATCGACAAGACTCATGGTAAGAAGCGTGATGATTTCACTCGTCCAATCATGGGTCTATTCAAGTGGCCTAATCGAATAAGGGTATGGAACATGATACGCAACGTACCTCTTGCCCTTATCAGCGCATTCCTCCGTCGCAACCGACCGAAGGACATGAGGCTGGGCAGACTGATTGCCCGCAGCCTATATCATCTTCCCGACGACTATCTATATGCGAGCATGACCTATGGTATAGCACCGGGCGGTCAGGTTGATTGGCCTAAGAAGAAGGAAAAGGTATATGAGGTGCCGTTGGGGTATAGAAGTAGTGACAAGTATGTTGACTACATATTGGCAAGCAGCGCAGAAGCGGCGAATGACCTACGCAGGTCTCAGCCTGAAGCCATGCCAGCCAAGATGAAGAAGCGCATACAGAAGGAAAGTGAATGGATATGAATAAGTTGTTTGTGTATGGAACATTGAAAAGAGCCTTTAGAGAAGACGAAACCCTTGGTGCTGAATATATCGGTGACTATGAAACCGATGAGCGATGGGTGTTATTTGACTTTGGTGCCTACCCAGCACTGGTCCCCGGTGAATCGGTAGTTAGCGGTGAGGTATGGCAAATACCTTCTGAAACATTAAGTGCCATTGACCGATATGAAGGTCAGCAATTTGCTCGACGTGAAATACAAGTCAAGGCTACTGATAGTGAAGAGTGGGAGTGGATAGAGTCATATCTGTTTGTCAACACCAGTCGGATGCTCGGCAACCACAACCTATGCACTACATGGGGTTAAGCCATGTGGTTTTTGGATTGTCTTGCACTATTCTTTTTCGCATTCTATATACTTGCGTCTTTGGTATGGGATATAACGCCCGTCGGTTATTGGGTAGCCAGTAATCATACTGGTGTAGGCGGCAACGGGGAAGAAGTCGATGGTGCCGTGGCTATGGCTATGTATGGCAGTATGGAATAAATAGGTGTTGTTTTCTAACAATACTGATGTCAGCGAATAATAAGCGGGTAAGGCGGGCTATCGTGCAAATCCTATGGGCGCATGGTCCGATGACCAAGGAAACATTGGCTGATAAGTTACAGGACATCAAGAGCATTCGTCAAGTTCCTTCTCCCAATAGCCTATCTGCACTACTATCTAAGAACCCGCAGGTTATATCTGTCGGGACTGAGAAGGTAACGTCGGCTAATGGGGTATCATCTAAACATATGGTGTTTGCCATCGACTCATACTTAATACAGGATGAAGATGACCTACTCTATACTACGCCGCATAACATCATGTCGCCCTCTCAGAAGAAGGATGCTACTAAGTGTTCCACCTGCGGGCGAACCCGCATCCTCCCTCCCGAAAGTGCTTCGTGCCTACACTGCATCCGTGATGAATGACTCACCTATACAACGATAATATATAGGTAAGTATATACTATGCCGTGGACAACGGAATACCATGAGCGAGAAAATAGAACGCCTTCCAATGGACGGTGATATTGAGACAGTAGAAGTTGAGTACAGTAAGGATAAGTGGGGAGCAGTATTATTTCATGCCCCCCTTGGTGAAGGTAGTGAAATGCCGGTTGCATATTTCACATCACCACTTGAGATGCGTAGATGGGTAATTTCATACTTTGGTGAAGTTGTTGATAACGAACATTTGAACGACAACGACTTCTTCATCCAAGGCTTTATCCCTATGAATAATGGACCAAGTGCTATGCGGAGTATTTTTGCGCCGGAGGGTACGAGCATAGAAGAAGTGCTTAAGCAAGTAAAGGATTTTGAGGGGGGGAATGCTTGATGGATATTAGATACGGTGATGATGTGTACTCTACTATACATAGAGTGATTTCAAATATGGTAATTACTCTCAGGGCAGGTTATGACTTAGATATTGATACTTTAGTGGTAGCATTAGAAGAAGTCATTAGTGATTTATATGCCCTTGAAGAAGAATGAGTAGGTATATAAGTAGCCGAGAACGAGGGAATATTATGCGAGGGACATGGGCTACACGGTATAGACCTGCTGACCTTAACGGGTTTCATGGGCAGGAGCAGTTAGTCACTGAGGTGGCTGCTATATTGGGCGGCACGGCCCGAATGCAACATTATCTATTCCACAGCGTTGAACCCGGCACCGGCAAGACTACGCTGGCTGAAATCATCGCACGTGGACTCGGTTACCAGTTACATAAGTATAATGCCAGCAGCAAGAAGCAGCGTGGTATCGAGTTCGTTGAAGAGGAACTCGCACCGTTGTCCCGACTGGGGCAATATGAAACCATATTCTTTCTCGATGAGGCAGACCAATTGACTCCAGCCGCACAGTCGGCACTCAAGGGAATCATTGAGGATGCTCAGGGTTTCTTTATCCTGACCTGTAATGATTTGTCTAAGGTCAGCCCGTGGCTTCAGTCCCGATGTCAAGTGCGAACATTCGCACCCATCGGTGAAGAAGATATGTTTGAGCGACTAAGCCATATCAATACTCAGGAGCAGGCTGGTATAACCACCGAACAAATAAAGCGCATCATCACTGCACATAGAGGCGACTTGCGTAATTCTATCGGTGCATTACAGGCTGTCGCTTCGATGCCCGACTCTCAGCGTGAGTCCTTTACCCTGAGCCTCGGCGCACCGCTGGTCAATGCGGAGAAGGTTCTCCGTCTATGTTTCAAGGAGAAGGCTGTGGATGAAGCAGTCAAGGCGATGGGTTCCCCTGCGAATCTGAAGGAGGCCATCAATGTAGTATTCCGGTATGGGGTTGAATCCCCTGCTCGCAACGAGAGCAAGTTGCTTTTGGTTGATGCGGCAACGCAAGCCCAAAGGGACCTGTTATCGGGTGTTGAAGCCCACTATGTAGTGTGGGACTTCTGCCGGAGGTTGGCTGCATAAGGTATATAAGTAGCCGTGAACAACAAGAAGAATGAAGGTGAGAAGATGTCTGATATACAAAGCATGATTGATAGAATAGCCAAGAACGTAGGGTGCGATGTTACTACTGTAACGTCACGCATGGACCAAGTATTGAATGAGCAGAAGGCCACATGGACCGAGGCCGGCAAGACAGAAGACCAGTGCGTAACACTGGCATTGAGAATTGCAGGTCGTCAAATCAAGACTGAAGTTGACAAAGCAAAGCGCAGTGGATGTGTAGTCTATGAAGGAATGTTTCTAACCAGCCCACGCTACAAGGATTGGGCCAAGATGGGATATGACAAGATGGCAAAGCAGATTGAGAATGAGGCACTATGGGACACTACCCTTGACCTTGTTTCGCAGGGCAAGTTGACTGTCTTTGAATATGATGCTGCCAACGATGGCTACATCAAGCACTACAACCCGAGCCTTGCTCGCAAAGATGCTTTCTTGGCTGGCATTGACCAAACCAACGTATCTGAGTTGCCAAAGGAGGCTGTCGATGTCGGAAACGGCAAGGCATTTTACATGATATGGGATAGTAGTAATCCTACATGGCCGAGTGGCGACCGTAATTTTAAGTATGGCGCACCACGCCCAGCATCGGAGAAGGACCGCACTTGTCTGTTCTTTGGCCGCAAGCAGGGTGATGATGATTGGGGTGTAATATCCATGAAGTTCAGCGGCAAGTTGGCCGAGGCTGACCAGCCTACCTATGTCCCCGGAACAATCGCTATGCGTCCAGCCCGCAACGGTATGGTTGCATATGCAAAGCCGGCCCTCAGCACATTCATGGCGAATGATGCGCTGGCCTCTCAGTTCCCAGCAGACCCAGTAGGTATTGTCAAGAAGGAGGCTACTGCTTTCCTTGAGAATGGACTCGCTGGATTGGATGCGTTCTATGATGAGAACAGCGATGCTCAGGACAAGTGGGACCAGTGGGTAGGTCTAATCGGTGAAGTGGTTCACATTGACCCCCGTGATAACGGCGGATTCATCATGACTGTTGGCGACCTTGACATCATGAGCGATGCAGCAACTACTGATGTATATGTCCCTGCTTCACAGGAACACCTACTTACTTTCAGCGTTGGCTCTCAGGTCATGTTGGTCGGTCAGGTATGGCAGAACCGTGATGGCGAAACCCTTCTGACAAGCCAAGGATGGTGGTGTTCCGACGCATTGGAGCCGGTCAACGTAGGGGGCTGGGACTGATGAGTTGGGGTCAAGCACAACAAGAGGCCACTCCTGAAGTGTCCTATGGGCGTGATTACTACGCCAACCAATACGCTTTGCAGCGTGATGGTGGCCGACCAATCCGTATGTCCCTTGTGGGCAAGGAGAATACTGCCAAGACAGGGCAGGCATATACTCTCGCAAGAGCGCACACTGACAAGAAGATTGTCGTGATTGATGTTGATAGTAGTGCTGAGAACACACTGGACTTTATCGGTGATGACAACGTGCAGGTAATTACCCTGTTCGATGAAACCGATGACAGTATCTTTAACGATGACAACAGCACTAACTGGATGGCACTTGTCGAGAAGGTCAAGTGGATGGTCAATATTATTGGTCAGGATGCAGCCGATGGAAACGTCGGGGCGGTCATCTTTGACGGTGGTTCAACCTTTCTCAAGTGGTGCGAGTTCGTCATGACAGAATCCTTGCTACGCAGGGGTGTTATCAAAGAAGAGGGTGATTCTTTCAATCAGAAGGAATGGCGTGAGCGCAACCGTATCTTCAGGGATGTTATCAGGAGGGTTCATGCCCTACCTGTCCCCTATGTATTCTATACCTTCCACCTGAAGGACATCAAGGAATACATCGAGATTGGTGATGGCAAGAAGGCCCTGTCCACCATTGGTCAGAAGGTCGATTGGATTGACGGCACTCAGCGTTTCGCCAGCCAGCAACTATGGATGACTCGATATACTCAGAAGGGCGATAGAGCAGCCGGTGTGATGGCTGACAAGAGCCTCGGACCTTCCGATTGGATTGTCAAGTGCAAGGTTGAAGAGATGAAGGGTCAAAACATGGAACACTTGGGTAAGGAATATACTATCCTTGAGGTCCGTGATGGTAAGCCAAAGTGGAACGGCGTACCGTTCACATGGGGTGAAAACAATGAAGGTTGAAACAGGGCAATTAGAGCGACTATTGAAAGTGACAAAGCGAAACCAATTCGTCAACGGTAAGGAGCAGCCGCAGGTTATATCCTGCGTGTTGCGAACCGAGGGCGACCGACTCGGAACGACCAGTGTAGTCAGGGATGGTAAGACTTCCGTAGGAAGATTTAGCATTAGTGGTGATGGGTTCCCAGCGAACATACCTGTCCCCGACATAGACCGATTGCTCGGCGCACTCAAGTTCCACGGCACTACCGTCAAGTTGGATGTTGGCGATGGCAAGTTAGTCGTCAAGTCTTCTAACAAACAGACTACCATGAGTGCAAATACTGATGGTAGGGCATTCCCTAACACGCAGACCAGCATCGGTGAATGGGAGACTATGAGCATTAAGAGGGCTGAGTCATACAAAAATGGTAATTATTCCATGCAGACAGGTGAGCAGCGAGAACCACTACATACTATCAGCCTCGATGTCGAGGAATTGTATGACGCACTACGTTGCGACAATATGAATGGTCAGCGACTAAACCGATACACCTTCTCCATTGAGAAGAATGTATTCAAGGTGGTTGTTGGTGACCATCTAAAGGGTCAGACTGAGGTTATTCTCAAAGAAGATGTTGACTATCCTGATTGGTCCGCTGTCTTTGAGGGCGGTCTTGAGTATGTCCTTAAGCATTACAATGGAAAGGTTCACCTGAAGGTATTCGATTTCACCAAGGAGGGACAGGGCTACCGTATGTGCGTTGTCCTCCCTGAAGGCGACTTTGTGCTTCAGGCCAGTGTCCTGTGAGTGGTGAGCATGGAATATGAGATTGTTCATGACGATGCTATGGAAGTCCTGACAAGGATGACCGATAACAGCGTTGATGCAATAGTCACTGACCCTCCATACGGCCTGTCCTTCATGGGCAAGAAGTGGGATTATGATGTCCCCTCGGTAATGATATGGAAGGAGTGCCTTCGGGTATTGAAGCCCGGTGGCTACCTTCTTTCCTTTGCAGGTTCTCGTACTTATCACCGTATGGCGGTGAACATTGAGGATGCTGGCTTTGAAATCCGTGACCAAATCATGTGGCTCTATGGTAGTGGGTTTCCAAAATCACATAACCTATCTGATGATTGGGAAGGTTGGGGAACACAATTGAAGCCAGCCCATGAGCCTATCGTGATGGCTCGCAAG
>CEUI01023965.1_pt1 | contig 10548 bp, 22 predicted proteins | sample 531411 | NCBI WGS metagenome assembly CEUI01 (sample SAMEA2622841, study PRJEB7988) | marine metagenome | isolation source: saline water (ENVO:00002010), including
GATGAGTATTACCTGCAGTTACTTCTTGTTTCATGATCACTGGGTCTTTTAACTCCCAATCACCATCCTGATCTTTGATAACTACCATCATTCCACCTATTTCAGCTTTAAACTGACCATAAGCAGATCGTGCATAGTTTATCACTTTATCCCAGGCCTTACCTTCTATATAAAACTCTGATTCCATTATCTTTCTCCTATGTTAATTGCACCACCGTTTTCGGCAGCCCATCTTATTACCCGTTCTTCAGGTGTTTCTAATTCAATCCATCTAGCCACTTCATCTACATCGATTTGACCATTAGGGTTCTCTTGTCTCATTCTTTCTTCTATTTCTGTTCTTTGAGCATTAATTTCCCTAGAATCTTCTTCCATAGCCTGCAATACCTCTATTACGCCACCAACACTAGGCTCTTCTTGAGGTTCTTCTTGATCTACATCCATGCCTACTCTATAAGTAGTACAACTATCTCTAAATACACATTGTGTTTCATCGCAATACATGGTGTCTATATTAGATCGATCGTCCCAATTATTATGCTCACAATCACCAGCACTCACCATATTTACAGCATTTTTGAACTCATCTGTGTTATTTTCAGGTGAAATACCCCAAAATACCTTCTTTATTTGGTTTAATGGGTGCGTTCTACCTATATGGAACGTAGAATTCCATAACATTAGTGTTGCACATAGAGAAACTAAGTCTAATTTCTTCATTTGTCTATCTACATGACCAGTTAATTCACCTAAACATACATGTGATCCAATAAGTTCATCATTAATTCTCAATTGATTCCATGCATTTCTACCGCTTATATATGGATGTTTCAACTCTTTACCTTCACTATTTTCTTCCCATTCAGGAAAATAATGAGCTATAATCTTACTACCTGTTTCAGCATAAGGTGTATAATTAAGTTTAAATGTATTATCATTAACTATTCTTGAGTTTTCATTGCAAATTGTATATATAAGTTTCATTAAGTCAAGCCTAAACCATATTATTGAGCCTCCTATCTCTATTTGATATGGTGTATCTCCCACAAATAAGTTCATTTTACCTGGTGGAAGAGAAACCTGTATTACATATTCATCTTTAATTGCAGCATCATACCTATTAGTATTTTGATAGCGATATAAACTTGCATTTATATGTATTCCTGAAGAATTAAACTGTTTATTAGCTTCACTCAACTGAGATTCCACTCTATTTGATAATATTTCTAGTTTTTCTTCCAATAAACCACTATTATCTTGGAAAACTGCACCATTTCTACGTCTAGAGGCCATTTTCTCATCAACAACTCTTAATTTCTTCTCTAATTCCTTAACTGACCAGTGTTTTTCGGCTACTTTATTAAAGAATGTTGATATTTTTCTCTTCATATGCTCTTCAACATAGTGATCACGATACCATCTCTTTATTTTATCCATATATCCTGGTCCCCATCTATATGTTTTAGTTGCATTTAGGTCTAAAGTCCACCTTCTATTAATTTCTTGAATTAATTCCAGTATTTCTCTTTGAGGCCCTAATAACAACTGCTCATTTAGATTAGTAATATTTGGTGACCAATCTCTTGCCTCCGATACATGCGTTAGTTTTTGTTCCATTTATCTCCCTTTCACATTCTAAACAACGTTCTCTTTTTAACTTATATGAACTTAAGTTGCTGTATTTTATGATAGTTAGGCCATATAACCTCTTCCATGGTCCTTCCCATACTGAACTACATTTTTTACAAAATCTTAAGTTATGTCCATCTAATACTGATACATATTCACTCATCATCCCTCCCTGGTTCATAATAATCCATAAAATCATGCTCATCTAACATAAGTTCACAGGTTGGACACCACATTATAGGAATACCATCAGGGCCTGTGCCTAGATTACCAGCTTCACCTTCTTCAAGATAATCTTCTCCACATTCTGGACATAAATATCCATTTTTATCTGGCACTAACATTTTTTATGTTTATAGCCATTAACAGCTATATCTCTAGCTTCTTCATTAGTCATTTCACCGAATACCGTATTATTAAAATGTTTCTTTATTATATCTTCTAATGCGCTTGCAATGTTTAATTTCTCTTTATAATACTCATATTTCCCTGCATTCTCTTCCGCTTTACCTAAAGTCAATATCTTTACTACTAAAGCATTGAGATCACTCTTTAATGCATCTAAATTTGTTAATCTTGCCATATTATCTCCTTATGTTTATGATGGGAGGAACTAATTAATTATAGCTTTAGTCACGTAAAAGCCTAATCTGATACTGCCTTCTCATTCAGCATCCCCCAAATAATCAATTAGTCCCTCTAGAATTCACCTTGCGTGGTTAGCCATTCTATTTTCCACCAGTTTTATCATTATGTACTGCAGCTACTAGATCACCATCTGTTAAAGCATGATCATCACCTACAGTTCTACCACCAACAGATATAGATGAGCCCTGAGGTATACTCTTCTCAGTTCTTAATCCACCTACTGTTGTTGATGTTACACTATGGTCTACAAAGCCGCCACCTTCTAGTATTTTTATGTCAGGCATTCTTACTCCCTTCTTCTTTTTTGTTATTATTAGCTAATTCTTCACCAACTTTTCGTATACTAAACTGTCCATATACTTCGGCTCGGTTGGCTTTTCCTGTATGATTGACTATAGCATCCACGTAACCGTCACGGTATGCTCTCGCCTCTATCTCCGTTGAGCAAGGACAAAGGGGATGGTCGACTACCTTCCCCTCCTCCTTTAGGGAGATGAACACGACATAAGCCGCATCACTCATATTGAAATTTTACCTTTGCTTTAGCTTTATCATGTTCTTTGATAATTTCATAGACATCTTGTGTCTCTCTGATCAGTGGGTTCATATCATCCACGATCTTCTTCAGGATATCAACTATAGTAGTGACAGTCCTGGTCTGCAATATTGTTTCATCTAGTTGCATCTATTATCTCCCTGTTTTGTTGTGTTTTATTATATTTATTTGTTGTTTTCTCCAATAACTTCATATTTATTACTAGTGAGATATTAATCTCAGCATAATTTCAGAGAGAGACCACGCTTGCGTATGCAGTGTTTAGCTGCTCACCCGCTATGAACATTAATGACACCTGCGGCCATCACTATCATGCTTCATCGACTTATTTAACGAGATGGTGGTTTTAGCCGTAACTCTCTCTAATTCTTAGCATACTATATGACGCAGCCTGTGCACATCTTAAGCGTTGCCCTTCCGTATGCTAGGGAAGTTTGTTAGTATCTTATTATATTTAAATCATTTTTATCTCCCTATTAGTTTAACTTGGTATTATTCCGCCCCATTGTTTAGGATATATACTCTTTGGAAGAGTTTCTATAACCTTTATATCTTCAGGTCTTAAATTGTTACCTTTAACTATGTTTTCAATAGAATTAAGCCATCTCATATTTGCTGGATTGCAACATTTTTTAATCTCATTTCTATCTTCTAAATCATAGATAGACATAGGTATTATATGATCTATATGATAATCCATGTCTTTTATCTCTTTAAGAGTGCAACCCATTTCTTTAGCATCTTTGGTTAATTTATCAATACATTTAGAGTAATCTAGCCCATAATCTCTTGAAGATAAAGTTTTGCCTTTTTCAGTATAAATATTTATAGCATTTTTAAAACAAGCTTTAATTCTTCTCTTCATCATATAATTAGGATTATTCTTTGACCATATATAATGTAATTCTCTTCTTCTTTTTATTACTTCAGGTCTTTTAGAGTTTTCTTTATGCCATTTACTTGCCTTAGCTCTATAATCAGGATTAGCCATTCTTATAGCTTGCATCTTGGCTCTTCTTCCGCTTTCTGTATATTTCTTTGTATAAGCTTTAGTTGTAGTCTTTCCTTTCTCAGATGATCTATATTTATCTTTGTATTTTTTCATCTTATCTTTGTTATTCCTTTGCCATTCTCTTTGATATTCTAAACTATATGCCATTGTTATCTCCCTTTAGTTTGATCAGGGGGCTTGACCCTCGTTAGCATAGTTTACGGCGCATTAAACCCGTAATTTAATCTTGCTCATAGAACTGTTACTCGCCTTTCAATATCCCCCCAATGTTAGAAGTATTAGTCGATCGATTGATTTGTTACTTCTAGTTCTTCTTTGTAATACGTATTATACTCTTTATAATTCCAAGTGAAGGTATTACCAGGACCAAGCTCAGCTCTAGCTGCCTTAAATGCATCATTAAATGCTCCATCACTAGTATCATTAAAGTATTTAGGACTCATATCATTCCATAACACTGGATGATCTGTCTTCATACGTTCTTTATCACTCATTGTAGGAGTAATATCTTGCACAGTATTAATTACTGCCACTTCCTCATAAGTACCACCATGACATACCTCAATACATTCAGCACAATCTACATCAGGCTCAACATACACAGTATTTGTCTCATTTATTACATCTGGTACTAGTTCATCATACATCAATAACCATATTGGCATTGATAATACTACTGTTATTACTATCCAAAATCCTCTTTCCATGTTATCTCCCTTTGTTTATAAGTTTTCCATGTCCCTAGCATCATAATTATTACTAGGTAATGACTTATCATTAAAATACTTAGTTATTATAGCTTTAACATGCATACCAACACTCCTAAAATGTTTCTCAGCATCTTCTTGCAGCCTCTTCCTAAACTTTCTAGTTAGTTTTACTTGTATAACATGTATCTTATCGTCTTCATTCATATTGTTCTCCCTTTTATTTAATTCTTTGGGGCTTGACCCTCGTTAGTCATGTACTTGAAGTGTACCCTTGGTTATCTCGCCTGTCAATATCCCCTTAGAGGCTTTCTGCCCTAGAGATAGCTTAATATCTCATCAAATGATTATAGTCAGAACTCTCATGAAAGTTGACATCATTGCGCATTAGGGTCGTACTAACCAAGTTTGAAATTATTGAGCCTTTTACTAACTCTTACTCAGGAGCCGCCTTCGTCAAGGTCTGTTAGTTATTTATCTTCCAATCACTTGTTATATCCCTGTAAGGATTATTCCATGATAGTATCGGTGGTTACAGCCATCACGATCGATAAATATTATTTAAATCTTTTAACCTCTTACAATACTATGTATGATCATAAATGGCCAAAGAATAGCCTTTGCTACTTGTGGACAATGAATACATACACCTATCATAAAGTATACATAAATAAACCAATGTGCCCAATAAGATCTATCCTCCCTAAGCATTAAGAAATCTAGTATTGAGTCTAATGTTCTTGTTATCATTCTTCTCCCCTATCTATTCTTTTGATTCGTTCATTAAGCCTATCTATAAACCCTGGCTTACACTTTGTTGGCTTTAAATCTTTAAGTATGTTCTTACCTTTTTCAGTTAATCTATATCGATTATTAGGCATGTTGATCCTTTCTATAAGTATTTTATTAAGAATTTTCGTTTATCTGTAGTATTTAAAAGATTATTAGATAACAGCAAGCATTTCATTACCTTTCTATGTTTAGTAGCTCCAAATCTTGGAAGCATTAGATGTTCTCCATTATACACATCGCTTACTGTTAATACTTTAAACTTCTCCCATAAAGCTTTACTCATGATCAGTTCAATTGCAGGTACTGCCTCATTCATTTGTAATTTACTTACGCTATTAGTAATACTATACTCATCTTTAACTTTAAGTAGATGGTAACGACTTATTGGTGTTAAACGATTATTTATAAATATTCTATGTTCATTATTCTTAGGTTGTATGTCCATATCATTATCTCCCTGTTATGTTATGTGAAGTATAAGTGTATTATATAATAAGGAAAAGGGACAGTAGTTATACCATCCCTTATTGAGCAATTAAAATATACTGTTGAGTTCTTGCACAGCTTCCTTCATTTGTATCATCTTATCCCTAGTAGATACAGCTTTATCTGCTACATCTTTCCAACCTTTACGAAAGCATGATGCAATAAGTCTATCAAGCAATGCATTAACCTTACGTCTCTTTTGATTAAGGCCACGTCTATCACCTCTAGTAGCTGGATACATAATAACTTCAGCCTCTGAGCATAGGTCATCTAATACTATAGCTGCCTCAGCATCTGTTGTTGGTTCCTCATATAATAACATGTTACTTCCCTTTCTTTAATTAATTAACGACTAAAAACCACATTTAATATGAAATCAAAAATAACTAAATCCCATTTGGGAAAAACCCTTTTCAAGGGGGTAGGGGTGTATTGAAACACCACACATAGAAATTCTATAATTTTTGAAAGTTAACGTTTTGGATTTGCAATCGCGATTAAAAAGGGGGACCTCTTAAAATCATAAGTGCTTATTTTTCAGGTAGTTATAGCATGAAAATAATTCTTGATTAATTTATATAGGTTTAGTAAACTAGTAGGACTAAATTGTAGAACAAAGATAGGAGGTTATCATGGCTAAGAAAACATATTTGTTAACTATAGAATATGATAGCGATACTGACACTATTGAGTATCTACAGGAAGAAATACTTGAAGATGACTCTTTAGAGACTAAGACATTAGGAGCTATAGATCTAGAATCAAGATTTGATAAAGAAACATTAGATTATATTCGGGAGCATTATATAGTAGGAGAAACTTAATAAATCCCTTCGGGATTTGCTGCTTCGCAGCGTCTTACTCGCTACGCTCGCGCAATATCATTCTAGAAAGAATTAAATAGTATAGGAGAAGGTACGTATGGCATCAAGCATTACAGCAGCACCATTAACCATTAAGATAACTGAAGATATTACTCTTAATGGTCAACAACAAGGTACTACTAATACAATAACTACAGCTAATATAGCTGAATTCTCAAGAAGGATCGTGACAATACCTACAAGTGAAGTTAATTTAATCTCTCTTGGTGATGCTAATTCTGCTGGTACATTCCATGATACAGATGTTCAATATATAAGAATTACTAATCTAGATGATACTAACTATGTTACATTAAGCTTTGAGGGAGATGACTCAGTAGACTTTTGCGTTAGATTAGATAAGAATAGAGGAACATACTTGGCTACATTAAATCATGCAAGTCTTGGTATGGATGACTATGCAGACATAAGTGCAGCGACTCTAGAGGCAATAAATACAATTAAAGCAATAGCAAATACAGGTGCGTGCAACTTAGAAGTTGTAGTAGCATGCAAATAGGAGGGTAGATGGCAACTTTAGCAACAGCAAAAACTTTGACTGTAAAGATTACAGAAGATATTACTCTAAATGGAGTACAGCAAGGGAATACTACTACAGATACTATATCTAGTATATCTCAAATATATAAAAGAATAATGACGATACCTGTTAATGATGGATCTATAGGTTCAGATGATCATGTCACTATTATTACTACTACTGGGGATTCTGGAAGTGCAGTTGAAGCTGGCAAATTTATAGTAGGCGATATAAAATATTGCAGATTAACAAATTTAAATACAGGGGCAGGAGAGGGTCTTATAGTGAATATAGCTAGAGATGATGATAGTGATGGGACTGATGATGAAGGTGCATGGTTATTACTTGAAGAAGGAAAGTCTATGATAATTAATACTTTTGATGCTGCCTTTGATGCAGATAATGCTGACGCTGACGCTCCAACATTAGATGCAATTACTGATATTAGGGTTGTAAATGAACATACAAGTAATGCTGTCGATTTAGAAGTTTTTGTAGCGAGTTCATGATGCTTGATGATATAAAGTTAGTAGATGCAGTTGGTAAAATAGATAGTGCATTAGTAGAAGTGCAGTATAAAATAGACCAACTTGAAGAAGCAATAGCAAAAATAAACGCATATATAATAGAAGGAGAGAGTAATGCCTAGTTTAGATGGTTATTCATTAAATGAGAAGATGGATCAAAACATCGATAGAATAGATAATGAAATAAAACAACTAAGAAATAAGATAGACAATGAATTAACAGCTATCAATTTAGAGTTTAATGAATTAAAGTCTTATATTAAAACAATAAAACCTATAAAGGGGAGCAATAATGCCAAGAAAGAAAGCGGTAAAGTCAAAGAAGTCAAGCTCAAAAAAGAAAGTAAGCTTGAAGATGCCAAAGAAAGCGTATAAGAAGTATTAATGAAAAAGGGCTATCATACATGACCAAATTCAGGTAAGCCTCATCCAGTTGGGAAGAAGCATAAAAAAACTAATTTGGCAAAAACAGATTATAAAGTTGGTAGGAGTAAGTATAAAGAAGGAGTGTAACATTTTGAAAGTGGAGACGGCACTTGAATATCGAGCAAATGATATTAACATGGTTATTTGCTTTCGTGACCAACAATCTTCCAGATCATTATCCAGAGAAGACTCCTTGTCCTACGTACTGTAGGGTAGATCATAATTGTGTTATGAGGATATATAAAGCAAATCGGGCAGAGCATAAAGTTTATGACCCAGATGATACCTTACCAGACAGCTTGATTGTTCAGGCTAATTGGCGAGAAGGCCAAGTGGGTGATTGGGTCAGAGCAGATGATGATTGCATCATTCAAGTCCTCAGGAGAGGTGAAATGCTTAGGAGGAAAGGAAAGAATAAAGTCAGGGAGTATATAGGAACATGTACAGGAACTTTTCCAGCAGTCAAAACTGTTAAGATGGATACAAGTAGGAGAGAAGACATCTACTCATTTGGCGGACGAAAAGTTCAAGATAGAATTTTTGATAAAAAGAATCTTAGTAAATGTGAAGAATATTTTGTAACTTTATTAGGAAATAAGGTTAGTCCAGAAGAAGCATATCTTAAAGCTTTTCCTACTAACAATAGGAAGTATGCATTTGAGAAGGCTGGGACATTAGTTAGAACGGAGAGGGTAAAAACAGCTATGAAAGAAGAACTTAAGCCAGTTTTGGAGGAGTTAGACATTGATGAGCGGTTTGTACTTAAAACTATAAAGGAGGTGATCTCTACATCCGAAAAGGATGAGACTAGGTTGAAAGCTCTTTTTAAACTGGCTGATATTATGGACTTAGAGGATAAGAATAGCACTAAAGTTACTCAAGTAACAGGTGCATTATTTCAAGGATTTACGAATAAGGAGTTAGAAGTGGCAGAAAGACCAAAGGAAATTAAATAATGGCACAAGGGTTCAATACTACACCAGGTAATTGGGGAAGAGGATCTAGAAGTAGTTCAGGAGTTAGAGGCAGATTTAGTGGAACTAGAGGATATACTATGCCAAAAACCGCTTCTGGCCAATCAAGACCATTTATTGGTAAGCCACTTAGAGGAGAACAAGATTTATATAGCATGTTAGGAAGGCCTGTAGGAGATGAAATGTCTCCATACGCTGCAGGTATGGTTGGTGGTGATTTTGATTATATCCCTCCTGGGACTGGAGTAGGTACTGGATATGAAGGCTATGGTTCAGGTTTTATGTCTGAGTATGGTGGCGGACCTGGAGGTGCTGGAGATTTATGGGAACAGGGTAGTGGAAGCTATGAGGGTCCATATAATCTTGGAAAAAATCTTGCAGCAGATATGCCACCTGGTTTCAACTTAACAGGCAAGAGTCCAATATTTGGATTACCTGGCGGAGGTTATGTAATTGACGATCCTATTTATGGTCCTGGTCAAGGCTTAGCGGGTGGAGATTATATGCAAGAAGATTATGTAGATCCTAGGCAGGGATTTGAACAGTTCATGCCAGATAAAATAAAACCAGGAGCTTCAGAATCTGGTGGTGCAGCTAGTATGCTCAGACCTCCTGGTCTTCCTGGATCTTATGATTTTGAAGACTTTATGGATTCACCTAGACCTGGCGGAGCTTTTAATCCCTCAGATTCATATGATCCAACGTTAGTAGGAACTGGAGAATCTATGCAATCTCCTAGACCTATCTATAGAAGAAAAGGCATTGTTTGCCCACCAGGAGATCCTAACTGTAGGTAATGGAGCCGTTAGAATCTACAGTACCTAAAAGATTTAAAGTTGATACACCAATGGGTTCACTAGAAAGTGATAGTGGAAATCATCTAGTAGATGTTGCTTCTATTCTTATTGTTATATTAGCTATATATGTTGGGAAAGAATTTATTAAAAAATGGTTTAAATAATGTCTAATATAATTTTAAATAATGTTTCCGATATGGAAGAGCAGTTATTAATGGCAAAGAATGATTTAATAGCTTTCGGAAAATTATTTTTACCAGACGATTTTATGCGGAGCGAGACTCCGTTTTTTCATTATGAAGTTGCAGACCTCTTAAATGATTTAGATAAACGACAGTTAGCTGTTGTATTGCCACGTGGCCACGGAAAGACGGTATTAACTAAATGCTCAATATTACATGATTTTGTTTTTGCAGAAGGTCCATTATTTTATGGATGGGTAGCTGCATCTAGTAAAATATCGATACCAAACTTAGATTATATAAAATATCACTTAGAATACAATGATAGATTTTCATATTATTTTGGAGATCTTAAAGGAAAGAAATGGACAGAAGATGATATCGAACTTAAAAATGGCTGTAAGCTCA
>CEUI01025783.1_pt1 | contig 10548 bp, 7 predicted proteins | sample 531411 | NCBI WGS metagenome assembly CEUI01 (sample SAMEA2622841, study PRJEB7988) | marine metagenome | isolation source: saline water (ENVO:00002010), including
ATTGCGTGGGCGTTTACTTCGTAAAGATTACGCAACACGTAACTTTGTTCGTAACTGATATTGGTAGATAACCACCCTATCAATGCTCTTCGTAATCCCCCCGTTACTTTATTTACGCTGTGGGGGTATATGATTGGAAAAAATAAAACTTGACCTGCTTTTAATTTAAAAGGTATTTCACCTATTTCGTTGTCAAGTACAAATTCTCCACCTTCATAATCACTTGATAAACAAACTGTAAAACCGTAATCAAAGTAAGTGTGGTTTATTTTAGGTTCGGCTTTAAAGTTGTCAACATGTTTGTTGTAATAATCACCTTCTCTGTAGTGGTTGTAAAAATTAACCGATACACGAGTTGGGTTAATAACTGAATCAACAAACGGGTTGTGTATAATTCTTGCTGATACTAAACTTCTTATTTCGTCGTCTACTTTTACAGACTCTGAATTTTTCTTTATTCCTTTTAGGGGTTGTGTTTTGTTTCCGTCTGTCATGCTCGGGCAAAATTCCAAACATCTTTTTACGTCGTCTTTACTTAGTAACTGTAATAACATTGTTTACCTTTTTACTAAAGATACTCCCCCGTCTTATAAAGTAAAGAAGGCAGGTTGCCCTGCCCCCTTTATGTAGTCTTACGTTCCAGTTGAAACTGTAGCAGCTTCTACTGGGTTTTTAGAAACGTCACACATTACAACGTGGATTCTAAAACGTAGTGCAGACTCTCCTGATGATCCACCATCGAGAATTAACGCATCGATAGTGTCAGCAGAAGTAAGCATTTTTGGGTTAGCCCCAGATGCTCCAACCGCAGCGTTTAGAAAAGGTGTAAAACCCGCCGCACATGCTGATCCATCAACAAATGTATCAACGTCACCGCCAGTAAAACCTATATCCATAGTAATCTGTCCGTTACCTCTTGCTTCGAGAACTTCGAGACATCCACCAACGATCATAGTGTCAGCAGGAATGTCCATCATTTGAACAACATCTCCGCCTGTACCACCATCGGCAGTATCCCAAACTTTAGAAGTTCTAACGTAAGCTTTAGCACCATCAGCTATATGTCCTGTAGTGCCACCACCAGTAATGGTGTTATTATATGTAGCCATAAGTCAGTCCTCCCTAATTAAGCGTAGTCTATAACGCCACGAACAAGAGCTTCTTGTCTAAGTACTTTTCTTCCGAAGACATGTAACCCTCTAATAACGTCAGAGAATGATTCAGTTGAACGTACCACTTCGGTCTTAGCGATGTGAGACGCTGTAGCACAAGCTGAAATGTGACCTGCAAGAACAATATGCTCAGATGAGTCTGTTGCTAATGTAGCAGAAGCATCTGTTAATGTTACTTGGTCAGTTCCACCTGTACTGTTTAGTGCAGTAGATTTATAACATCTAAAGCCTGCAAGAGTACCGACTGTTGCAAGTCCGTTTCTTAATGGAGAAGTTCCATCGCCTGTAACTTGTACTTCAGCGATTTTGTTCCCTGCTTGAAAAGCCTTTTCGTAGAACTTTGGAGGTGCTACGAACCATCTGTTTTCTTCAGGAACAGATTGGTCATCTAAAAGTCTTCCCATAGTAAGCATTAAGTTAATACCTGCATCGTCAGTTTCAACGTTGATAGGAGCATTTGCTGTTCCTAAAACGCCTGCAGCTTCTGTAGTAGTAGGAGTTGTACCAGATACTGCAGAAGATACAATACCTGCTCCGTCTGACATAACTTGAAGAACGTTAGCATCGTACTTTCTCTTCAAGGAGTAAGCTCCTGAAGAAGTAGACAACGCTTCCCAGTTTACATGGGAGTGTCTTTCTTCAATATCGTCGATCTTAAATGCAAAAGCATTTGCTTGATCGACAGTTAATTGGACTTGATCGTCAGCCAAGTCTTGAGGGTTAACCACAGAACCTCTTGTATACGCTGATACAGTGATTGTAGGCTCTTTGATTATATTTACGGTGTCACCAAAGTTTTCAATTTCCCCAGTGTAATCGGTATTAGTAATATCCTCTGCAACCGAAGCACGTCTAAAGAATTTGAGAACCTTTTGGCTAAAAATTGAGGGTGCAAAATTACCACTAGGTAAGTTAGCGTACCCCGCAGATGTACCGAAAGCCATTTTTTCTCTCCTTCCTCATTTTTATGAGGTTTAGTTATTTACGTCTATTCGCCCTTCTTCTCGTGCTAGATCTATTTCTTTTTCAAGCTTTTCAAACTCCCACGATTTAAGCTTGGCGATTTCAGAACTCTTCCAAATCTTTTTGTTTGCGTTAGGGTTTGTATTTATCTCTTTTGCTTTAGGAGATTTAACAGACACTGCGGCAGACATTGCTGATTTTTTATTGTTCTGTTGGTTTTTAGCTGAACTAATACCTGCATCAGCTTTATAAAGATCTATAACCCGTGATGCTAATCTAGCATCTGTGTTATTTTTCAATATGCCGTCACTGATTGTATCAGGCTGTTCTTCTAACCATTGTAAGAATTTATCATCTGATTTTATTTTTTCAAAATCTGGATGTAAATTCAATAGTTCACGAAAAGCACTTTTAACCAAACTTTCTTTTTCCCGAGCTTTAATAGTTTGAAGTTCTTCTTGAAGTCCTTGAGATCGTTCACTTGCTTTTGTAGATGCAATAGTCTCGATTACATCATAGACATCAGGATATTCTTGTCTAAACTTTTCTAACTCTTCGGCAGTTTTAGGTAAAGGCATATTAGAATTAGTAGCTTGTTGCATTACTGATTCTAATTCTTGTTCTTTACTTTTAAACTCCTGTATCTTCTGATCGTAGTGACGCTTCAGATCATCATAACGTTTTTTGTAATCATGTTCTGGAGGAGTCGCTTCTTTTTTTTCAGGCGATACGAAACTTTCACTTTCTTTCTCTTGAGTAGCTACTTCTTCTGTAGTAGGGTCTTGAGTTTTTTGTTCTGTTTCTTCTTGTCCATCTTCTTCATCTTTGTAAACCTCTTCTCGATATTTACCTCGATAAAGATTAGGATTATTTGTTACTCCAAAGGAGTCGTTTGGTTTGTTGGCTCTTAGACCACGAACTTGTTTTGCCATAGTTTTATACCTCATTTATGCAGTGCCACTGGCTGTGGGTAGCTGCTTCGGTTTGTCAGGGCCACTAATACGTGGGTAGCTGACGAAATCTTTTTACGGATATTCTTTTGTCATGTGTAGCGTATAAAAGGTGTGATCTCCCACTTTGCTATACTCATCTATTAATTCGTTAGGACCTATATCTTTTCCATACTTATTATACCTACGTGATATACTTTTTGGTGAACCCGCTTTGTCATAAAATAATACGTTAAACGGCATCCTTTCCGTCATATAGTCTGGCTCACCACTACCTCTTGTTAAAACATTTTCCGCAGCCATCATAGCTTTTTTATAACCTTTTATGCCGCCTTTATTTAAAAATTCATTTATTCTATTTTTTACCGATGTTGGTTCTAACCCATCAAACTGAAACATTTTTGAACCCTTACCTCTGAATGATCTTTGTTTTAAAACTTCATCTAAAGTATTTACATTTTTAAAATCAGGATATTGTTTATCATTTACTCTATTTATAACTACTTGTCCTACAGACTCTAAAGTTTCTAATGAATCTTTACTTGATATTGTTTCTGTTGCTATAAGTAAAGCTAATTTATCTCTATCTGTAAGCCTATCTAGTAGTTGTTCTACATCACCTCTTTTTGGTTTATTTTTTGCGTTAAATAATTTAAAAAATTTTAACGTTTTTGGGTCTACAGGTTCAGGCTTTACACCTAAAGCTTTGTCAGCTTCTTCCATAGTCATAAAACTACCAGTATCTATTTTTTTTGCACGTATACCTTCGTTTGCTTTATATCTACTTTTATCTGTAGATTTATTATCAAGTCTATTTTTTAATTGTTTTACTTCTGGTTTACCAACATTGTTAATTGCATCTAATATCCTATAACCTTCTTCAGGATCGTTAGGATTGATGTTTTCAACAATTTCTTTTGGAAAATAATTTTCAGAAGATGCAGTTATTAATGGAACTTTATCTTTACTTGATATTTTAGGATTTCCTACACGAATGTCAACCCCTTTATTTTTTAAATTATTAATGCCTAATTGGGCAAGAACAAGTAAAGGTTTTTTAAATCTTTCACTAGCAGGTCCATTTACTACATAATCTCCATCACGTGCATCAAACGCATATCTATCATCAACCATGTCAGTTCTTAAAAATGTTTCTTCAGGTTTAATTAACCCCACGCCTTTTACAGTTACTGTGTTAGGAGTTTTTGAAGCAAATCCTTTACTTTCTCCGCCCCCGTAAGCTCTACTTATACGCCCCCCATACGCAGTCCAACCCCCACCACCAAAGCCACCACCACTTGGGCCTTCAGGTTCATCTCCTGATTCATCACTAACGTATCCTGATGGTTGAATTTGAGATGCTTGAGTTAAACTTGCAACAGGAGTAATATCTGTTTCTAATTCTGTAATATTTTTATCTGCACCTGATATATCAACTGGAGGAAGAGAAGGTCCCTGTTCAGGAATAAATCCCCCAACTCCTTCTAAACTTCCACCTACTTTTCTATTTTCTTCTGCTTCTTCTCTATCTTTTATAAATTGGTCTAGCCCTACACTTGCTCTGTAGCTTGGGGGTGTGTATTGACCAAATTGTGATTGTAATCTTCCCGGAGAAAAAGCCCCTGAAGGATCAAAGCCTAATATTTGTGATTTAATGTTATCTGGTAGTTTAGATTTTATAATTTCATCTTGAAATTTTTTTTCTGCGTCACTTGTAGTTGCAGAAGGTGCAAATTTAGTTTGCATAGCTTCTATACCTGCTTTCATAGGTCCTGATTTACCTACAAGTGTTTCTCTTATTCTTTTTAAATCTTCTGGACTAGCGTTAGGTACTGTTCCAACAATATGATCAGGAGTTACTCCTACTACTTGCCCGTTAACAACACCAATACCATAACCATCACGCCCTAAACCTGCCATTGCTTGCACGTATTGCAATTGTTGTAGGTTTTTTTCTCCTACGTAAGAAGCACTGAATCCGGGAAGTGGCATCCCCGTTGTAGCTATTGAAGTAAATTGCCCCATAAGTCTACCCGGATTAAAAGATTGTTTTACACCAAACGTAGATTTTGTAACTTTAGGTCCTGCTTGAAATTCTCTGCTAAATACATCTATTATTCCTTCTTTTGACGTATCACCTAATAAAGATTTTAAATCTGTAGGCAGATCTTCTATTTCAACTTTTTCAAAATCATCTTCCTCATCTTGTTCTTGCCGTTCATATTCTGGAATTACCCCTCTTTGTTCTGGGGGTTTTCTATACAGGGGAAAAGATCTTTCCTCTCTTCGTATAAAAGGTGAAGCAATTGGAGCTACTGCAAGTGGTGTTAAAGGTTCTAAAAGAGAAACGCCTAGTTCATCTTCTAACATTAAACTAGCACTTCCCCCAAGTTCTTGAGCAAAATAATTTTTAATTAAGTCAGTTATTGCCATCTTTCATCCTTGCTACTGCTTCGTAATCAACCTTGAGTTTCTTGATCTGTTCCAGTAAAGCCAGTTTCCCCTGCAGTTGGAACACTTCCAGTTCCGATCGTGCCGCCACCAACGCCTGAAGGGTCATCTGGGTTAGCTCCTGCAGGTGGTCGTGCAGGCTTTCCCATGCCTTCTCGTTGTTCATTAGAGGACTGAGTTTGGCTGCTTGCTTCTTGTTGTTGAGCATTTTGTAATCCTTTTAATATCTCTGCAAATATCTGAGCTTCACTAACATCGTTAACTAAACTATCAGGGTCTATATCTTGTGCTATAGCAAGTTCTCTCATCAAGTTTGGTATTTTTATAAAAGGTGCAAGAGTAGGATTAACTGCAGTTTGCAACAACGTTGTTAGTCGTTGACTACGAACTTCTTTTTGCATAACCGCTGCAGTACCTCGTGGTTTAATCTCTAGGTCACCTTCGATGTTTGGTGAATCTTGGTTAAATTGCATGTTCCATTGAAAATATGCTTCCCCTATAGGCTTCAATAAGTGGTCATCTATATTTTTTATAACAGTTTTAAGGGATAGGCTTGCACCCCCCAGTAACATAGACAATCCTGATGCGGTTCTACCTGTTCCCGTTACTCCTGTTTGACCATGAAGTATGGATGGTATACCTGTTTCTTCGTCTGCAAGTTGTCGGGATATTTGATACATCTGTATATTTTCAGGTGCAGTGTTTGGAAACTTTAAGCCGTTAATTGCTGTTCCTGTTACACCCGATTGTCTTCGAAATATTTTTCCGGGAAAAATGTCCATGTTTTGTCCGGGAACAAGACTCGCTTCGTCTACATCAAATACAAGATTACCTGCAAGTGCAAGGTTATCTATTGCCATACGAACGTGACCGTTCATAAGCATTTGTGCATCTTCCATGTTTTCTGCTACACCAACTCCCCACAATTGATATGGATTAGTTTCAAACGGAAAAGTTTGGTAAGGTATTCGAGCAGGTGTAAAAGGATTTATAACACATCGAAGTACCATATTAGCACACACCCAAACATTAACTTGTACTTGATCAAGTTCAGACATTTGGTTAGATCCTTCTAATCCTATTTGGTCTGCATATTTTTTATCAATTACTCCCCAATATTCAAGAACTTCAAATCTATTTTCTTGGTAGTATGGTTGTGTTTCATCTTCACGAATAGTATCTTCGTAATATTTATCTTCGTAGTTAGGTCCTTTTGCAAGACACTCTTCAATAGCATCTTTGTAAAAGTGAGGTCTGTTTATTAATCCTCGTAGTTGTTGACGGTTCATACGGTGTCGTTGTATTACGTATTCACAATCTTCCATACTTGTTGCTGACGGATCAGGATGAAAATCCCACGCAGATACATGCTCTATTCGGGGTACTGTTTTTTCGTAAGGAGAATAAATTTTCTCTCCTCCTTGCCCCACACCCCATTTATGAACTTTTTTATAAAAGTTAAAAGGTCCTTTTATGACTCCTGTTCCAAGAAGACACGATTCAAATATAGCTTGTCTAAAGACATTTACAGCATTTGTATCGGTTAATTGATCGTGTATTACTTTTTCTAAATTAAGAGCTGCTTTTTGTGCAGGACTTATCTGTGGTTCACCCGCAAGAGATGGTCCGGGAGATAAATTAGCGTTTGCATATCTATCTTTTAATCCACCTAAAAAATCTAATCCTTGCGGAGATGCTTGAATTGCACCGGGAGGTAATTCTCTACCATCCCCTTCAAATCCGTAAGGATCTTGCTGAATTATTTGATCAAGTGGTGTAGTTTGATGAGCAAACTCTGCAATACCTTCAGGTACAGGTGTAGGTTCAACAACAATAGGAAACTTTTTGTTGCTAAAAAGAATGTCTACTATCTGCCCATACGCTGCAAGAACTTTAGTTTTGGTTATTTTTATAAATACTTTAGAACGTTCTGAATCACGATATTGAGTTGTTGAATCGTAGATTCCTCTAAAATTTTTATAAGCTTGTAACCATCTTTGTTCGTGTGAACGTCTGCCGTTTTCCGAATCCTCAAACTTACTTTTAATATGCCCTGCTAATCCGGGCATCTGTTCTTCGGGATTAGCTATAGGTATAGAGGTATCGTCTGCAGGTTGAAGAAAGTTTTCATCTGCCATGATGATTTGCCTTAATTTTAATTAAAATAGTTTTTATCGTCAGCCATTTTGTTGAAAGAAGCTTCAACTGTTGGTTTGGTTTGCTTTTTTGGCATGTCTACCTGTAAAGCGTTACCATCAATTGTAGTTGAGAACTCTTTCTTTTCTCTGTATAACTGGTTTGAACCCATCGGGTCGTTATGAGATGTCTTATCTGAGTTCATAACATAAGATGGTCCATAATTATAGTTATTGTTTGGCATTTTAAGTTACTCCTAAAAAGTTTTGTTGCCGTTCTGTCTCGTTAAGTAAATCTGAACGAGAGGGAGGGGTTACAAACCCCGCAGATACATTAGGCTGTCTACCAAATGTACTAAACTTATTTCCGACGTTGGTATCTTGTTCAATTACGTTTAAAGCTTGTGCTTTGTTTGTGTTTTCAGGTTGATCGGTTTGTATGTTGGTGTCTGCTCCAACTACGTTTTGCATGTTTTGTAGCAATGCTTCTTGATCTTGGACAGATCTGGTTTCAGATTCTAATCCCATCTGTTGACTAGGTATTAATTGCCCTGCTTGATTTCTTTCTGAACCACGAATAAAATCTGCACCTTCACCTGCAGGGCTTACAGATCGCACTGCCATATCAGCAGCAATTTTATAAGGATTAGTTCCTGTTACGACATCTACTGCGACATCTCTTGCAAAAGCTGCGGGGTCTGTAAAAAGCTGTCTAGCAGTTTCAAATCCAATAGCTCCAATAGCAAGTTTTTTGATAGGTTTACCTAAATTTTTGTAGATCCAATCTAAAGCGTTTGCACCTTTGTTTTTTAATTCAACTAAATCAGTTGCTTTCTTTTCAAGTTGTACTTTCTTTTTTACATTTTGAGTTTCTATTCTTTTTTCTTCTGCAATCTTAGCAGTTTCTGCATATTTTATGTCAGCTATATCTTTTTCTGTTTGTAACTTGGTTGTTACAGTATCTTGATAAAGTTTTGAGTTTCCTTCATTAACTTCACTTAATGTAGATGATATTACTTTATCACCTCCTTCATACGCTGCAGTAGGATATTTTTCTTGAAACTCTGCTACTCTGTCTAAAGGAAATCTGTCTATAACATTATTGGTTACTTTGTAACGCTTAACTATATCTGATGGTTTAACACCTATATCAGAAAGATATTGTGCATGATTAGATGTGCCAGTAAAAGCTACATGAGGTGAAGAAGTTTTTACAAATAACTCTTCAATATCTCTACCTCCTGCTCCTGTTGCAACGTATTGTCCTATCGTTGTTTTACTAGCACGTAATGTTGCTGCAAGTCTTATTGGGTTTTTTTCATCGTACCCTAAACTTGTTAAATGTGTTTCATTTAGTTTACGAGTATCTTCAAGTGTAAAAACACCTTGTTTTACTTTTCCTGCAGTGGTATATTCTGTGGGTATATTTGCTTTTTTAAGAGCATTGTTTATGACAGTTTCATTATTTGTAGGAAATACCAATCCTTGACCTTCAGGATTTACTTCTTTTAACAATATGTCTCTTATTATTTTAGGAAAATAACCTTGCTTTGTAGTTGTCTTTCCTCTATCTTTTATTAGTAAATCTGATACAACCCCACTTGTAAAATTAATATTTTCTACTTTTAAATTTTTAAAATCAGATGGTCTATATCCACCTATGACGTGCATGGCAAGTTGAACTCCTGCCAAACGAGTAGCTTTATCTTCACTATTTAATAGTCCTGTTACTACACCTTTTAATTTGGTGTAAGTGTCAAAAGGATAAGGACTCGGTACTTTTCTTATGGTTTCTGTTGAAAAAAGTTCTTGAGTTGCTTTTGTACCAATTACGTTTGAAAGAAGTATTCTTGCAGGATTGTTACCTTTAGGTCCTAAATACCCTGCTTCTTGAAAAAACGGTTGAAATGATCCTATAACTTTATCAGCTTTTGCTGCTGTTTTTTTATTTTTTCCTTGTTGTTCAAAAAATCTACCAAATTTTTCTTTTATTTCTGCGTTTTCATTTATTTCACGAAGAGTATTATTTGCTAAACCTCCTTCAGTAAGAACCTCCACCATTGCTTTTTTATCTTTTCTGGTTGAAGCTTCAATCAAAGTTTTCAAAGGTGTATTTGCAATCTTATCAGATCGTACACCCTGTGTGCTTGAAAGTGATTGTTCAAACTCTTGACTAAATTCTAATGCCATTTTTTATTAATATCCAAATGTTTGATCGTGTACTTGGTACACTTGATTTTTTATTGCTCCAAGAGATTTATGTATTGAAGCGTATCCTGTCATTCTTGTCATTAACATATATCGCAGTGCATCGTATGCGTGGTCTTCTGCTTTTGTGTCTACGTCTTCTGCATTTGTTTTGCTAAGAGGTATACCTGCCAGTTGCTTGATAAGGTTGACACAATTCGGAAAAATTCGTAATCGTGGTTCTTCTGTTCTTGGGTCATCTGCCAATCGCCTATGTATTTCCATTTTACCTTGTAATCGGTTTCTATCGGATGGTGTCCAACGAACACCACATCTCATCATTGTTTCTGCGATTGAAGGGCCAAACCCTGTTTTGTTCCAACACGAGGAGTCAAGGACTGTATAGTGAGGTGTCGGATCTTCTTGTTCTACTTGTAGTATTCTATCAGCTAGTTGCTCTGCTGTCAACTGTTTTACGTATAACTCACGATAAACCCAGATATTATTATCCCAATCAATAGCACCCCAAAGAACGCACGACGGACTCGAGTAGCCGTAGTCGGCAGCTCGTATGCGGGGGAAATTGAATGGAAGCTCAAAACTCGGTGTAACATGTTTACTCCTTAAAAATTCTGGGAACGCTGCACCTTCAGTGACTTCCCAGTCTCCTTCTAATAATCTTTTACGTTC
>CEUI01015222.1_pt1 | contig 10541 bp, 14 predicted proteins | sample 531411 | NCBI WGS metagenome assembly CEUI01 (sample SAMEA2622841, study PRJEB7988) | marine metagenome | isolation source: saline water (ENVO:00002010), including
TATGAAACGCCGCAGATACTCGCGGCTTGAGTCGTGTTCAGAATCTCCGCGTTGGAGTCGCTAAACAGATCGCTTGATCGGGATTGCGCCGTCAATGGCGCTTGGTTCTCTTCCATGAAATCTTTTGCAAATGCGTTGAATGAGCTTGCAAAAGAAAAATACATTTATTATTTGTACTTGTAAAGCAAAAAATAAAAAAATATTGCAAGTGCTTGATTTTATGTGATGTCATATTCTAGTAATTTAGAAAACGCAGAAGATTTTCCCTCAATGAATGCGCTTGGTTATAGGCGCGTTTCGTCCCGTGATCAAATAAACGGTACTGGTCTCGGTCGGCAATCTACTCAAATTAAAAATTTTGCACGAAAAAAAAAGTTTACTCTTAAACGCATTTTTACGGAAAAAGGGATTTCCGGAGTTGTCGAGAAACGCCCCGCATTTTCCGAGATGATTGCCTATACGGACGCGCACGATATTAAAATTATAATTATTGAAGATATGACGCGGCTGGCGCGTGAACTATTACTTCAAATGCAATTAGCCACGTTTATCGCGTCCAAGAAAATCGATTTATATTCCGCAAATACGGGCGAGAATATTTCACGCGCAATCTACGATGATCCAATGCGGAAAGCCATGGTTCAAATGCAAGGCGTGTTTTCTGAGCTTGAGCGTTCCACGTTAACGCGTCGGATGAAAGCGGGACGCGATCTGCAACGGCAAACAGGAAAGCGAAACGGAAAGGTTATTAAAACAGTTGATCGTAAAGGAAAGATACGGATCGAAGGATCGCCACGATTAAGCGAGAAACAACCAAAACTTGCAAAGCGCGTTATCGAGTTATCGAAACAAAATCTTTCATTATATAGGATTGCAAAGATCGTGAACGACGAGGGTTTTCGTTCACGCGCTGGCGGGATTCTTCACGGTCCGCAAATCCGCAATATATTGCGCGATTACGAACTCGGCTTGATCAATACGACCAAATCGCGGCGCGTGGCAGAGTATCAAGATGGATGAAGCGCTTGCCGTGATCGCCTTTCTGCGAGATCCCGACTCCCGAGAATCCGATTCGACGCGCTTCCTCGACTAAGGCGAGCGCTCGCGGTCCGTAAATACGAATATCCGCGGCCTTCGATTGGAGATGAGCGCTTTTTGGATATCCGCCTTCGCGTTTGTTATGTTCTTCGCACCTTGCGCCTGAAGTAATCGGGAGCGGTCCAAGTTTGTCGCGCAATAGCTGAAGCATTCGCATAAACTCGTCGTCCATATGCGAAAGACCGCAACCGCACTTACATTGCATTTCGGCGCGGCTAAAGTTAGGCGTGATCATGTCAAGCATGAGCGCCCCCGCCGTAGCGATAAATGTTCGTCGTAATATAAGCGTGACCGAATCACAGTTTCCCGCTCATCGACTTTTGATACTCGGCGAGAATCTTGTCGTCGAGGTCGTTTTCAGTCGATTTAACGAGTTTTTCAAGGAGCAAAAAAACTACTTTGATTAGTAGTTTTTCGCTCAAGAAAGAAAGCGCCATAGTTTTTACGGTTCCCGCGATTACGGGTGCGAGTGTTGCGATCATTATTTTCTCAGGTTTGCAAAGATAAAGTCTTTTTGCGATTCAAGCTCGCGTTCAATGTTATCAAGACGCGCTGAGACGTTTGATATGTCAGATGCCATTTTGACGGTCGCATCTTGCGTTCTAATAATAAGCGATTCGAATTTTTCTTGATTCAATTGGCGTTCGCCCTTTGCGGATTTGCCTTCATAATGAATGTACCAACCAAGCGCAACAAGCATCCCGCACAGTACCATCTCAAGCAAACTTGCTTGAGTCAATAAAACGTCTGCAAATCGATTTGGTATATCTGTCAAATCAGTTTGGGATGGTTGGTGATGATCCATTATGTGGGTTCCTTCGGCCATGAAATCGCTTCTATATCAGAAACACTTGAAATACCTTCCGTTATATCTCGCAAAGATTGCCGATAACTTGCCCATTTTTTGGAAAGTTGTAAATCGGAGCTTGCTCGCCAATCAGTTTTTGCTAAAAGATTATTCCTTTTGTCTCTTAACTTAATCATTTCATCATTAAACTGCTTTGGTTGATTACTGAAACTCCCATCTTCATTTTGGATCATTCCACAACAGACGTTATCTGGTATTTCTGTTAATGTCATGTCTACTTCGTATGTCTTAAAAACGACAATTTTATTTTCAATCTTTGCGTAGGCCATATTTATTTTAATTTATAAATCACAACTAAGAGATAAATGATGTTTTCACCAAAATTGGCTGGAATTCCGAAACCATTTGAGGCTTTTGCGGTTGCAACACGGTGTCTAATTTCATATATATTATTAGAGCTGATCGTATGAATAAACGATCCTTTTGATGACGTCATTACATTAACACCTGATGCGGTGTATTCTGCCGTACCCATCTCTAATATTCCGCTTCCAGTAATGTCATATAATTGAGTTTGATGCTCATTCGACATATGGGCTGTTGCTGACCAATTAATCAAATACGTCCCTGAACCTAAAGTAAATTGATTTGACGATATTGAAACAATTCCGTCAGGATCGCTAATTTCAGTGTTAATATCCCTTGTTAGGAAACTACCCGTTGATGTGGTCCCTCCATCACTTGTAGCAGATTTTTCGTCAGCAATAACCGCAACCGATATGGGATTACCAGTCCCTCCAGCAGGGAACACAACACTTGAATTTATAGTTGTATTTTTTAATGTTACCGCTCCACTTGATTCCGTTAGAATTTCAGTTGATCCATCTGATTCATAAATCCCACCACTTGAAGGAAGATTGATTTTTCCAGGCAAAATTTCAAGATTCCCATCACTTCCAGGATCGGTAATGCTTGCAAGCGTTAACCAATGATTGTTCCCTGCGTCCCTGACCTTTAACGCGTAAGGCGCTCCGCCCGTCGTGTCGAGCCAAAGCATTCCCGCCGCCGTTGACGAAGGCGCCGACGTTCCAGAGTTTAGAGATTGTATTGCGCCTAACGCGCTATTGATATCGGCGCGAACCGTTGCGCCTGATGCGTTATCGATGACGTAATCGTGTTGACTCATTTTTTAACTCGCTAGGGTTTCTGCAAATATTTGTAGATTTTGTACTTTTATATTGTATTCGGAATCGGTTGTTTCAGGAAAAATGCGGAATTGATGCGCACGCGCTGATCGTTCTTCCGCGTAAAAATCCGTAAATTCTCCATAAGACGGCGAACCGCTCGGATTATCGTTTGTTGATCGCACTTGAATTCGGATCGACGTTTTGTCGAATTCGGTGTCGTCCCAATCCGTATAGGAATCGACGTTTCCAGGTCGCGAATCAATCAAATCAATAATGCTTTCAGAAATCGTTTTTATAAATGACCTCAATCGAACCGTTTTTACGCTTCCGAGATCCATCGTATTCGCAAAATCATATTGCGGTTTGTTTGTGGAATATCCTGCGCTTGAGGTGTTATATATCCCGCCAAGTGCGTCAAATCGCTCAATATTGTCAAAATTGCTTATAGAATCGATTTGGTCTTCAGAAACGATTTTCAAAATATCGTCAATCGCTTCGACTTTGTTTTTTGTGCCTGAAAACGAGGTTTCTTCTGTGATTTGCGCGTCGGTTTCAAGCGGCGTCAATGAAATTCCCGACGATTGGACAAATGTCGCAAGCGAAGCTTGACCGCTCGAATCATGCGCTCTGATCATATACGTTCCCGCTAAAAGCGGAACAATTGCGCTAGTCTGATGGCCTGCGACATTATTGATCAACGGAACGCCTTGCGACCATGAACTCGCCGCCGAATCAACCGAATGTTTGATCGAATAATATCCGCCCTGAATGACATCGAGATCCGTTGATAAATCCCATTGTACAAGCGCCATTGTTCCAAGTGAGTTTGCAAACAAACCTGTTACCGGAGACGGAACCGCATCAAGTCCTGTTGTTGTAAGCGATACCGTGGACGCGGTTGATTTTGCGCCTTCAATGGCGCGTGATACGACGCGAAAATCGAAAGCACCGACTCCAATATCAAGAACTTCAATGGTCGTTTCTAATGTATCGCCAACGACCTCAAACTCCGATGCGCTAGATAATTTAAATGATACCTCGTAAGCCGCTAAAAAGTTGTCGCTGATATCGTTCCAGTTCAGCGTGACTTTTGATTTAACGCCAGCGCCCTCGCGAGTAAAGTAAAGCGTTTCGGTCGCAGTCAATCCCGTCACCGCCGAGATTACCGATGGATCACGGACGGTGATGGTTGTCGGTGTCGCGTGAGCGGTCCCGATGGATCGAGTATAATTTGCGTCATTATGCTCAATCGCTTTTATTTTCATCCCGCCGTTCGGGTTGATCGAAACCTCGCGAACTCGAAACTCTTTATTTGTATATGATAAAGGCGACCATGTAAGCGTCACGATATCTCCAGGAATCACGTTGCCGCTTTCCGCGGTCGTGTTCATCGATACCATGATGCTTGATCGCGATTGACGAACGACGATTGATGCGATATAACGCGCTTGCTGAAAATTTGTAACGCCTGGAAGATTGATCCTCTTAATCAACGGAAGATTATTGTCTTCGGTCAGATACGTTGAAAGCGTTGACGATTCGTTATTCGGATCGGGCCATGTCACCTCGGTTGCTTTGTAGTCTTGATCGGGATCAAAAAAAGTCGCTATACATTGATTGAAACGCGAGTTTTTAGAAGCGTTTTGCACCGATAACCCGCCAATAATTTTTGTTGTATCGTATGCGACGACCGGAGTTCCTGAAAACTCCTTGTCGGCGTGCAAATAGTATTTCCCTTGAACGTAATGGAGTTGACCAAGAAACGAGGTCAATATAATTTTGACGTTATCGATCACACGGTTTTGCGGTGACAAAATCACATTACAAGTAAAGCGCTTATTTCCACCGGAATCAGTTTCATCGCAATAATCGCGCACCGCATCAAACGAAGTCGTATCAATCAAACTCGATGAGATCCCCGCGCCGTAACGCGTATTCGTCAAGTAATCTTTTGCGATGTTTGCGGGATTGTCATCGTTCCCTGTAAGCGTTCGCCCTGAAACGGTAAAAAACACTTTCGGAGCGCGTGCCATATCAGTTTTATTATACTCAAAACGAAACATCGCCGCGCAAACGCCTTTAAAAGCAAAGTCGGTTCCCCATGACGGCGGGTCGTTTACCCAACTATCGCCCGATGGCAAACTTGCTTGCATTCCCGCGTCCGCTCCAAGAAAAGTTTTCGTCTTATAGATTCCGCTCGATACGTTGTCCGAGCTTGACGCGCTCGCGGGTTCGGTCGTTACGGTCACGCTTCCGCACTCACCGTCAGATAGTGCGTAAAAGCGATATAAATACTTTCCAGGGTTTGCGTTTGTCTCTTGCAGAACAAGCGAACCTTCTGTTCGTCGCGTCCCGTATATAATCGGCAAACTTGCAAGCTGGGGCGTATAGGGATTGAACGTAATATTTGCCGCACCGCTTGACGTTTGCGCGTCAATGATATTCGTTGACGAATCAAAAAGATTTTCGGCGTTATCGGTAAGGATTTCGCCAGCGCCGATAACCGTGGGGCCAACATCCGTTTCGTCTACGTCAAGCGAATCCTCTGGTAAGCCAAGTGCGTCCTCAGCCGCATCGACAAACGGTTCGGATATCGTTTCAACGACTTCGATTATTTGCTCACCCATTGATCAAAACCGTTTTTGTCGTTTTTTGTTTGTAGCCAAATGAATCAATCATTCGAAACCAGCGATTTCCGTTTGAATCGTATTTAATCGCATTTGCTTTGTGCATTTGTGCAAACCTGACGATTTTATCGAAAGCGTCTTTCCAAAGCGTTTTTAAATCAACTTTGCTTGCTTGCTCTTGGATCGCGGAAACACAAACCCAACGTAAAATGGTTTCGCGGGATATCGGTTTCGTTTCCAGTATTGTCATTACAAAAAACATTTCTTGTTTTTTGTCTGAGCAAATCCAAATATGCGCCTTGTCTTGCCGTACATATAAAAGATATTCTGATAAACAAAACTCAAAATTTTCGCCCCAAAGATTCGCTTTTTTTGCGTACCTTCTGAATTCTTCCCATCGCTCGCGAATCTCCCTTATTTCAAGCTTTCTAATCATTGGATACCCCAAGTCAACTTTTTGCCGACTTGGGATCGTAACGAAAACGATTTGTCTCCATCGAATACTCGTTGTTGCGAATCGTCGGTAAGTCTTCGCCCCGAATATTGCTCAAGGTGCGACCATTGATTTGCAACCGTCAATCTGATCGATGAATTCGTCGCGCTTTCGGTGTATTTCAAAGACGAAATCGTTCCCGCATATATTTCGAAAGGTGCATCAATCACCGCGCCTGAATCGTTGATTAAAGCGAGATAAAGATTCACGTTTTTATCAATATGCCCGTTTGTGAAAAGATCGGTCATGATTGTCGTCGTTGCCGCGGATAACGTAATCGAGATTGCGCCCGTATTCATGTTTGATTGTTCGACGATATCATCGAGGTTGACGATATATCCGAGCGGTTGATAAGTCGCAGAATCAAAGACGATATTTTTTTGATGATTCGTCAGATAATAAGTCGTATTCAACGAAAGTTTTAATAGCGACGCGATCCCGAATTTACCGCTCGCAAGCGCGTTTTGAATATCCGTTGAAAGTCCGCGGCTCATTTAGAACGCCTCGCAAAATTCAATTTCAAAAGCAAAGACTCCCGCCGCGCCCGTCTCGTATTCAATCATGTTTCCCTGCGAGCAATAAACCGTAAACGGAACCGAGTTGTAAGTGATTGCGGTGTCGTTTGCTGGCGAGGTTTGAAGTTCAGGTTCAATGCTGATCGTCGCGTTTCCTGACGTATCACAAGTCGCATCCGCGGTGACCATGTAAACCTTTGTATGATTCGCAAACTTTATGAAGTCTCCCGCTTTTAAAACGGTAAGCGTTGCGCCCGTGGGCCAACCATCGGAAACGACCGAGCGACCCGTTTGGCTTGCGCCATTGATCAAAGGCGTTCCGCCGCCTACGCCTTGAGCGCTAGAAACGATTGGCGGCGTTACCGTAAACGTGTCGAATTGTCCGCGTTGCTTAATGATAAACGCGTGGATCGGCGCAAAGTCGGAGCGTTTCATTGGCGCGTAAGATGCGAATAGCTTAAAATACTGACCGCCTATCTGACGCGCTTGTCGTCGTCCGCTGATTGCTCTTTGCACAATCGTTGGTTGATACGATTGGATTTTTAGATCCGCAAATGCGGGTGATGTCGGAAGCGCTCCGCTCATATTGCTCTGCGCGTTTGCTTGTTCAGACCTTGATTGATTATCCCAATCAAGGTGTTCTTTCGTTCCTGCAATAGCGCATCGATCCCACGCGCATCGACCGCGTTAATGTAGATAGCAACGTGAGTCGGCTTTTGCATTTTATCGTTTGGCGTAATTGATCCGCCTTTCCGGCCCATCGTTAGCAATTCAGGACCGCGTTCACCTACGAGATAGGTATTTCCAGCATTTACATCGCCGCCGAGGTATCTTTGCGGCGGAGATTCGTTCGCAATTTTTCGGACATTCGCCATACCTAAAGCGTAAATTGTTCCCGCTAAAATTGGACCTAAGATCGGCCCCGCGGTAAGCGCTTTGGTCGCGGCTTCGTGGGTACTCATCGTCGTGTTTGATATCGCCGCGGCCTGATACAATCGGAAAAGTTCAATTGATTCATCCTTAACGCCTGAAGCCATGCTTTCGATTGTTTGCAAACTCGCAACCGCCGCTTGCTTTTGCATTTTGACTTCGTAATCGGCTTTTTCTTTTGCAATCTTCATTTGCTTTTGCGCGGCTTTTTCATATTCGAAATCAAGCTCGGCGATTAAATCAATCTCGTCTTGGTGCGCTTGTCCTTTTTCAGCGGTCATTTTCTGCGCGGCGATCTCGTATTCGCGATCAAGCTCTTTGATCATTTGGATTTCTTCTTTGTGCGCTTGCGCTCGCGCCTTTGCTGCTTCTGCCGCTTCCTTTTTTGCTTCGATTGCCGATTTAGCCGCTTCCTCTTCTTTTTCTTTTAATGCGAGCGCGTCTTTTTGCGCCTGAACTTGCTTCTCTTGCGCGATCCGCGCATCGTCAATCGCTTTTTTTTGATCTTTAAGCGCTGTTCGTTGCTTTGCGAGTTCGTCGATCTGTTTTTGTAATTCCTGCTTTTGCTCTTTTATTTCTTCATTAGAATCGCCTAGCAAAGACGAAAAAAATCCTTGCTCTTTGTTCGATTCTTTTAGCGCTTTTTTCTGTTTAAATAATTCGTTGATCTCCTTTTGAATGAGCTTGATCTGCTCATCCAAAGGTTTTGCGACGTTTTCGACTTCCTCAAAAAACGGATCGAGTCCATCATTTATGACTTCAACAAACGAACCGAGAACGCCGTTTGCGGATTGTTTTAAAATCGTAAATCGATCATTCAGCTTTTCGGTTTCGCGAATGGTGTTTTTGCTCATTACGCCGCCAACGAACTCAAGTTGCGCTCCCATACCTTCGAGTCCTTCGCGTCCTGCGGTTAACATTGGCAACATATCAACGCCAGCGCGTCCGAATAGATCAGCCGCGGCGGAGGCTTCGCGTCCCGTTCCCTTGATGCGCTGAAAACCATCCGCGACGCGCTTGATCAATTCTTCCATCGGAACCGCTTGCCCTTCGGCATCGGTAAACGCAACGCCCAGATTATTAAAGGCGCGAATCAGCGTTTTATTCCCGTCCATCGCTTGCCCTAATGAGCGGGAAAGCTTTTGCATTCCTTTGTTGAAATTTTCCGTAGAAACGCCGCCGAGTTGTGCGGCTAATTGAAATTTTTGGATGGACTCGACCGACATATTTAAGCCCGTCGATAGCTTACCGATTCGGTCAGCGGTTTCTTTTAACGAGTTTATAAGACCGCCCATTGCCGCCGTACCTATCAAACCCGCGACCGCGGTTTTCATCCCGCCGACGGATTTCGAAAGGTTGCCCATCGATTTATTCACGGAAGCGAAGGCCGCTTTCGTTTTATCAATGCCTTTAATTTCGACGGTTGTGCTGACGCTCATTTTTTAATTCGTAATATGCGATCCAGGTCCGAAACTCGATTTCTGAAAACTCAAGAACCTCGGCAATCGATTTCCTGAGATTTTCGGCAAGCTGGCAAATCGCGTATAGATCGGGATCGCCTTTTAGTTTTTTGCAATTTCATCCTGCGAGGGTTCCGATTCCTCAAATTTGTTGCAAATGAATTGCACGACGCTTGGGTCGAATTCATCGACGATCTGATCAAGTTGATTAATCTTAAAAAGCGCTTTCCCGTCTTTGTCTCGCGCCTGGAAAACTAGACGGCACGCGAGCGCTTTGTCGAATTCGTCCTTTGAATAATGTTTAAGCATCACCGAGCGCTGGCTCAACCGCATTGTCGGGCGAAAGTAAATCGTAACCGCTTTACCATCGTCGTCTTGCCATTGAGGAACCTCAAACGATAGAAGTTCCTCGGCAAGTTTTGCGGAATAGTGCGCTTTGGCGATTTTAGTAATATCAGTCATTACGCGTTGTTAAGAGTTAGCGTTCCGGTTCCCTGGAACGAAAATGAAAACCCAATCGGTGCGTTTAATGACGCGCTGATTGAAAAATTCGTGATAACAACCGCCCCAGAATAATAATCGCCAGCGCTAGTCCCGACCGGATAAAGCTTGACGTAAAACGTCGTATCGCCACCCGTCAGCGCGGTTTGAATTGATTCCATAGACGTATCGTCGTCGTTCCAAAGCGCTTCCGCACTTCCAGAAAATGATGTTTGTCCAGGTATAAAAGATTTTGCGAGCGATGTTCCCATCGCTGACGTTTCTATCGTGTCCGCGGATTGCTCCAACGTCCATGATTGAAGCGATGCTATCGCTGAATAAGTTGAATCATCCGGTGACGTTTGGAGAACGCCACCATTTCCACTTGATGCCGCCATAATGATTTCCTTTCAGATTAAAGCGCCGCGTCTGGCGCGTTCTCCGCATTCTGATAAACGACTATATATGAATGCGTAATTTTTCCGATTCCAGTTGATCCGTCACCGGAAAGCGTAATCTCGACGCTCGATAGATAACTATCTTGTGCGAGATTGTTCAGTTTAATATCTCCACTCATTGCAATTTCGACCTCTTTCCCAATCTGATCAAGCGTATCATCGACGTTAGCGGAATCGGTCGCGTATCCCTCAACGATCAACGTAAGATCGCGGGAAACGTGACGCGTTCCGCCCATCGATTGAATCTCGACGGTTTCCTCGGTTGTGTAAATGCACAATCCTGGAAGTCCCGCGCTTTCCATTGGATAAACGCGAGATTGAAAAACATTCGATCCGGTCGTCGTCAGTCCCGTAAGCGTGGTCGCGGCGCGTTCGCGAATTTGTCGGCGCAGATGATTTGCCATTTACGTTCTAAGGCGTAAAACGCTCATCCCTTCGCCGTCGGGTTGCACTTCTACAATCGTGTAAGTCGTACCCGATATCGC
>CEUI01019557.1_pt1 | contig 10527 bp, 13 predicted proteins | sample 531411 | NCBI WGS metagenome assembly CEUI01 (sample SAMEA2622841, study PRJEB7988) | marine metagenome | isolation source: saline water (ENVO:00002010), including
AATAAAATTGAAAAATATTTAATTTAAAATATATAAAAAAACATTATTGAATTACTTGAAGACCATTAGCATTCATAACGAGGGTTTGCTTGCTACGAACATATAGGAAAGCAGAGTGGGAGAGACCCGACTCTAACCCCGTCTCCATTTGGACTCCGAAATTTTCATTTCTGAAATCAATACCTTGACCTGATATTCCGTCAAATGTTACACCAACTCCGAACATCATTCCTGCATCAGTATAGTCAATTTGTGAATCAAATCCAACACGATTATTTGTTAGAGGAGATTGCTGTGTTTTATGATTTTTCATGAAAGGAACAAAAGCATTCATAAATCCACGAGTTAATTCAGGATCAGCAATTTCAGAGTTTTCATCAGTTCTTACATTTGTATCTAGATTATACATAAGAGGAAGTCTTTCTCCTCCTTTAGTGAATACAACCTGTTTAATTTCAGCAATATCACCTGTTGCTAAATCATTAATCATAGGTGTGGTTTGAAATCCATCAAAACTTAAATTATTTAAATAAGCAGAAGGAATAAAATTCATGAATACACCTAATACTCTAGATAAACCTATTCTGAAATTAATTATAGCATTACTTGAAGCAATAGTCGTATAATAACTGGAAATAGCATTGTATTCCATAGTAGAACTAGTTTGACTCATTAATCTTGATAATTCATCAACAGATGGAGTTAATAATTCAGCAACAAGGAATACATCAGTTAATTGATAAAAAGCATTCGTCCAAGATCCATTAAGGACTTGTGAATCAGGACATAAATGAATATCTACAGACAAGCCCCCAACTCCCCATCCTTTACTACTTAATCCAATCGGTTGTTTAGAATTTAAAAATCCAGTTGGAAGATTAAGACAGAAACTATTTCCTCTGAAATGTCTGTTTGTAGCATCAGATCCATTTACATTTTGAGTATACTGAATATTATTTAATAAATTATTAGGCATCATATTAGAAGTTACACCAAGATGACCTAGTGCTTCTTGTTTAGAAGAAATATTCGGCAAATAACTTGCTAAATATCTTCCATAATGTTTTACATGTTCTATAACATTTTTAGATTTTTGAGAACTTAATACTATTTGATCTAAAATAGCATAAGTTGATAGTTTAGGAGAAACTGCTAAATCTTGTCCAATTGTTGGGATATTACCAAAAGATCCATCAGGTGTTTTATAAATTGAAATATTACCTACAAAACGAAGAGAATGACCTAGTAAAAATCTATCTTGTTCACCAATAATAAAACTTACAACTGGATTTCCATCACGATAAGATATTGTTCCAGTGCTTGAATGATTACTTGGAGGAATCTGAATATAAGAAGTTGATCCAGCTGACATTTTATATTATAATATAAAAAATAAATAATTTAAAATTAATAATAAAATATTTAGACTATAACTTCTACATTCCCATTCTGTATTTGAATACGACGGATATGATAAACAAAGCACATCCACAACTTATTTTTAGTCGGTGCATCACTTTCATTATAGTTAATCTGTAATGAAAAATCTTTATTTTGTGCAGAGTATACAGCATCTCCTAGTGCTAATGCCCTGCCGATAATAAAGTTCTGATTAAATGATTGGAATGAATGGGCTGTTATTCCTGCTTGACTTAATGCTTTATCTAATTCAAGAAGATGTTGAGCATCAATAGATTTATCTGATGATACTTTTGCTAATGATACTCGGCGATTAGGTTGAAGTCTTCCATCATATAACCATTGATAATCAGTTACATTGTCAGAAATACCAACAAGACCTGAACGATTACTTCTTAAATAAAAGTTAGAAGCATTAAAACCTTCATTCTTATTTACTTTATATGTTACTGATGCATTAATATTTTCTTTTGAAGTATATACAGAACCATCAGTAGGAACAGCAATGATAGATTTTGCTCTACTGTTATTAATTGGTAATCGTATATTAGCAACTCTATCAGAAGATAATTGAGAATATTTATAAGTCGTAGAAGACAGAAAATCATAATTTAATGTACCACCTTCTTTTAACATATTCATCATTTTTCTTTCATCTTCGGGAGAAGGCATAACTTCTTGACAAATAAAATTTACATTTGAAATCTGATAAGTTGGATCATAATTTGTAGCATCTCCAACTGATTCACTAAATACATATATATCTGCCGAAGCATTACTCATACCTAGTCCAACAACAGTTACTGAAGCATTTAATTCAATTTTAATATTATTACCATTCATTCCTATTTCTTTAATTACTGGTTTTACTCCCCCACCAAAAGGAATTACAGAAGCATTACCAGTTTCATCAACAAATCTCTGGAAGCCTAATTTTTCACCAACTACAAAAGGACATTTTTGAGGATTAGTATGTTGACTATTTTGCTCTTGTAGATCAAAGACCGAGAAACTACCATTAGTCAAAACAGAAGCATTTGGAACTGCACTTCCAAATCGATTTGCCTGATTAAAGATAGGATTTAATGGTAGTCGTCTGTATCTCATAGCACTATCTAACTGACGGAAGACTCTGTTATTATCTTCAAGTAAAATTGTTATGGTGCAGCCCCCGATGAGATGGTTGGGAAACACAGAATCATTTCCTAGAATGCCTGTATGTAACGGGATACAGCATTTAGCATTAATGAAATCATCAGAAGTCCAAGAAGCATTTATTGGATCAGTAGTAGGAACACGGAAATAAGTATTCTCATCAATATTATTAGCATAAGATTTTGTAGTCCCTTTAGTTCCACGATAATCTGAATTATAAAATGAAGAACCTTCTGTCAATGCTCGTTTTCCACGAAGAGAATCATTAGTATGATAATCATAAGTCATGGCTACTTTAGTATTATAATTCTCAATCTCTTCTAATAATGTTCCATTATTATCATGAATTCTCACAGAACGACATAATACTTGAGCTCCAATTTCAGTATCTAGTTGAAGTTTAGTTGGTGCTGCAACATTATCCTGACCAGTTGCTGAATATGTCGGAGGAACTACTTTAGCATCAAATTCAAGATACGATTGGGAAGGATTAAAATATTTTAAAGTTGGATCTATACGAATACGAATCTCTTGTCCTGCTATATAATCAACTCCGTTTTCTGCTGGAATGGAAACACTTCTCTGCGATACTGGTGATTTATTACTTGCAATCCAATATGACATGTTTTATATAATTTCAATATATAAAATAACATAATAAAAAATTATAAAAATATTAACATTTTTCAAGAACAAGACAATGTCCAAATACTTCTTTAATATTAAAATCTTTTGTATATGCTTCACAAATTTTATCAACTATTGATTTTACTTCAGGCCAACTAGGATCTGAATAATTATCAAAAACTATTAATCCTCCTTTTCTTACTTTATCTTTATATGATATGAAATCTCCCCAAACACCAGCTTCTGAATGATCTCCATCAATAAATAAATAATCTATTGTTTTTTTAACTCTATTTGCTATTCTATAATCTTTAGAATCTCCTTTAATTAATTCATAAGTATGATTATGAGGATTATTTTTATTAATATTTTCTTCAACTATATTTAAATGATCTGATAAATCTATATTTCTGTGTGGATCATGAGGTTTACCATAATATCCTGAATATAAATCTATTCCTATAAAATGACATGGTTTTGATGACATCATTTGTAAAATCATAGAACCACCATATAATGTACCAGTTTCACAATATACTTCACAACTATCCATTTCATCTTTTAATTCTTTTAATCTTTTTAAATTTGGTGAATTACATATACAACCAACCATATCAACATTTTCCATTTATATATTAATAATATATTTTTATTTTAAATCTTTAACTGGTTGTCTTTCAAAGAAACAATCCAAAGTATCATTATGATTATAATTTACCACTCCAACACTTCTTTGACTTAATGTGTTATATAATAAAAAAATATTTCTTATATCAAACCACGATTGCTTATGAACCCTTTCAGTATTTGGCTTTTGATAAATATCGCCTTTCCTTTGATATGTAGGAAAATAATAATTTGGATTATCCGTCGGTGTTTTTATTATCTTTAATGAACCATCATTTAATTGAACACATTCAGGAATAAACTCTTTATAATTACAATCCATTCCTAATAAATTAATATTATCATAACCTAAACAATATCCCAAGCATACAGCTGAAGTTCCTGAACACCAATCGATAAGATTTCTGAATGGATTTTGAGGTTGTTGTTTTAATTGTTGAATATAAATAACACTTGGATATTTCTGAATATCTTTCCATTCCGTAATAATATTAGCATCTAATAAGAATAATTCACATTTTTTATTTATAATCATATCTTTTAATGTATCTAAATGATATTTGGATACGACTGGATCTACATTTACATAACATTTAGGATAAAATCCTAATTCTTCCCAATGTCTAAATCCTAATGTACAACCAATCCAATCTTTATCTTTTAAAAAATTAAAATCAAAATCTTTTAATGATTTACCATTTCCAACAACATAAATTTCTTTAGATTCAGGTTTCTTTTTTGATAAAATTAATGCTGTATTAGTTTTATCTATAATATACCAACCATTTTTTAATAAATAAGGAATTGCAGTTACACCTTTTCCAATATTATTACTTATAATATCATCAAAACAAATAATTGATTCTTCTGTAGCTATTTCATTTAAATATTGTACCATTTCTAAATGTGATTTCCAACAATCATCATTATTTATTTCTTTTGATAAATTTTCTTTATATCTATCTTGTCTTTCTTCACTATGTTTACCATGATCATAATCATATCCGTCTAAATAAATATAATCAAATGAATCGAGATTTCTTACATAATTTTCTCCTAATTGTGTGTATACTTGTCCCCGATCAAAATTATTATCTTTAAATACTTTTCGGGCATTTTCAGAACATTTTGGATCCATGTCAACACTAACCAGATTCATCTTTAATAATTTACATATATCTGTAAAACATTTTGTTGAGTTCTGACCTTCTAAATCTTCTCTAACTGATCCAATCTCAATAATTGTTTTATCAGTTACATTTTCTTGTTTCTGAATATATTTTATCAATAATGAATGTCCATGATCAGCCATATTTATATATTAACCAATATTTAAATTTTAATATTTACCCGAATTTTATTTAATATATATATATATAAATGCCTAAAAAATCAAAGAAAAAGAAAGCACCTGAAGAAGCTGAACCACCTAAAAGATTATTTCCATTATCTAAATTAGGACAACCTACTACACCTCGTAAATTAATATTGTCAAGACCTAAAACACCTCAAACACCAAGAAGAAAAAAACCTCTTCAAATGGTTTCTGAAGCACCACCAAATATAACTAGAAGAGTTACTGACAAGAGAGCATTTAAAAGAGGATCAAAAGGGCAATTAACTCAACGACTTAACCGAGAGTATAGAATATTAGCAGAAAGTGAAAGGAATATAAAAGAATATAAATTAGAATTGGTAGATGCTGAATGGGATGAAGATGAAGAAAGGATAAGAGATCTTAAAAAAAATATAGAATTAGATAATATCTTTTTAATAAAAGCAAACGAAGAAATAAAAGAACTCAAAGAAAAATTAAAGGGATTTAAATAATTCCAAAATAACCAAGCAAATGATCTGAAAAATATTTATTTATTTTTTTTTTTTATTCTGAAGCAATTTTATCTACCCATTTGATTGGTTATTCTTGACTTTTTACATTTCATAGTTGTAATAATGAAAATATTAAATCAGGAGGAATTAAATATTTTTCATGTAATGTATAAGTTTTATTTGAATATAATTTTTTTCCATTCCCACAACTTCCAATATGTTTACCATCAATGAATGAACCACATTTTTTATTACATAATAATAATTTACAATCTTTTTTATTAGTCCAAAATCTTGTTCTTTTCCTGTATGGAGATCCATACATACAATAATCACCATCTACATAATTTATATTTTGCATAAAGGTTTGATTTTTTAATAATCCTGTCTGTGGATTTTCAATAAACCATAAACAAGGATTAAAATAATTAATTATTTCAAGAGTTCTTAATACAATTTTATTTGCTCCTTCAATATCTCTTATACCTCTTGATTTTGCTTTACTATATTCTGTACATGGTGGAGAAGCCCAAATTATATCAAAACTATTTTTATCATATTTTTTATAATCCCATTGCATTATATCGATTTGAATATCTGCTTTTAATAATAAATCTAATGATAATACATTATAACCTAATTCTTTTGCTACTTTACCAAATGATCCAGTTCCTGAAAATAATTCTAAACAATTAAACATTTTATATTATATTAAATTATATTATTTTTCAAAATTTATTGAGCAGTTTTAACTTCTGCCCCTGTAGTTCCTAAAGTTTGGAGTGCTTGTAATTTATCTTGAGGAACAGGTGCTGATTGAACTTTTAATACTTGTTTCTTTGCTTGTTCTTTTTCTTTTTCTTCACCAACAATATCAGCAACCCCACCAGCTAATGAAACAACACCACCTAATAAATTAAGAGCAACTCCAACTGGTGCACCGACACCTGTTAGATCTAATCCTGTTCCTATAGCTTCTAATCCTCCTGCTGTTATATCAGCAATATTACTGAATTTCTCTGCTGTATTATTACCTTCTATCTTTCCTGCTCTTAAATCATCTACAGCATCAAGTATACCAGTTCCAACAGTTAATCCTGTTCCTAATGCTCCTAATTTTCCAATAGATTTTGCTTTTTCACCTATGGTTTCTCCAGCAGATACTCCTGCTTTTAAATAACTTGCTAAATCTTCACCAGCAGATGTAACACCTTTTGCTTTATTTGTTAATCTTGTTGCTTCTCTCATTCCTACTTCAAGATCCGCATTCCCTTCTGCTATTAGTTGAGCATCAGATTTTAATAAATCTCTTGCTGTTTGAAAATTACCTGTAGCACCATCTACAAGAGCAGATACACCACCTAATAAATATTTCTCTGTTGCTGGTGTTGCTTCTGCTATAACTTTTGGAATACTAGTTATTGTTTTATAAGTTGCTTCTATATCTTTACCTTTAGATCCAATTTGTCCCAATGCACCTTCTCCAATAGTTTTTACTTCTTCTTCATTATCTTTTGTATTTATTGCACCAGCAGTCTCTTTTGCTTTAGTAATGTCTTTTTGTTTATCTACTAATGCTTGTGCATTTTTTATTCTTGTTAATCGATTAGATCTAAGAATACTTTCATTCATTTGATTACCTAAAGATAAATCTGAACTAAAACCATAAGATTCCATTTTTATATAATATAATAAAATAATAATTATTTAAAATTAAATCTTTTTTTAAAATCTGATATACTGGATCTCAGTGTCGGTTTATTCCACAATATCCATCTTGATAAAGCACCAGCAGTCATTGGAGCATTCCAATTTTCTCTTTTTTTATGTCTATTCATATATCTTTTCTTTCTTTCTTCATCTTTATGTTTTGTAAAATCACTCATTCCAGCACTACCAAAATGGGTTGTTTTTACTTTCTTTCTATCATGGTCATAAAATATAGCCATATATTTTTTTTTTGGATTAGTTGATCTTTTTATAGTTACATAAGGCATTATGTAATATATTTATTTTTTTTTTATTTCTTATAATAAAAATGAAAATCCATCCAAGTCATTCAAAGAAAGATTTGGTTAAAGTTATTAATGAATTAAAACTAGATATTGATACTACTTTAACGAGATTTGAAATTGTCAGAATATTTCATAAAAATAATTTACTTGAAGAATATAATTTACATTATTTATCTGATGAAAATAAAAATAAACCTTTATCAATTAAAGAAAAGAACAATGTTATTTTAAAAGCTAAACAAATAAATTCATTACAAAAGAATGGTTTTAATATTCAGAAATCTTTATTTAATGATAAAAATCATGTTATTGATACGGCGATATATATATCTAATTATGGTGATATATCCTCTGTGAGAAGAGCAGTTAAATTTATTAATGAACATTATGACATCAATATCATTTGTAAATTAAGTAAAGAAACTAAAGAACATTTATCTATCAAAGAAGATATTAAAAATAATTCTGTCCCTTCTATGATTATAAAAAAAGGTTCTTTTAAAGTTCACTTCGATTAGTTTAATTATTCAAAATTTTTTTCTAATATATATTATAAAAACAAAATGTCTGATATAGTTGTTCTCCCCACTGGTCATCCTGATGAAAGATATAAAAATGGAAAAATATATTTAATTAAATGTAATAAAACTGGATTAGGATATGTTGGATCTACTATTCAACCTTTACGGACAAGATTACAAAAACATGAAACTGATTATCGTGGATTTTTTGAAATAAATAATAATAAACCTAGAAGTTATCGTGCTTCAGCTGATATTCTTTGTAATGAAGATTATACGATGGAATTATTAGAAGAATATTCTTGTAATAATAAAAGAGAATTAGAACAGAGGGAAAGTTTATGGATATTTAAAATGAGTGCAACTCATACATTAACAAATAAAAATATGCCTTACAGAATTGGTTTTCATGATATGCCTGAAATTGAAAAATTAAAAATTATTGAAAAAAAATCTATTTAATAATATAATGTATGAAACCTGTGAAAAAATTAATATGTATATTTATTCATCAATAAATTTTATTTATAATTGTTATAAAAAATCTTATAAAGATGTTATAATTTATATTCATCCCAAATAGCTTTGTCAACCTTTCTTGCTGGTCCATTCATAATCACAGAACCCAAACGAGCATAAGCCCAACTGAATGCAGTTTGATTCGGTCTTGATCCTGCTGAATAAAAAGCACCTTTTCCTTTAGATAATATTTTATTAATTCCTTCTCTTTTTATAATATTTTTTGATATAAAATCTAAATCTGTTATTTTTTTTCCATATTTGTCTTCAAACTTTTTAGCCCAACTTGATCTTTTAGATTTAAATCCTTTCACTTTTGGTCTATCTTTTCCTTCTAATATTGATTTTATTTGTTTCCTTCTTTCATATCCTTTAAGTCCTTCAATATAAGATTTATCAATGTTATGAAATTCACCTTTATATTTAACTCTAACTTTTTCAGGCATTATATAATATATATATATTAAATAAATAAATCCTGTAATAATTTTTCAGGTATTTTATATCGTTCAAACTTTTTAATTCCTTGTGTACCAGTTTTACTTCCTCTTGGTGCTCTGATATGATTACAATTAGGATTATTATTTTTACATTTTTTTGGTATAAATCCTTGTTTATTTGTCCATATAGTTGTTGGTTTCATTCTTTCACAACCATATTGACAATAAGATACATCATATCTTGGATATTCATTAATAAACCAACTCATTCTTGCTGTTGGATTTTCAATATAATAAATTAAATTTTTATTATTATTTAAATGATAATTTATACATTCTTTTAATCTATCTAATATTTTTAATTGTATCTCACATTTTTCTGTTTTTGGTTTATGATTTATATCAAAATGACGATTTCCACTAGCTAAACTATAACAAGCACAATCAGGGGATGCCCAAATAATATCAGGATTTATTGATTTATAATCCCATTTTAAAAAATCTTCACATATCTCAGGATTATGCACATTTTCTATATCTAATCCAATATATTTCCAACCCTTTTTTTCAATTATAGGTTTAAGAGATTTAGTTCCACAAAATAAATCCAATACTAACATTTATATAATATATTTATTAAATAAATATTAAATCTTTTTCTAAACCCATTTTATAACAAAAATAAAAAGAAGCATAAGGTGGTGTATAATTTTTATTTAAACTTTCTAAATGTCTGAACTTTATTCTATCATAAGGGATTATTATTTGTAAATTATCTTTAAATAATAATTGAAACCATTTATATACTAATAAAACTGACGGACAAACAATGATAAAAGGTTTATCTAATTCTTTTATTCTTGTTAATATTTCTTTTTTTTTACTAAATGGGATATTATCAATGATTATATCTCCTTTATTATTTTCAAAGAAATCTTCGTCTTCATGTATTATATTAAAACCAATTTCTTCAAAATATTCTTTTTGTTTTCCATCACAATAAAATGGAGACCAAATAACTTTATCTTTCGGAATGTAATCTTTAATTCTTTCCCAATCTTCTTTATTAGTTATATAATTATCGGAACTTAAATCATTTATAAAACTCATTTATATATTATATTATTTTTTATTTTCTTCTAGAACTTGATTAAGAATATTGAATCGATTAGGATTTAATTTTTTAGTTATTTTATAAATTATTGCTGAACTATCATCAACATTGGCTAATGTTTGGTCAGGATCATGAATTGAAGTTGTTATTTCCGTAATGGTTTTAGGTTTTGTAAATGTGAATGTTTCTCCTGCTCCCCCTGAATAAAAATCTCCAAAATCATTACTCTTTTGACAGATTGATATTACAGGATATAATTG
>CEUI01036285.1_pt1 | contig 10525 bp, 8 predicted proteins | sample 531411 | NCBI WGS metagenome assembly CEUI01 (sample SAMEA2622841, study PRJEB7988) | marine metagenome | isolation source: saline water (ENVO:00002010), including
GCGGCGTACCAGAGCTGCAGCATGCCGACCGAGCCGTCATGCCAACGCTGCAGCCCCGCCAGCGCCTGCTGGGGTGAGCCACCGGCGGTCATCAGACGCGACCAGATCTGACGTTCAGTAAATGGCGCGCGTTCGGTCTCGGCAAAGCGCAGGCGGTTGAGCAGGCGCGAACGCAGCTGCAGAGCGGCCGCCTCTCTGCCGCTCGCCTCAAGTGCATCAGCGTAAGCGGCCAGTGCCAAGGTATCTTCGGGTTGTTCGCGCAGATGCCGATTAAACCATTGCAGCGCCTGGGTATTGCGCGAGAGCAGTTGATTGGCCGCGCCCATGGGCAACCACAGGACCGGTACCGACTGCGCCTCACCCTCCCACTGCCGCAGGGCTCGGGCCAGCTTGGTACGGTCAGCGCTGTCGACAAACAGCCAGAGAATCCGTGCGCGCAGCAAGCTGTTACGCGGCTGGCGCGAAAGTCCCTGCAGGTACAAACGCTCTGCCTCGGCAAACTGCCCGGCACGTTCGGCCAGCAGGCCGCGCGCCAACAGCACCGGCATCAGGTTGGCGCTTGCCGGCTGCTGCATCGCCTCGGCCACCAAAGTTTCCATCAGCGCCCAGTCCTGCTGCTCCTCGGCCAGTTGCAGTGCATCAGTCAGGAAACGGGTATCCCCCGTGCGCCGCCAGCTGGCGACCTGCATGCGCAGAGCCAGCGCCGGATCGCGTTGGCGATACATATCAACCAGTTGCGCCTGCTCGCTCTGCAGCAGCACGGCGCCCTGTGCCAGCAAGGCCTCATAGCTGCTCAGCACCGCGTCATCGCGCTCCAGCTCCCAGGCCAGGGCCGCGCGCAGACGCCAGTAGTCGGGGCTGAGTTCATCCAGCGGTGCCACGTCCAGCACCTGCCAGGCCTGCTCGGGCTGATACAGGTTCCACAACACCTCGGCCCAGCTCATGCGCTCAGCGATCGTCAGTTGATGACGCCCGGCAAATTGCGGCCAGGTATCAGCCTCGCGTTGCAGCAGTTGGCGGTTTTGCAGGTTCTGCACCAGACGGGTCCAGGCCAGACGCTGGCTGGAAGCACGCTGCAGATAGCCACGCAGCCAGTTCTCGGCCATGGCGGGCGTGCCGCGCTGCTCATGGGCATAGACCAGTGCGTCCAGCTCTTCATCGCTGAGCCGGCGCGAGGCTGCCGTTGCGCCGAGCAGCTGGATGCCACGGTTGTAATCGAACAGCTGGAACGCCAGACGCCACGCCTTGTCACGCGCTTCGGCATCCGCCGCCATATCCAGATAGGCTACCCAATAATCCAGCGCCGCTTCAGGCTGTCCGCGCCACTGCCCCAACTGGGCCATCTGCCGCAGCAGCTCGGCACTGGGCGGCGCCTGTTCCAGCAGGTCTTTGCCGACCTCCCAGGCCGTGGCCGTGTCGCCTGCCGCCAGCGCCATGTCGAATCGCGCTTGCAGGGCGGCCACACTGTCGGGCTCGGCCCGGCGCCAGTGCTCAGCCAGACGGGTGGCCAGATCAAAGCGCATGGCGCCTTGCGCCGTCTGTACGCTGCGCAGCCACCAATCGTCGCCGAGTGTTTCCAGGCTGCCGCTATCGAGCAGTTGCACCGCATATTCACTGGCAACCGATGCCTGATCGGCAGCCAAGAAACCGTTGTAAGCCAGCAATGCAAACTGCCGGCGCCCCTCAACGGTACGCGCCTGCTCGGCCAATTGCTGATAGATCACGGCAGCATCGGCCGGCTGCTCCGCAGCCAGATACCAGCGCGCGGCGGCCAACTGATGCGCCTGCTGGTCAGGCCCTTCAACTTGCGCCATCGCCAGATGCAGATCTGCTGCGCGTGCCGGCAAGCCAAGCGCCAGCGCCAGGTCGGCCAGCTGAGTCTGCTGTGCTGGGCTCAGGCCGGTCAAATCGAACTCGGCAAGGCGCTGACGAGCAGCCAGAATCGCCTGCTCGTCACGGCGTACCGTTGCCATCCGGCCATCGAGCACCAGGTTGTAGAAGCGCCGGGCCTGCTCATCGCCGCCCTGCCAATCAGCCAGGTGCTTAAGCGCACGCGAGAACTCGCCGCGCTCGATCAGCATCTCTACCAATTCTGAGCGCAATTCGATGTTTCCGGGGTCAGCCGCCAGCAGCAACTCGGCGTAACCTACCGACACCGCATCGTTCTGGCCCTGCGGCATGAAAGCGTCTTTGTTCTGGTACGTCAGCACCAGAACCACCAGCACCAGCAAAATGGCCACGCCCATGGCCCATGGCCTAAATAGCGGGGTCGACTCAGCGGCAGGCGAGTACTGCATCGCTCACCTCCTGACGCTCAAGACTGAATTCCAGCAGGTCGCCCCGGCGCTGCCCTTCATACCGCCGCCCGCCAACCGACAGGCTGCAATTGCCGGCAAAGCGCACGGCAAAGCGCAGGGCAAATTGCCCCGCCATGGATACTCGTACCTCGCGCTCGCCGCGATATTCCCAGGCCTGCAACGGCACATTGGCGTACTCCAGCGCGGGCACCGTGTCGCGCGCCGGCTGCAACGCCAGCACCGCGCGGTCACCGCTCAAATGCACGTAGCGCCCCTGCGGTAGATCACGAACACCGGCGACACCTTCGGAGTGCAGCAGGTCGGGCCAGCCCAGTTGCGGGTCCAGTCGCACGGTCCGTAGCCCTTGCAATGCGCGCAGCTGCCAGCGTCCATCGGTCCGCCGCGCCATGCTGCCTTCATACAGACCGCGCACACGCCGCAGGTAATCGCCCATCCACAGGGAGATCGGCTGCTGACGCTGCATCGCGGCGTACACATCGCCCATTGCCTTGATGGAGGCCTGCTTGGTGCCGGAATAGAAGTGGTAGTACAGGTTCAAACCGCGCAGACGCCGGGGTGAGTCGGTCAGCTCAAAGGTATCGAGCACCCGCTCGAAACCGTAGAAGGGGCCGGTCCAGAGGTTGGTATACAGGTTCTCGTTGATGATCGGCGCGTAGATCTGCAGACCGCCCGAGGTCGGTCGCAGCAAGGGGTAGAGTCCGGTCAACGAGGGGTTGGCACGGGTGATAAAGGTCTCAGCACCGTTGACGTTAGCCATGCCCGCCGCGTACGCCATGCCAATCGCCTCGGCACTGGGCAAGGCCTCTCCCGACCAGAAGATCAAGCGTACCTGCTTACCCGCCGGCAGCAGTTCGCGCTGGATGTAGTCGCGCGAGCCGACAATTTCCCGCTCAAGGTTCATGGTCGGGTAATTGGGGATAGCCATGTTCATCCCGTACTCGGCAGTGAAGCCTTCGCGCTGGCTCGCCTTTTCCGGCTCCCAGAAGAACGGATGGCTGAAGGTATGGGTTGCCGGCTCTACCTTGGGGTCAGCAAAGATGCGCCGGGCAATCGGCTCAAGGCGTTTGGTGAGGTAGGGATACATGCCCTGCGGCCCCACCTCGCCCTCAATCACCGATACCGAGGTCAGAAAGTCATGAGCGCGAATATAGTCTTGCAGCACCACCTCACCGGAATAGGGTGTGCCCGGTATCTCGGCACGGGAGGCAAAGCCATCACCGTCGATATGCACCGTGGCGATGCGGCGACCGTTTTCAGTGGTGACGTCGAGGGTCGGCAGCGGCGGCAGTTGCAGGCTGGCCTGCAAGAAGCGGAACGGGTCCAGCATCCAGCGACGTCCAGAGGCCGACTCCTGAAACAGGTAGGGTGCCAGCGCATAGCCGCCCCAGTCTGCCGTGGCCACTGGTGTCAGCAGATTGCTCTGCTCGTCCTGCACCTGCAGCGCAGGCTTCAGCAGCCTGTCGTCGGCAGACAGGGCCAGCAGATCACGCGCGCGCAGTCGCAGCGGCGCCTCAAAACTACCAACTAACGTGGCGTCAACCTGTTTGAGGCTGACCTCACGAGGCTCGTAAGGCAGGCGGCGCAGTCCCAGACGGGCAAGCAGGCGCGCGTCGTCTACCGGCATGCCGCCAAAGAACGCAATGCGCGTGCCCTCGTTCAGCCGCGCCTGCAGAAAACGCCGGAACTGCCCGGCCTGCGCTGGTGCACCGCTGGTCATCCATACCACAACGCCCGCGTAGAGCTCGTCAAAGCGGCGCTCCGGCAGATGGCCGTCAACGGCAAAATAGTCGACACGGTAGCCCAGGTATTCAAGCAAACCGCCCAGCAGCACATGACCGGGGGAGCGGGTCAGCTCACCTTCACGGGGGTCATACAAAAGCGCAATGCGGCGCGGCACCACTTCCAGCGTACCGACCCCCAGTGAGTCCAGCTCCGGCGTTGTGATGACCGGCAGATAGCCCTGCTGCTGCAGCCGCTGACTCAGCTCGCGGGCCTGCGCACGCTGCTCCGGCGGCAGGTATTCGATCGCCACGACCGGCGTGCCGGCTTCCAGCAGCGGTTTGAGTTGCCCATCAAGCCAGGCACGATCACTCTCCGAGACCCGACCGTACTGGCCCCGGGCCTGATCCCAGCTGGCCTCGAGCGATTCCACCGCAACCGCCGCCGGCGCAAAGCCCAGCTCCGGCAGCGCCTCAAACCCACGATTGAAGAACAGCTGAAGGTCCGGATACTCCGCGTGCAAGCGCTGCAGCAGCGCAACCAGCCCCTGCAGCTGCGCCGGGCGACGCTCCTCCGGCAGGCGCATGAAGCTGTCCAGCGTATCCAAAAACAGGCCGCGATAACCCTGACTACGCAGGCGTGCGGCGCGCTCAAGCAGGTGCTGCTGCCACTGGGAGCTGGCCAGGTCTGCTATATCGCTTTGCCACTCGTGATTACGCTCGCCGCTAGACAGCTGCGCAGCACCGGCCGAGGCTTCATCCTCGGGAGACAGTTCACCAACTGAAAGATAGGCAAAGGGGACGGCGCCCTGGGCTTGCAGAAAGGCAACCTGGTCGGGCTGAACATGCCCAGGTTCGAGCACGACCCAGTCGTGCTGGGCCAACTCGGGCAGCGGCGGCTCGGCGGCATACCAGAAGGCTACCGACGCGGGCCCGGTGGAAGCCTGAGCCGATGCCATACAAAGCAGACCTGAGAGAGCGAGCATCAGCGAACAGCACAGCGTTCGGAGACGCAGAATTCCACGCGACAACAGCACCAAATTGTCTCCTAACCTGACGTCACTGTATGAGTTTGGGAGTCAGCCTGGCTGCAACAAAGAACACGTCCGTGAAAAGAGCTGCACAGAGAAGCGGGCTGATGTCAAAGCGACACCATACCAAATGATTGGCATATTCTCAATGCACAACCCGCCAAAGTCAATTAAATGGCTCAATTAGGCACTAATCAATCCTGCCCCTCTAGGTCGGGCGCTGCCGGGGCAGGCCTGTCAGGGCTTGATGCGGTATCCGGTGCGGAATATCCAGCTGATAACCAGCAAACACAGAGTCAGGAACACCAGAGTCATGCCGACGCTGACGCCGATGTGCACATCCGCAGCACCATAGAAGCTCCAGCGGAACCCGCTGATCAGGTAGACCACCGGATTGAACAGCGTAACGGTCTGCCAGAACGGCGGCAGCATGGTGATGGAGTAGAAACTGCCGCCCAGAAAGGCCAGCGGGGTAACAATCATCAGCGGAATGATCTGCAGCTTCTCGAAGCCGTCTGCCCAGACGCCGATGATAAAGCCGAACAGGCTGAAGGTGATGGCAGTCAGCAGCAGAAAGCCCAGCATCCAGACCGGGTGCTGAATCTCGTAGTCGACAAAGATCCGCGCCGTCAGCAATACCAGCAAGCCGAGCAGTACCGACTTGGTGGCAGCCGCACCTACATAGCCGACCACAATCTCGAAGGGTGACACCGGCGCTGACAGAATCTCGTAGATGGTGCCGGTAAAACGCGGCATGTAGATACCGAACGAGGCATTGGAAATGCTCTCGTTCAGCAGCATCAACATGATCAGCCCGGGAATGATAAACGCCCCGTAGCTGACGCCGTCTACCTCGGTCATACGGGTACCGATGGCGGCACCGAAGACGATGAAATACAGCGAGGTAGAGATCACCGGCGAGGCGATACTCTGCAGCCGAGTGCGCAGCATGCGCGCCATTTCAGCCAGATAGATTGCCTTAACCCCTTGCAGGTTCATGCGGCACCTCCAAGGCTTGCAGCCGATTCCGACTGTTCCCGACTGTGTACCAGCCCCACGAATATGTCCTCCAGCGAGCTCTGGCTTGAGCGCAGGTCCCGCACTTCGATCCCCAGCTGATCAACACTGCGCAGCAGCTCGGCGATACCACTCTGCTCGGCCTTGGCATCAAAGGTGTACACCAGCGCGTAGCCCTGCTCCTCCAGCGTCAGCGGATAGCCGGCCAACGCATCAGGCACGGCGTTCAGCGGCTGTTGCAGCTGCAGGGTCAGTTGCCGGGTGCCCAGTTGCTGCATCAGGCTGTGCTTGTCTTCGGTGAGGATCAGCTCGCCCTGACGAATCACGCCAATGCGATCCGCCATTTCTTCGGCTTCCTCGATGTAGTGCGTGGTGAGAATGATGGTGACTCCGCGCTGCTGCAGACGGCGCACCATATTCCACATATCCCGGCGCAGCGCCACATCGACCCCAGCTGTGGGCTCGTCGAGAAACAGCACCTCCGGCTCATGCGCCAGCGCCTTGGCGATCAGCACTCGCCGCTTCATGCCGCCGGACAGATCCATGATCCGCTCATTACGCTTGTCCCACAGCGACAGCTCGCGCAGGATCTGCTCCAGCAGCGCATCATTGCGCGGCTTGCCAAACAACCCGCGGCTGAGGCGCACGGTAGCCCAGACGCTGTCGAACATGTTGTTGGTCAGCTCCTGCGGCACCAGGCCAATGCGCTTGCGGGCCTGACGATACTCGCGGCGGTTATCGAACCCATCGACCAACACCTGTCCGCCGGTCGGGTTAACCAGGCCACAGACAATACTGATCAGCGTGGTCTTGCCGGCCCCGTTAGGGCCCAGCAGCGCGAAGATTTCACCACGCCGAATCTGCAGACTCACGCCCTTGAGCGCCTGAAAACCACTGGCGTAGGTCTTGGTCAGGTTGTCCACTGCAATAATGCTGTCCACGCCGTCTCTGCCCCTGTCTACGTGCGGCGGCACCATTGACCGCCCTTGAATTGCAATAGCGACCCTACACCAGATTGACGACAAGGCGAAGCCAGACAACAGTTAGCCACTACCCTTGCGAGCACAACACATGAAAATCTACGGTGATCACCGCTCCGGCAACTGCTACAAACTGGAGCTGCTGTGCGCTCTGCTTGACCTGGACTACGAATGGCAATCGGTGGACATCATGCGTGGCGACACTCGCACGCCCGAGTTCCTGGCCCGTAACCCCAACGCCAAGGTGCCGCTGCTGGAACTCAGCGACGGCCGCTGCCTGGCCGAGTCAAACGCTATTTTACTGTTCCTAGCCGAGGGCAGCCGGCTCGTTCCGACCGAGTCATTCAACCGCGCCCGGATGTTTCAGTGGCTGTTCTTTGAGCAGTACAGTCACGAGCCCTATATTGCGGTAGCGCGTTTTATCGCGCTTTATCTTGGCCTGCCGCACGAGCGCCAAGCCGAATACCAGAACAAGCAGGCAGGCGGCTACAAGGCGCTCGATGTGATGGAAACACAGCTGCAAGACAGCCCCTACATGGTCGCAGACGGGCCCAGCCTGGCCGATATTGCGCTCTATGCCTACACCCACGTTGCCGCCGACGGAGGCTTTGAGCTGACAGGGTACCCCGCCATCACCGCCTGGTTGCGGCGAATCGAAAGCCTGCCTGGCTATCGGCCCATGCAGAGCTGAACCTCAACTACCCTGCTGCGCCCTGTTGCGGCGCACTCTGATATTGAGCAACTCGACCACAACAGAAAATGCCATCGCAAAGTAGATATAGCCCTTGGGTACGTGCACATCGAACCCCTCGGCCATCAGGGTCAGGCCGATCATCATCAGGAACGACAGCGCCAGCATCTTGATGCTGGGGTGGCGGTCAACAAAGTCGCCGATGGACCTGGCTGCGAACAGCATCACCGCAACCGCACCAAGGATGGCAATCACCATCACCGAGAGGTGATCGACCAGCCCGACCGCCGTAATCACCGAATCAAGCGAAAACACGATATCCAGCAGCGCAATCTGCACCACGATGCCGACCATGCCGTTGCGCGCAGCCGCCGCCATTGAGGCCTCGGCCTCCTGCGGCGCCTCCAGGCTCAAGTGAATCTCGTGGGTCGCCTTGGCCAGCAGGAACAAGCCACCAAGGATCAGCACCAGATCGCGCCCGGAAATCTCCTGCCCCAACACGCTGAACCAGGGCTCGACCAGCCCGATAATCCAGGCCAGCGAAAACAACAGCGCCAGCCGGGTCAGCATGGCAAAACCAATACCCAGCCGGCGCGCCAGTTCACGCTGCTGCGGCGGCAAGCGGCCTACCAGAATAGAAATGAAGATGATGTTATCGATGCCGAGCACAATTTCGAGCGCCAGCAAGGTCGCCAACGCTACCCAGGCTTCGGGCAGGAAGATCCAGTCAAACATGGCAGAGGGTCCTGAGGGAGAAACGGTCGAGCTGACCGCTTGCGCAGATTAGCGCAGCGCCATCAGGCTGGCGAGAGAGACGCGCCCAGATAGAGTGTTGCAAGACGCGTCAGTGACCAGCTCCGGTCACTGACGCGGCCGGTCATGCCGCGCGAATGCGGAAGCCAAAGCGCGGGAAGTGCACGTGCACCAGGCCGGCACGCTCGTCCTCACGGGCGATGATGATTTCCTCCGCTCCCTCGTACAGCAGCGTGCCCGCGACCTCATCAGTGCCGTAGTCAACCGCACTGACGGTCACCGCCTGCCCGGCAGTCAGGCCGGTCGGGCTAGCGATAGCATCGGCAGGCAGGGCAGCCGGCGTGGCATCGCGTGCGATCGTAATGGCCTGCTCGGCGCTCAGTTCGGTGTGCGAGCCATGGCCGATATCGCGTACGCGCTGGATCCAGGCCCGCACCGCCGGATAGGGCTCAAGCGCATCGGCTACCGCACGGTTAGAGGCGACAAACCACAGCGCATGATAGTGGGCAAAGTCGGCAATGCTTGGCTGGCTACCCAGCAGGAAGTCGCCATCGCGCTCCAGTTGGGTTTCCAGACGTGACAGCAGCGCCGGCCATTGGCCCAACGCCACCTCGGTATCCAGTCGGCTCGCAGTACCGCCGCTGAACAGCTTCTGGCGGTCTGCCACAAAGCCCTTGACCACTTGTTCGGGCATGCCGGCAAAGCGTTCGGCCAGGCCCTTGGGCTGGAAGTTGATGGCTACCGCATGCTGGAACAACACCTGATCAGCAAATTGCGCCAGGCTGGCTGCCGCGGCCTCTTGGCCTTCGGGGAACAGTGCCGGGGCGGACTTTTCCTGCTCCAGACGGCGGGCGATAAGCGCGGTGTCGCAGTAAATGTCGGCCCCCACCTGCAGCACCGGCGTACGACGGTAGCCACCAGTCAGGGCGGTCAGATCAGGCTTGGGCATCACCGGCGGGATCATCACCGAATGCCAGGACAGGCCCTTGAAGCCCAGCAGCAGGCGGGCCTTTTCGGCAAAGGGGGATTGCGGATAGTGATGCAAAATCAGGTCGGTCATGACAGCTCTCCGGCGAAATGAACCGCCACTGTAGACCGCCCATACGGAGGCTGGCTAGCCCTTCGGACGGACTGATAAGTCGCCATCGGGCTGATTTATCAGGCACTCCTTGGCTTTGCGCGTCAGCGCCTTGATCGCCCGCTCCTGCCGCAAGGCATCGCCGTGATCGAGGCAGCTGCGACGCCAGACCAGCGCAGCCGCCGGACTGCGATTGAAAAAGCGCGCGCCCTTGCCGCTCTGGTGCTGAACAAACCGCCGCTCAGGGTCCACGCTGATGCCGGTATACAAGTGACCATTCTCGGCACGCACCATGTAAACCCACCAGGTGCGCTCCAACGCAGACAGGGTAGACTCTTCAGCAGACATACGCAGACAGACTCGGTGAGAAGGGATACAGGATGTTCATTCAGATTTTCAGCACTGGCGGCACTATAGACAAGGTGTATTTCGACGCGCTCAGCGAGTTCCAGATCGGTGAGCCCATGGCTGCAGACATCCTGCAGCAAGCGCGTGTCGGGTTTGAGTACAAAATCGAGTCGCTGACCCGCAAAGACAGCCTGGAGCTGACCGACGAAGACCGCGACCTGATTCATGCCAAGGTTGCTGCCTGCCCGTATGAACACATTCTGATCACCCACGGCACCGACACCATGACGGTGACCGGCGCAGCGCTAGCCGACATCCAGGGCAAGGTTATCGTACTCACCGGCGCGATGCAGCCAGCACGCTTTCGCGATACCGACGCCAGCTTCAACCTCGGCCTGGCCATCGGCGCCCTCAACTGCCTGCCCCACGGCGTCTACGTCGCCATGAGCGGCAAGGTGTTTCCGGTCGATCAGGTACGCAAGAATCGGTTGGCGGGGAGGTTTGAGGGGCAGTAAAAGCGGCTGGAAGCTGCAAGCTGCAAGCTGCAAGCTGGAAGCTGGAAGCTGGAAGCTGGAAGCTGGAAGCTGGAAG
>CEUI01051160.1_pt1 | contig 10506 bp, 9 predicted proteins | sample 531411 | NCBI WGS metagenome assembly CEUI01 (sample SAMEA2622841, study PRJEB7988) | marine metagenome | isolation source: saline water (ENVO:00002010), including
GCAATCGCATTGCCCTCAACCATCACAACAGGAGAGTAATGAGTTTAACGAATAAAACATTGGCAAGTAGCTATAAAGATTTATTGCAAGTAGATAATTCAAATAGCGGCATTGTTGCTTCAGCTAAGACTATAAAAGATGGGGAGGGAACATCTTCATCTTTATCAATAGGCGAGAGAGCAACAAACATTCAACCTACAGTAAATACAACATCTACATTTAAAGTAGAGGATGTAAGTGGTACAGATTTGCTTGTAGTTGATTCAACAAATAGTAAGGTTTCCGCTCTTGGGAATTATGTAAACACTCAATATGCTTATTTTGGCATTGGAAGGGCAAATTCTTTTGTTGATGATACACATCATGCTTTACCATTTGGAAATCAATATAGCTCATCTGACGCATCATATCCACCTGCATTTGGTACTGGAACAGACCCTGCAACTACATTCACGACTTCTGAAGGTAATGCAACTAGAGCAAGTGACATAGTATCATGCCTTTGGTATGTAACAGATGCAATATCAATAGATGGCGTAACAGGTATAGAAGGTGCAGATACAGCAACTGGAGATACGACACGTATGCACTTATTTAGTTATGATTTTACAAGCGGTGCAACAGCGTGTTTAACTAACGGAACTTTATTAGCGCACAACAGCGATGTCACTAATGCAGGAAGCGAACAACCATACTTGTCTAGTTTTACAGTAGATAGCGCATCAGTAGCAGCAGGGAAAGTAATTTTAGCATTTTTCAAGTCAGATAGTGTTAATTCTGACTATACAATAAACATTAAAGTAAAATATCATTTAACATAAAGGAGTAACAATGGGATTAGGAGATTATGGTAGCTCTCCAAGTGCTCGAACACTAGCAGGGCAAAATAGATTAAGCAGCGCATCCAAAGGTAAGAATAAATTTGCAACGCCAGTAGACATAAAAACAAAATCGGTTACATATAGTGCAGATACTCCAGATTTGTTACTTGATTTAAGCCTTTCAGGTAGCGCAACAGCTTCAAAGACAGGTGCAATTAATGCTGTTAAGGTGAGTAATGATGGGGATGTAAGTGCAATAGCGCTATTTGCATACAACTCATATACGGCAGAAGGTACGGTTGATACTGATGCTTCTGGTATAAGATATGTAAAGTATTTATTGAATCCAGGAGAGGAAATACAACTACCAACGACTAGAGCAATAGTTGGAGATGCTGTAGGGGAGTATGATGGAACTGCCGTAACATCTTTAAATCCAGCAGATATTGCTAGTGGGGCAGAGATAGTAGATACTGCCGCTAATGTAGACACAGCTACATCAGGGGACTTTGCTTCAGGCGCAACAGCTACAACTTTATATGTAGAGGCTGCTGGAATCAACACTTATTTTTTCCCTGGAGATATAATAAAAATTGAAAGTGAGTATTTAGAGGTTACTGACGTTGGAACTGGCGCAGATTTAGCAAATTCAACATTGACTGTAAAGAGAGGTATGTTTGGAACTACAGCAGCTACTCATGCAGATGGAACAGCAGTGAATATATCATTTCATAATGAGATGCATCATCCTACAAAATATTCAACCTGCCAAACAGATGATATGGGTAGATGGAAGAGTAATAATTTTTTCACTAAGGGTAGAGTTGGTAATGATGAAGGGTTTAAGGGAATTATACCTGGCTCAGTTGCAGTTCAATTCTTTACACAAGGCAGCCAATCACTTGGATTGTCAGATATTAATTCAAATTCAGAGTCAGGACTTACAGCATCAACTGCTTATGAATTTGATATAAAAGTAGACGGAGGGACAACTTTTGATAACCTTTCATTTACTACAGATTCAAGTAACACTAGATTTGGAGGCTCTAATGGGATTGTATCTAAAATACAAGCTGCGCTAGATGCTCAGTACTACACATCAGGGAATCTATTTGAAAAGAAAGTTCATGTAACATTAGAGGGTGGGGATATGGTATTTAGGAGCGGTTCATATTTATCAACATCAGCAATAGAGCTCGGTGCAGGAAGCAGTGGAACAGCAGAGTTCTTTGGGACTGGTAGAATACCAGCAGCAGGAAGTATATCGCCAGCAATCGACTCAAGACTTGAGCCTGAACTTACATATGACCCAATTACAAACAGCTCATCATACAAAAGTATATTCATAAGAGATGATGGATATGGAAATTTGATTTGGGCTAATGATAAGGTAGTTGGTAAGATTAACTACGAGACGGGCGCACATAATTGGACTTTGCCAGAAAAGCCCAATGCGCATTTTGTAGTTAGCTGCTTGCATACTTCTGCATTTAGTGGAAAATTAGACCCCACAACTACAGGTAAAACAAATTCATTGAGGCAAGTTTTAGCTAATACTCCTCAGCAAAAATGTGAAGCAAAGTTAACAGTCACAACATATTAAGGAGATAATATGCCATACGGATACGGTAAAAAAAGAGGTAGACCTAAGAAGTCTAAAAGAAAAATGAAAAGAAAATCTATTAAGAGGAGATAATAATGGCATCAGCACCAATATATTGTACGCATAAAGAGCTAAAGCGAGTATTTCCTCAGTTGGATGAGTTTGACCAAAAAGTTCCTATATATGGGTGGACAGAGGTTTCAACTAATAAATATGCCGCTCATGATAGTGGTCAAGTAACTCAGTTATTTGTAGATGGAGAATCTTTAGGTTCAGCACAATCTGCTCACACCGACTTAAACGTTGAAGGAGAATGGTTTTACAACTCTACTGATGACGTACTTTATTATTATTCTGCTAGTACACCCATAGATAAGCTAATGGAGGCAGGTGAGCTTTTTACTACCATGGTAACTCAATTTAGAACAGATGCAAGTAGATATATAGATTCTAGGCTTGACCCAAAACTACCTAAGAATCAACTAAAAGACAAAGAAGGAAACTTCGATTATATGATAGTAAGAACAACAGCTCTATACGCTGCTGCTTTTATGGTAAGGACAAAAGACCCTACCTCAGAGATTGCCGCAGCACTTATGTTAGAAGCTGATAATAATGTTCAATTACTAAATGAAGGTAGAGCTGCATTATCTTGGCAGAATACTGGAGATGCTTCGCAAGGCGTATTAAGAGATGTTACTTATACTGGAGCAGTCAGACCTGTAGACTTTAGGGGAAGGGCTGGGTCTGTAGATTATGATTTGATTAAATTAGAAATTCAAGATGCTGGCATTATAGGGACAGCTACATATAACGTCTTTGTTAAAGATGGGAATGGATTAAAGCAAGACAAGGTAGTGGATGACGAAAAAATAACTGGAGATTACCAGTCTTTAGCTTACGGATTGCAAGTTAGATTTGCAGGGAATACAGATGCCTCTGAAGCAGTTGCTACGGATGAGTGGGAAGTAGAGGTTAGGGGTTACAACGAAGAAATTGACACTTCGGACTTAAAAGGTATAAAGATGACCAGAACAAGAAATAAATATATGAGAAGGAATAAATTTTAATGCCCGTAACTTTTACTAGTAACTTTAAGAATATTCTTGATAAATTACGTAACATTTTAAGGACAGAATTTAAGAACGCACTACCTGTGTATATAGGTCATGAGTCTACACAAGCAAGTAGCCAATTTATGAGGTTAGACCCCATTGGTAGCGAATTAATTACATATATGGCGTCTGCTGAACAAAGAGAATATACTGTTAATATGTATTATTACTTTTTGGATAAAAATATAAAGAAAACTTCTCTTGACCATGTGCTTAGGTATACGTCAAGAATTGAAGCATTGATGCACGATAATAGTAGTGCCTCTTACACTAATGAGAATAGTGCTACTGAGAAATGGTACAATGGAAGAGTTGAATCCACATCGCTTAATGCTTTAGAAGATGAGAATGAATATGTAGTTGAATTAGTGTGGAAGTGCCAACACACAGGAAACGTTAGCTAGGAGTTAATATGAAAGTTAAATTAAAGAGTATGGATGATAAAATATCATCTAACCAAAATTACTGTGGTTTAGAACTATCTGATTGGACAGCACTAAATCAAGGAAAACAAGTGGAGCTAGATGTAGTTCCTGAACTAATAAAAGAACAAGTAGAGGAAGTAAAATCTACCTCTAATACAAAAGGAGGTAAATAATGGCTAATGCAGCATTTTCACCAAAAGATTTTAAGGCTTGGGTGGTAGAGGAGACAGATACAGGTAATAACGCAGGGGCATTAGATGCTCCAGCCATAACAAGTGGTTTATCTCAACTTGATGTGGATTCGGTTAGCTTTCCATCTATAACCCCAAATCAAAATTTAACACCAAGGTCAAGTGTTGGAAGGGTTTTGCACGCTAATGATTTTTACCAAGATAACGTAATGAGAGCGACAGAAGTTACTTTGTCTGGAACTTATCACAATGATGGTGGACACGCATTATTAATGCAAAGCGTATGCGGAGTTAATCTCAACGCAGCCGCAGCAGATATTGCTATCCCGACTGCCAGCACTACAGTGTCTGGTTTATATGGAAGCGGGACAGAGGATAATAAGACATTTACGTTAGTTTTAGCCCCGCCTGATACAACAGATGGATATAATATTGTTTTAGTTGGTTGCCTATGCACCAATTTCTCAATATCAGCAGAGGCTGGAGCGGATGGAGGACTTTATAAATGGAGTGCTACTATATCAACTGGGCAGAAGCCTATAACAAATAACACAGCTACCATGCACGCAGATACAGCTTATTCAGCAGCGCCAATTTCTATATCTACATTAACTGGGGCTACAACGGTAAATAGTATCACATCAACTATTATGTCATCTTTCAGTGTCACTATAGATAGTCCTGCTGTATATACGGGCGTTTCAGCTACAGGATTTGCTGCTTTTGCTAGAGCGCCAGAGTTAGCTGTAACTGCAAGTGTTTCAGTCAAGTATGATTCGGTTACAAGACCAATACTTAACAACTTTAATACGCAATCTGCACACGATGCTGCTGGTATGCTTGCTCTTACACAGGCTACTGCAACCGACTGTTCTATTGCCATGGGAAGCGGAGTATTAACAAATGCAGCTTTAAGTGAAGCTGATATAATGATGCTTGATGTAGATATAAAAGCTGTTAATGTTGGGAATGACATTTTAACATTTAATTTAGCATAATAGATAAATAAAAAAGGGAAAAAGAATGGAATTTAAAACTAAGTCTGGTAAAAAGGTTAAGTTTAAAGATGTTTCGATAGATGAAAAGGATATGCTCCTTGACTCTGTCGAATATGAGACAAATGAAGATGGTAGTGTTGGGAACGTAAAAATGCTCAACACTACTATGACTAAATGGATTAGAACCTGTTTAGACGGAGATTCTTCAGATGATTTTTTAAAAACTTTAAGTATGCAAGATAGAGTTGATATATTCATGGCTATGCAGGATTATATAGTCTTGGGGGAGCAGAAAGCCTCCAAATAGAACTCAACGTATTTTTTGAACCATGCGGAGGCTGTAGATTCCATAGTTTTCCTTACGAGGCACGAATACCTGTCATGATTGATGGCAGGTATGAAGAAAGATTATTTAGTAACAAAGAAGATGTTTGGGAAGTTGTAGATTTAATCATAGAGGAAACAAAAATTATGAATAATGAACATGGGAAATCTTTTGACATCGCATCTTCTATAGGGTCGCAAATACCATTTTTTGCTTGCCCTAATTTTGTTTTTGATAAACTCACTCAGAAAGATATTCAAAGATATATATATTGTGAGAATTTTAAAACCCCTGCATTTCCTGGGTGTTACGGAGAGCAGCCAAGTAGATGGGTTCAAAAAAGTTATATAATTAGAAAAGCTTTAAATAGGCTGCAAAATAAGGCAGTAAAGAATGACAAATAAAATAGTTATAGATATTCAGTTAGGCAAAAATGCCGACAAGGTAAAAAAGGCAATAAAATCTTTAGCAGATGCGCAGGCTAGGTTAAATAAGACTGTTGTAAAGGCAACCCCTCCACAAGAAAAACTAAATACCGCTATGAAGAAAACCCATAAAGGTATGATAGATATTACTAACCAGGGAAGGTTAGTCCAAAATAGCTTTGCGACCATTCGTTCTAAATTACTACTTGTCTCATTTGGATTCGGGTTAGTTAACGCTTCGGTTGTTAAGCTTGTTAAAATGTTTGGAGAACAAGAGTTAGCAGAGAAGAGACTAACAACAGCTTTAGGTAGAAGGTCTCAAGCACTTATAGACCAGGCAGGTGCTCTACAGCAGCAAACTAGATTTGGTGATGAGGCTATTATTGGCGCACAAGCTATGCTAGCTGCATTTATAAAAGAAGAAGAGGGGCTTAAAAAAGCAACTCAAGCAACCCTTGACTTAGCGTCTGCAAAAGGAATGGATTTAAATTCTGCTGCTGATTTGATAGCTAAATCTATAGGTTCTTCTACAAACTCTCTTACAAGATACGGAATAGAAGCTGAAGGCGCTGCTGGAAGCACAGAAAGATTAGAATCTATAGTTAAAAATATTGACAAGATATTTGGCGGATTTGCTAAGGGCGAATTAAATACCACTCTAGGAATATTGAGTGCGACTGGAAATGCAGTTGGAGATGCTGCGGAAAATATTGGTCAAGTATTAGCACCAGCAGTTGAATCTACTGCAAGATTATTAAAAAGCTTTGCTGAATCAATTAGTGTAGAGAAAGTTAAAGCTTTAGGTGCGGCTATAACTGTGGCTACTGGGGCATTTGTCACATACAAAGCTGCGGTAGTAGCTGCGACAATAGCCCAATTTAATCTACTAAGAGCTGGAGCGATAACTTTAAGTCTAGATAAGACTGCTAAAGCTGTAATGGGTGCAACAGCCGCATTTAAATTACTCAAAAAAGCACTCCCATTCGCTGCGGTAATTGCTGCGTCCACAGCAATAGCAAAACTTGGTGGAGACTATTTAAAGTATACTAAAAATGTGATAGATGCCAAGGGCGTAACCAGTAATTTTCAGGCTTTATTGGTAGGTCTTGGAATTGTTAAAATGAAAGACGTAGAGCTGACAGAAAGAGCTAGAGAAGCACAAGAAAAATATAATAATAATTTAGAAAAGAGCGCTGAAAGCACATCAAGGTCTAAAGAAGAGATTGAAAAAAATATAATAGCAATGCAAAAACAATTAGACCTTCTTGAATTAAATGCTAGTGCCACGAGCGAAATAGACCAAATACAGAAAATGATTATTGAAAATGGCGGCTCGTTAACTATGCAAGAGTACGAACTTGCAAGTGCTATTGCTTCTGTTACTGTAGAAAGAGAAAGGCAGAAAATAGCAATAAAGGCTCAGACTGAACAAATGAGGCAGTTAAAAAGAGAACAGCAAATATCTTTTTTATTGCAAAGTCAATTATTTGTTTTAAATGCGGAGGTTCAAGGGCAAGACCAATTTCAAATACAAACATTTAATGCTAGAGCTAATGCTGTTAGGAATATTAACGCTACGTTCGAAGATTACGGCACAGGTATAGATAAGTCTGTTGATTTAAATAATCTTCTTGTCGAAGGTATACAGAAGCAGAGTGAATGGGAGGGTATACTTACAGCTGAACTCCACAAAACTAACGACCCTCTTTTCAATAGAATTAAATTAATATTGCAAATCCTAGAAGCTCAAGAAGAATTAATAAACCAAAACAAAACACTTGTAGAGGCTCAATCTGAGTTAAATAATGAAATGAGCAGTGAAGACCTTAAAACTTCACTAGGAGAACAATTTTCTTTGCAGGGAGAGTTAAATAAAATAAAATTACAAGAGCAGTTTATTGCCGATAACACCAAAATGTCAAACATGGAAAAAGATACCGCTCAGAATAAATTGACTGTTCAAAAGATTGGACTAATGAAGCAGGAGGTGGCTTCAGCTATGGCATTAGGCGCAAGTTACGATGACGCTGGAAAAGCTGCATCAGCAGCAGCTAGAGAGGCTATAAATGCAAAAGTAAGAGAAATATTAGCAAACCAACTAGCGAGCGTATTTGCAAGCGTTCCGTTTCCTGCAAATATGGTATTAGCAGCCGCATCAGCAGGTGCTGTTAGTTCAATATTAGAAAAAGGATTTAGCGCAATGGCTGCGATAAAACTCTCAGATTTTGAGCAAGGTGGATATGTTGGAGGAAATAGACACGCACAAGGAGGAACGATAATAGAAGCAGAGCGTGGAGAGTTTGTTATGAGCAGAAACGCAGTAGAGTCTATAGGTGTAGATAATTTAGAAAGTATGAACGCAGGTGGCGGAGCATCTTCGATAGTAATAAATAACCCAATAATATCTTCAGAGTTTGTGGAAACAGAATTACCTGAGCTGATTGCAGAAGCAGTTAGAAAAGGCGCAGACTTTGGTATGTCTTAATGATTGAATTAACTGATAGAATAAAAAATGACCTAAGTTCTTTCGTGACAAGCGCTGAGTATCTTATCTCAATAGAAAGACAAACTCCACTTCCTAAGTTATACATCGGAACAAGACAGCAAATGTTTGACGATGACGAGCTTGGCGTCAATGCAGTCTTTTATGAGGATTTAAATTTAAAAATAAGCGGGATAAGAGAGAAAATAGATTTAAGGACAAGGAAAATAAATCTATCAAACGTAAATATATCCTTTAATAATTTTAAAAACTCAAGCGGTAGGCTTTCCGATAGGATTGGCAATGGAATAGGTCAGATTATAAGCGTATACCTAAAGACTCAAAGTTGCCAAGATATAACTGATTGCGCCTTAATTGCTAAACTTAAAATATCGAGAATAGTGCATGATTCCGACAAGATTACTATAAATGCTAATGATGTAAGTCTTGATAGTTTTTTTATTGATTTACCAGGGCATGAGAGTGTGTTGACTCCAGGGCGAACCTTTGCTGCTCATGAAAATAAGCCAGTCCCTATTTTGTTTGGTCATCTAAGTAAAGCCCCAGCGATACCTTATATGAATACAGTTGATACTACTGATTTATATTCAGATAATGGAATAGAAATATTATTTGATAATTCTGCTATAACATCAGGAGATGTACAAGTTCATGGCGTTAAAAACTTTACAATTCCTGGAGTATATGATGAAGCAGAATATCTTGAGTGTCATTTAAAAGTAGACAGGACATTAATGATTGGCGTAAGCAGTGAGTATTATTACGTTAATTGTTTGCCTTATATAAATACAAACAAAGTAATAGCTGAAGATTATCATAATTACCCTCAGTATCAGACTAAAGGAGATAGAATATCTATGATTTCCAAGTATGGAGATTATGAAACTATACTTTTCAATAGTGCTTTATGGGTACATTCTTTCTCAGGGGTGAAATCAAGACAAAGTATGACTTTATTTTTACATGGTCAAGAGGCTAATGCTGATAGACCTTTATATGTGGTTTACGATGATGGAGGAAGAGATGTTTTTAAAGACTTGTCTACAAGGAAAAACATAGGTACTGTGCCTTCTGATATTCCAGGATTACTTCCAGACAAAGATGTTCTTCGTTTAAGCATTGGTGTTCAGAAGGTAAATTTCGAGCCACTATCTGGCTATAATACATACAAAGAGGAAGATTCAGATGGAAATTTAACTCCATACCCTGTGGATTTAAGTATAACTGGGAATATAGCCTTGTCGATGATTTATAAAGGTGGAGAAAGTTCGCCAGAATTGTCAACCCATAAAGTTTACGCATATCCATCTGGGTTTAAGATTGACGAAGATGCACAGGGTGACATAACTACTCCAATGGAGGATTATGTGGATGTTGCGCAAGCTATGGGGTTTCCCTCAGAGTTGGTTAGTCTTAATGACGCATATTCAAATATTTTTGATTACGTAAATAATGGTTGGTTTCCCAATGGAATTAAAGATAAGTTTGAAATGTCTGCGGTTTATGAATTCACATTCAAAGGCTTAAGTCATGAAAATAATTCTGACAATGCAGCATATTCATATAAATCCTATTTTGACTATCAATATCTAGCGTCCACTGGAGGTGGTGCTGGTATGGGCAAGCCATTTCGTGCTGAATTTCAAGGGGGCTCTCAAGACCAGTGGAATTGGCAAGGTTTAAATTGTAACGCTATATCTTTCTATCACTATCCAGATACTAATTCTTTGGGTGACCAAGACAATGATTATATATTTTACGATGCACTTGTAGGACTTGGCGGATTAGGTTTGAGGCGAGCTTGGGCTGAGGCGGATGTATTCTCTAATGAGTTTTTTGTAGACGCAAAAGGTAGAGTTGGAGGTGAATATGAAAATGTAAGTACAATACAAGGTGTAATCACTGTTCTTCATCCTGGTGACCTAGATAATATATACCAAGGTATATTTCTTCTCCTTAAAGAATTTGCAGAATTAGGGGGCGAAGGAAACCCTGTAGCTGGGTATAACAGAGAAAATAGGCACGCAAGAGGATTACATTCAATACTTCACGACGGACTTGCTAAAACTAAAAATATAAATGGTCATATTTATCAAGTAA
>CEUI01006925.1_pt1 | contig 10496 bp, 17 predicted proteins | sample 531411 | NCBI WGS metagenome assembly CEUI01 (sample SAMEA2622841, study PRJEB7988) | marine metagenome | isolation source: saline water (ENVO:00002010), including
ATTTATTGGTGATGCGGCGATGGCGATATTCAATGCACCGCTCGATTTGGAGCATCACGAACAAGCGGCCATAGACTGTGCACAACAAATGCTCGTGAACCTGGAAGTGGTGAACAAACAACTGAACGCGGAAGGATTGCCGACGTTGAAAATCGGAATCGGGATCAACACGGCGGAGGTGCTGATCGGAAATCTGGGGTCGACTCAGCGGTTCGATTATACGGCGATCGGTGATGGTGTGAATGTGGCCGCGCGATTTGAAAGTGCGACGAAGGAAGCCGGCGTGGACATTCTGATCGGTGAGGAAACCGCACAACATTGTCAAACTGAGTTAGAATCGTTACCAGCTATGTCACTGAAAGGCAAAGCGAAAAAAGTCCAGGTCTACACAATCAAGGGTGCAACATGAATGTCGAGAACATCAACGAAGAGCTACTAAAAAATATCATCACCATCATCGACGTGGCGACGGAGCGCGGCGCGGTACGTGGTCAAGAATTACTCGCGTGGGCGATCACACGCAAGACGATCGCAGAAGCATTGAATCCGCCAGTCGAAGAACCCGTGGAAGCTGTCGCCGAGATTGTCGACAACTAATCCTGGTCCGCGATCCAGGTCATCACATCGGAGTAACGCCACAACGCTTTTCGTTTCGAGAATCGTAACGGTCTGGGAAACGGTTTGTCCTTCTGGAATCGCATGCGGTAGAGCGTCGAGCGCGACAACTGCGTCAATTTCTCCACGTCTTTTTCAGTGATGAATCGGTCGTCTGTCATAGAGTTGTTAGCGTTTCATGTCTGATCGTAAACGTTACAAAAAGTGGAATATCAAAACAACCGTTACGCGCGTATTAGTGAACAAAAAAAAGACGTGACTATGCAGATCTGATCGAAAAAATTATCGAGCGGGGTGGAAAGCGGGGACAATTATATTTTAACCCATATAAGTCATTGATAATAAAGGGAATAGGGTTCCCCTAGGGGACGCCACCACGTTTGACATGCATTGACATGATGTGACTAATATCAATAACTTACGGCGTTATTAGTGACATGGTGTGACATGGAATGTCTGTGCTCGACAGTTCAGCGGGGTGGAAAACGGGGTGGAAAAAATCCATAATGCAGGGGTAGGCGTCCCATGTGGACGCCACACCTATATACTCCAAGGGGTGTTGGAGTAGCACGATGGAAAGAAACTATGTTGTCGATTGCCACGATACGAAAGTTTGCATCAACTCCAGGGTCCAAATCGGTTTCGCCGAACCTATATCTAAAGACGCGAGAGCGCTCTGGGAAGCTATACAGCACTTGGTTGTATCGCTTTGAACGTGATGGAGTTCGCACCGAACGAAGCCTTGGGTCCTTTCCGAAATGCTCCTATAAGGAAGCGCGAGAAGCGGCCGAACTTCTGAATGCGCAAGCGCTGATCGATGGCAGGTCGCCGATCAAAACCATCGACCGTCGACGCGCAGAAATGCAGCCGAAGATTGAAACCGTCGCACCGACGTTTCGAGAATTAACCGAGCGTTTCATTCAGGAAAAGAAAAAACCCGCATGGAAAACGAGGAAGTCCGAGGTCAATTTCCGCTATCGGGTTGAAACGTATCTGTACCCAACGTTAGCCGACATACCAGTGGATCAGATCACGACCAAGCATGTCGCCGATGCGTTGCGTGATTCGTGGGTCGACAAACATGAAAGCGCAAGGAGATCTGGTCAAATCTTTTCTTCAGTGATCAAGTGGGGAAACGATCTCGACTTGTGTGCTATTCGAAACCCGCTCGATCGAGGGGTATTGAAAAATGTAATGCCTGAATTCTATGGCGAAGTACGACACCAGTCGGCATTGCACTGGAAAGATCTGCCTGCCTTATGGAAGCACATCGATTCCGACAGTCGAGCACAGGTGGCGTTGCGATTTTTTATACTGACCGCGCAACGATCATTCGATGTGCGTTCTGCAAAATGGGAAGACATCGACCTCGACAGGGGCTGTTGGACCGCGTTGATCCACAAGTTGTCACACAAAAATTCCGAGTACCGATTGCCGGTGCCGCTTCCGCATTCGTTAGTCGTGGACCTACGGAAGTTGAAAGCGACCCAGGCAGGGGCATCGGTGTTTGTGTTCGGGGGAAACGGTTCGTCCTTTGGAATCTCTGACACGGCAGTGATGAAACAGTTGCGGCGATGGGGTTTTGATGGCGACAACGGCCAACCCACACTACACGGGTTGCGTTCCACGTTTGCGAACTGGAGTAAGAACGCCAATGTGGATTGGGAACTGCGTGAATTTCAGTTGAGCCATGTAGGGAAAGACAAAGTGAAACTAGCCTACTGGCGTGACCCTGCGTTTGAATTGCGTCGTGAGATAATGGACCGTTATGAAAGTTATGTGATTAACGGGTCGCCCGATGATGATGATCATCAGAAGCCTTCGAAGCGGCAATCGCATCTTCGAGCCATTGCTTAACGTCGGCAGCGACAAATAAACGACGGTGGGATAGGCGGATCGGGCGGGGAAAATTCCCCGCATCTACCATGCGCCGAATGGTCCTAATGTTTAGGCTGGTCAATTCACCGACGTCTCGATAAGACATGAACCCTTCTGTTTTATAATCACTCATTGGTTTGTGTCCTTCCTTAATGCCTCGTTGCGCCAGAACGGTGAGGCGACCCGTCTGTAGCAAATCGTCGGTCCATTTGAGTGGGAATTAGAGGAACCCACACAACAGGAACAACGATTGTCTGGCCGGGACTCCATCACTAAGAAACACGCGACCCCGATCAATGGCGACAGCATGATGCAATGTGGATGAAGTGCAGCAACCAAACCGAATAACAGGAAGTGGATCACTTCAATCATCGCTGACGGTCTCTATGTGTATGCGTGTCGGTCCGAACTCGGAACGCAGTGATTTCACTGTCGAATCGGTTTTGTCGAAGTCAAATTCGTGACGTGTTAGAAAGGCGAGTTCACCCGACGTGTAGTGTCGATCGCCCTCGATCGCTGAGTTCACGAACGTGTCGCCGTTGTTGTTCTTATAGGTGATCGCGTCGTGTTGCATGTCGATCACCTTGCCTGGTACTAACAAGGGAATGAATAGATGCGACGTGCAACCAGCCAACTGCGCCTGATAGTCCAGGTGCTTCTTTTTCAATGAGCAGTGCCAGCGGTTACCGTCGAGGTCCGGTCGGGGTTTCGCAAATACGCAGTTACGACAATTCGGTTCGCGTGGTGTGAAGTCGTTGAAGTACACCCCGTAGTCGTCCGCGTGCATGTAGTTTTTCGCTTTGTAGAACGAGCGGGTGTAGGCGCGCGTCAGTTCATCGGTCTCGACGGGGTTCAAGTACACCAGGTTTTCGGCGCGTTCCTTATAGGACTCGTACACGGCAGGGATAAAATCGATCGTTTCGGAATAGAATTCCGAGGTGTTCTTGTTATATACGAGCAGGATCGCGGATTCGATGTCGTCGTTGCCGAGTTCCCGCAATGCGCCGATGTAGTATTGGACCTGTGCAAAATAGGCCACATCCCACCCTTGCAGACCTTTTCGTTCACACTCACGGAATCGGGCTTGGTTGGCCGACTTGATTTCCAGCACGAAGCGACCGTTCGTGTCGGGCAGTCCGGAAATGATGTTGTCGACGTGCCACTTCACATGTCCGCCGAATTGTTCACCACCGATTTGTGACCCTTCGAGCTTGACGTGCGGCAGCATGGCCAAGCGTTCGAGTGTGCGTTCTTCAATGTGAGTGCCGTCGTTCAGAATACGCATGGTTTTCGGTGAACTGCTGTTCAACAGACACCACCGCCAGGTGAGGAACACCCAGCTGAAGCACTCGTGTCCGAGGGACGATACGCCCAGATAGTCGCGGCGCGGTTCCGCCGGCGGCGGGTTGTCGTCGATGTATCCGGCTAGATCCATTAGAAGGGAACGTCATCGTCCAGAAGGTCCGCTTCTGGTTCTGGCGTAGGTTTGGATGGGGTGTCGATGGCCTCGATCTTGGAGAGCTTCAGAAAATCTCCGTCCTTGGCTACCGTCGCGTGAAAGCGTTTGTCGATTAGTTGAAGCGCAAACTCGTTATCGATATGCGGCGTTTTGTCAGCACCGACATAAGTGCCGATGGTCTTGACCGTGATGATATTGTCGACCTGACGAACGCCTTCCGCATCCATCACCATAAAAAAAACGACACCCACAGGTGAGTCCGAATGTGTCACGGATTTGACGTTCAAGCTGACGATGTGGTTCTTTTTAGCGTTCTTGTATTTCTTCGCATCGACAATCAATAGATCCTGTTCGCCCAGCACAAACGCGGGGCTTGATTGAAGCGCTATGTCATCGTCTGGATCGTCCCAGGGAATAAGGTCGTCATCTGTCGTGATTCCTTTGATCATGTGGTTGATTCCTTGATCGCTTGTTGGATGGCGGCGAACGACAGCTCGATTTTGTCGGGGAGTTTGCGCCGTTGTTTCGCCATATAGTGTGTGGATGATTTCGTGAACAGACGGCGTTCGCCCAGGGACCCGCGTGTTTTTCCGTCCTTGTCGTAGAAGGTGTTATCGAATTGAGCAAAAAACACGTAGTCGCTCCACTCGGAGACCAACGGGGCAACCTGTGTGCCTTGCAACTTCAACGTGTGCATGTCGTGTTCGATGAGATCCACGTTGTCGTCCATCTTGCGGATGGTCGAGTGTGCCAGTAACAACACACCACACTTCCGTTTTTGCTGAAGGTCGCGCAATTTGGACAACAGCACGCGCGTTTCCATGCCGGCCATCGGGAACCCTTTTCCATGCGGGATGTCTTGCATCTTCTCGTATTTGGTGGGCGCGGCGACATGGTCAAAAATCATTTCCTGCAACCAGTCGAACGTGTCGATGCAAAAAAGACTCAGCGGTGTTTTTTTGTCGGTGAGCAGTTCTTCGATCAGTTGATACAGATCGTCGAGTGTTTGAATTCGGACCCGACGACCGTCCTGATGATGCGCGCCGCCCTCGGTATCGACCACCAAGGAGTCTTTGACTTGCATGGCTAACGTCGTTTTGCCGATACCGGCAGGACCATACACCAGGAACCGATTCGGGATGTCGTCCTTGGTGGTGCGGATTTGTTCGAGCATCGTCGTCATTCGACACGCTCGATGCGAATCGGTAACGGATCAGGGGTTTTTTTCAGGCGGTGGACGAGTCGCGTGAAGAATTTTCGTAGCATACGGTTCTCCCAATAGAAGAGAACACGATAACCCGATGCTGTTTTAATTGTCTACAATATGTAGAACTTTATTCGCTTTTTCTGCCCGTTGAGGTAGGACACGCGTCGGCACAAAGATGTCACGCTCTTTGGCACTTTCGATCATCATCTGTCGAAACTCGGTCGGAATTTTCCAGAGAAAAATAGTCTGATGGTGCCGAATTAGGAGATGCGGAGTGAAGTGACCCCAGACCGCGACGCCAAAACGTTCATGTAGAAAAAACGACGGTGCTTTGGTTTGCAACCACGCCAGATCGCGCGCGTGGGTATCCCACGGCGGCGATTGTCTCTTGTTGCTTTCATCGAAGTACAACCAATCGAATCCGCCTAGTCGTCGCGATGGCTTTGGTGAATTCTTCCGCAACGCATTCGATTCGGCGATGCAATTTTGCAGAAACAAGGTCGACGGTTCAGACAGCTCGTTGGTGATGTCGATATGACTACCGCGTGCAATGCTGGTTTTAATCGTGTCCATCCATAAAAATGGTTGAACGTGTGTGATGTAGGACGCGCGAATGGTCTCGTTCGTGATCGCGACACCCATCCATAGGCCATCATCGTTGACGACGGTCATCCACTGCGGTTGATCGCCATACATGCGAAGTCCAACCAGTTTAGGAGCCATCTGCCGCTGCATGGTCAACTTCAGCAGCCACGATTTGTGCCGTTTGACCGAGTCCGAGACAAATATGCGGCGATCGGGCGTGTCGACGCCGTCTTTGATGAATGCGTCTGGCGGTGTCTTCGTTTCGAGTTTGTGGAACAACTCGTAGGTGGCGAAGGCGATGGATTGTTCTAGTCGTGTCAACATGGGGAAAACGTCTCGAATGTGTCGGTTAGAGTCAATGGTGCAATTGTACTAAGCGCCGTTGGTTTTTGGTTTGGAGCCGCGCAGTTCATCAATCATGTCGCGGATCAACAGTTGGTGTCGAGGTGACAACGTCCCGATTAACTTGGCGAGTTCGTCCTCTTCCGGTGTGGTTTTTTCGATGCCGTGCATCAACCACGCAACCGACTGGCCGAACGCCTCGGCCAACGCGGTTTGAACTTCCACCGTAGCCGGTTTGGTTTGGTTGTGATGCCATCGATGCACCGCTCCGCGTTTGATTTCTTGTTCGTGTCCTGCGTTTCGCAGATTGGTCGTGACCATGTCGGCTATTTTTTGATCCGAGTATTTGAACAGGTTCTTCAAATGCGTCAGTCGATCGGCAAATGTTTCCATGATGAATGTCTTGTTGTTTCAGGTCTGTTCTGAATGATTACAAAAAATGGAGATGGTTCGCAAGTCATAGCCACCGATTCACCAGTGGGTTATGTTTTATATTTCCACAATATGTAGACACCTCCGATGGGTTACCCGATCAATGACGACGTCTGGAAACGGATCATGGAGCGCACTTCGGTCGTCGAACTCGCGGAACATTTCCAACTGAAGTCCAGGGCCGCCGTCTATTTTTGGAGACAACCCGATCGAGGCATTCCCTATGAACGAGCATTGGCATTGTCCGAACTGATCGGACTTTCCGTCGACGAAATCATTCCGGACCGGAAAAAATATGTCAAAAGTGGTTGATCTCAACGCGCACCAGGCCATCGTCAACGATTTCATCCGGATCGTGTTGGAGGACATGGCAGACACGGTCGCTATGTTTGTCTTATCGGACAAATTCGAATCGGCAACCAAGGACCTGGCGACTATCCTCGATATCGATGAACTCGAAGCGGCGAGTCTGTTAGGACCGCCGACGGTTACCTTGCGCAAAGTCTTGGATCAAGCCGTGTCGGACATTATTCGCAATGAGTGACGACCTGCCACCCATCGATGCCTACGATGAAGTGAAGAATGAAACCGTGATTCATGCGGACTTTCCACGACACGGTCGAAAAATCCGCGTCTATTCGTTACCGGAATTGTCCACACTACCCCGACCCCGTGACATTCTCGGCGATGGTTTTTTATCGGCGGGAACGCGTGCATTGATTGCTGGACCACCGAAATCAGGGAAAAGCCATCTCGCCACGGAACTCTTGATGACGGCCGCGTGTGGGGGTGAGTGGCTAGGCATGCGTTTCAACAAACCGCACGACGTGCTCTATTTCAATGCGGAGATCCGTGCGGGGTATCTGTGGAAGCGCTACGAAAAGGTGCTGGAGAGTTTCAGCCCAGGGCAACAGAATTTAATCCGTCAGAAGTTTCACGTCACGGGTCGTGGCGACATCGATTTGCGCAGTCAAGTCCATGAAATCCGTGAACTGATCGATCAATTCAAACCCAGTTTTGTGTGTTTCGATCCGCTCTCACAGTTTATCAACGGAATCAATGAAAGTGTTAACAGCGAAGTGCGCGACGCATTCACTCAGCTGCTCAATCCATTATCCGATCCTGGTGGTGTGATCGAAGGCAAAGAGATCTCCACACTTGTGGTTCATCACACGCGAAAAGGCGGAGCGAAGGAACCGTTTGAAGCCGTTCGAGGCGCAGGATTCATCCACGGTTGGTTTGATTCAGGGATGGTCATGCAGCGACAAAGCGACTGTGTGAAATTGCATTTCGATCTGCGAAATGGCTCCGCGATGGAGTCCAAAGCGATTCGTCTGGACGACGACACTTTGCGTTTTGAAGAGTTCGTGGTGGACGGAATCGACGATGACGTGCATCAGATTTTGACTCAAATGGCGGGTGCTGGTTGGGTCAAATTGCTCGACTTTTTTGCACAAAACTATGGTTTTTTGCCCGGCACGTATTCCGAATGGAGTGTGGACCGAAAAAAGAAATTCAACCAACAAATCTATGACCATAAACATGTGGAAAAACAAGGATATGGGAGGGGTACGGAATGTAGAATCAAGGACGAATTTCTTGATCAATATTTACGTGCCGAATTTACGTGCCCCTAAAGAATACTAAAAGGCACGTAAATCCAAATGGCCTAGTGGGGTGGTGTCTAAAGTCACCACCACCCACATACGGCTCTAAAGCCATTCGCCAATGGTGCGCTAATTGCACCACGATCCAAAAGAGTATCCGGCGGACGAAGCGGGAAATTAAAGAACCCGAACGCGCATGGGGTGAAACGAATTTGGCAGGGCGTGATCCGAGTGTGGACGAAATTAGACGGACAGCGGAAAGACGCCTGACCTTGTTGAACCAAATCTGGAGAACACATTGCCGTGGGAAAAAGCCAGCAGCGAAAGGGAGCCAGTGGCGAACGCGAGTTCATCGCCGCGATGCAACAACGCATGCCGCATTTATTGTTAAGTCGGAACGTGTTCGAACAACGCGTGAAGGGCGGAATGGACATCGTGGGTCTGTATCCGTTTGCGGTGGAGATCAAACGGGTGAAAGGGAGCGCAACGAGTGATTGGTTTTCGCAAACGTGGTGGAACCAGGCGTGCGCTCAAGCGGTCAACGGACGGGTGCCGCTGTTGGCCTATCGGTTCGATCGAAAGCCGTGGCGCGTGGTCACGCCATATGACTTTCGCAAAGGGTCACCGAGCGTGATGACCTTGGATGACTTTTGTAACCGGTATCGAGACACCTATGGACGCGTTTGAATTTTTGCGCCTGGTCAATCAAGTGATCAGCGGTGATCGACAAAAGGACTATGGCGATCCGGTGTCCAGCATCAATCGGATGGCTGAGACCTGGAGCGCGGTGTGCCCCGACATGGAATTCACACCGAGACGGGCGGTGATCCTGATGATTGCTACCAAATTAAGCCGATTGGCTCACAACCCCAATCACATGGATTCATGGGTCGACGTGGCTGGATACGCGGCCATCGGCGCAGAACTGTGTGATGAAAAAACGGAGGATAAGGATGGACAAGAATCGATTACTGGAGAGCATTAAGGCTCACGAAGGCTATAGAAGTGAGCCGTACCTTGATACACGCAATCTGTTCACGGTGGGTTATGGCCGACTGATCGATGCGGAATATCGTCGATTGTTTTGCAATCCCGATGATCACGAGAAGTGGTTGCACGACGATCTCGATGAATGTGTCGAGCGTGCCAAAACCTATGCGGGGGAGAAGTGGGCGACGCTCACGGATGCACAACGGGAAGTATTGGCGGAAATGGCGTTTCAAATGGGCAACCGGATTCATCAGTTTCGCAACATGCGTCAAGGGATCGAAGACGATGATCCTGTGGAAGTGATTGAACAGATGAAGGATTCGAATTGGTACAAGCAAACGCCGAACCGAGTCGATGATTTGATTGAAAAATGGCAAAGCGAATAAGGAGAACACGATGGACCTGATATCGATATTCAACATAGTAACCGCAGCGATTGCGCTGGCGAGTGGTATTGCAGCAGTCACACCCACGCCGAAGGATAATCTATATGTGGCGAAAGCCTACAAGCTCGTGGATTTCTTGGCACTGAACGTGCTGAAAGCGAAAGACAAGTGACGCTCGAAGTCTCGGTTGCCGCTGATATACGGCAGTTGAAAACGTTTCTGAACAAGACGCAGAACAAGCGTCTGCCGTCAGCGATCAAGTCGGCATTGGCTCGGACGGGGTTTCTGACACGCAAGAAGTCCATCGATGACATCCGTGCCGCGTTCGACTCACCGGTGCGTGCCACCGTGCGCTCACCGCTCTATGTGGTGGGCTGGCGGTCCAAATCCGCACAGCGTGTCAATGATCGTGATCTGTGGGTTGATGTCCATATCCGTGGAGTCAAACCCGAAGAGCAGTCGAGTTCACAGAACTCGCCGAACATGTGGCTCGAAGCAGAGGTGGATGGGGGAGCAAGAAGGCCGAAGCGATTCGAGAAAGCACTGATCGCCAAAGGGATCATCGCACCGGGTCAATACGCCATCATCTCGAAGGACGCACAGGATGCGTCGGGTAACTTTGGCGGTGGCAAGACCGAGGCACTGTTGTCACAGCTCGGAGCGGCGGAGATCGTCGGTGGGTACATGGCGAATCGTACAGAACGCAGTCGCAAACGTGCGCGCACGGGTAGCTCACAATATTTTACGGTGGGCAAAGGCGGCAAGACCGTGGCGATCCTTCAGCGTGGCAAGGCCGGAAAGCGATCGAGTTCACGGGGCAAGTCTTCGAGTGTGGTCATGGGGTTCACGTCGAGTGCGCCACGGTATCGCAAGCGTCTGGATTTCTACCGAAGCAATGAACGCTACATGAACCGTATTTTCCCTCGATTGCTGACAGAAAAGCTGATTCAAAAGAAGATAATTGTATGAAAAACAAGGGGTTGCGGGTCCTTCCC
>CEUI01005820.1_pt1 | contig 10493 bp, 10 predicted proteins | sample 531411 | NCBI WGS metagenome assembly CEUI01 (sample SAMEA2622841, study PRJEB7988) | marine metagenome | isolation source: saline water (ENVO:00002010), including
ATAGGCTCGTCTCCGCCCTCGCAGTTGCCGTAGTCGATTAACTGGCCACAGTTGAGTACAAAATTCCCAGAAAGATTTGTTCGCTCACACGAGCTGGCGGCGATCTTGACCCCAATGTCTGCGTGCTCAATGTGGTTGCTCGCGATGTTCGAGTCGTCCGTGTTTGCACTGACCAAAACAGCCGGCGCCAACGACGCCCCAACGTGCCAGTTGTGAACGTCCCTGATCGCGTTTCCCGAAATTTCAGCGGTAGACCCGTCCCGGGCCCCCGAGGTCCGGATGGCCCCGCAAACAGAGAGCGGATCCGTTTGGGCGACTGCCCGGATGTTCTCAACAGTGTTGTTCGCTATGGACGCGTTTTTTGAGTCAAATACACTAATCCCCACGAGACCGATACGCCCGGGCCTAGAGTTAATCAGGTTGGATATTGTGTTCTCCGCCACTACAAACCGTGGCGAATCACCCACGCTGATGCCCTCCGTTTTCGCCTTGTCTGCGGCAGCGCTCATAGAGATTGTGTTCCAGGCTACCTGGCCCGTGCATTCCTCGACATCGACACCCGTGCCCGCCATGCGCATGTCGCAGGCCATGACAAGCAGGTCGTCGCAGTGGCGGGCACGTATGACCGTATGTACCTTCGGGTCCGGCGAGGCGATGACCGCGTCTGCGTCAAACTCGACCGCGTGAGCGAAAAACCGGTCAGCATAGCTAAGGTCGACGTCCTCAATGCTGTCTGAGCCTCCGGAAAGCACAGCGGCTCTCTTGATCCTGAGGTCGCGTATGCCGGCGCCAAATATCTCGTTCCCTGAGGTCCCAGTAACGGATATCGCGTCGGTGTCGGTGTCTGGCTGCAGCACGCTCCCCGGCCCGTGGCCGCGAAGAACGACAAAGTCCTTTAGTGCGACCGGCGATTCAATCACGAAGACGCCCTCAGACAGAAACACCTCGCCGCCACCCAGCTCGGCAACGTAGTCCACCGCCTCCTGGATTTCGACTTGATCGTTGACCCCGTCGCACCAGAAATCGCCCGTGCCCGGAGCCGTGGCGCTTTGGACAACCGCTTTGTTCTGGTAATTGGCGAGATGGCCCTTCCCGGAAGCTAGATATCTGACGACGGCATTAATCGATAGCGTCCAGTTCTGCTCAACTTCCCGGAAGACGAGCCCGGTACTGCCGAGCTCGCCAGCATTAGCGTTCACCCGCGCCACGGTAAGCTCGCACAATGCGTCTATGTACTCGGACTTGCCCGGCCCGCCCACCTGCAGCGTGTACCACTCACCCGGCTCGAGCCAAAGCCAGTAACCCGGAGCAGTGACCGTCCAATAGTGCTTCTTGATGGCGAAATGCTTCCACCAGTAGTCGGCTAGTTTCTGCGCCTGGTCGCCGCTTACAACCATGCTGTTCCCAAGGTCCCACTTCTTAAGACCATTTCGTTGCTGATCGGCGACGTCCTCTAGGTCGTCGTGGAGCCATGCTGGTACCTCATAGACCAGCTTTCCCACGATCTGGCAGTTCTCAATGGTTACCTCGGCCCCGGAGGTATTCTGGATTAGAATCCTGGCGGCATCGGCCCTCGAAGAGGTGTCAAACGTAGTGGTTACAAGTCCGTCTCCTCCTGCGACCCGTAGCGCCGCGTCTTTGATCCCCAAGATGTGGCGCTTCATATCTCGCAGCGTGACGAGATCCTCCGGAGAGTCCTCGACCCCCGAGTCGTTATCCTCGGCGGCCGAATCGCTATCCTCTGGCGGGCTCTGCGCCCTATCCTGGATTTTCCCGGTGATGATCGCGGTTGTCGTAACAATGAGCCCGAGGGTGCCCATCAGCAGGAGAATTGCGCCCAGTACCGCCTGGTCGTACCCCTGGAAGTGCTCGATGCCGCCCGGCGGCCTGTAGAACGAGGCGGCCACCAAAAGGCCCAGAATGAGCGAGTGAGCCCGGCGCATTACTCGCCTATCTCGTCGTCATATTTGGCCCAGTACGATGGATAGTCGCTCTCGTTCGGCCAGCTGGCGCCGGCGGCCACCGCCTCGTGGAGGAGATCGCCTTTCGTGTCAAAGGACCCCGTGTCGGCTGCATCCCACACCTTCCGGACAGAGTCCTGCTTAACAATGTCCACGCCACGAATGACGATCGAATTCGCCCCGCGCTCCTCCAGCACTGACGCAACGCTCATCATCTTGTCGGTGAACGTCTCAAGGGAAGACGGGTCTGAGTAACCCGCCTTCATGCGCGATCTATACTTGATAGTCCCCGCGGCATCACAACCCAGATACTGACCGAGCGTGGCCGCCGCCAGCTCGCGTAATTTTCTCCATGGGCTCGTGAACTTTTCGAGCGTGACCCACGGATGCGTGATGACCACTTGGTCGACATCGAATCCGACCAAGTCGTAGGTGCCAGACACTGCATCATCCGCCGACTCAACGCCCCCTGCTCCGTCGTTCGCATTGACGACGAGCCGGGCGCTGGCCCCATAGGTCAGGCTGGCGCGGTCTGCAAAAACATTGACGCCGGTCGTCGTCAAGGCTACGACGCAGCGCAGCCGGTCGCTGTCACCATCCGTCACAGTGTGGGCGACCTCAAACCAGGCGTACTCCTCCCCGGCGCTCAGGGTGAAAGACTCCGAGCTGGTGGCGTTTACCCCGGACGCGTCGCGCTCCTCCACCTTAATAGATCCCGAGAAAGCGCTCGCGCTCCATAGCTGAATTTTGAATGTATATCGCTCGCGCACATTCAATTTCCGGGTGCCCGTAAAAGTGACCGTCTGATGGAAGCCCTCGCCCCCAGCAGTAGTAGAAGCCTGCGCCACGTAGTCAGAAAAGCCGCCAGCGACTCGCGCAAGCGTGACGTTAGCGTCGTCAGCCCAACTGTTACCTATTGTTGCGTTTTCGAAGCTGCTGTTAGCGAGGAGATTTGCTACCGATCTCTGCGTCGCCAAGCGCGCGAGCGTGTGCACCAGAGATGTGCTCTCGGCCGCCGGGTTGCACATAACGAAGTCCTCGAACTTGGTCCCGGCGCCGACCACATAACGCTCTATGTCGTTGACCGGGTCAAAACACTGAAGCTTTACCGTGGGCAACGTTTTTGCGCCTGACTGGCGCGCAAACTTTGTATCGTCAGCGCGACCGCGAAAGACGGTCTCATATTTGTTGCCAAACCAGTGCTCAATCCACACCGGGCACCGGTTTTGAAGGAACTTCTCGGCGCTCGTGCCGTTGTATACGTTGTTTTCTGGCTCAAACGCTCCATATTGGTCGTCGCTAAAGGCTCCGTCGTGGTTGTTCAACAAGACCTCTGCGACATTCGCAGTGCGTCGCCCTAGCACGTCGATCTGTGAGCGCTCCATTGCGAAGCTCAAGAACCGGTGCGATACGTTGCACCTTGAAAACCCCGTGGCATGGCCATCAAGTGGCCAGTACGTCTCCTCGTGCCGAACGTCCTTGAAATCGTTCGCCACCTGGTCGGCGGTGGCGAGAAGGCCAGGAAAGATCCTCACGTGGTTGAGCGAAACGTTCCCAACCGTTGAGCCTTGGTCGCTCCTCAACGAAAGCCAGAAAAAATTTTCCGCCTTGGCGTCTATCGCTCCCGACCACGTCGAGTCGCGCACGACACGGTTAACGTATAGGGCGCTGCCACTAGTAACGCCGCCTGAGCTGAGATCGATGACGCAATCAATTGTTAGGTCTTGATCAATGTCCTCCTGATGCGTCCCGTCATCAAACATCTGGCTCTCCATCGTGCGCTCTGTCCCCCCGTCCTGCCACGACAGGAGGAACTTGTCGGAGCTCGCCTGATAGTAAAGCCTGAGCCCCTTTGTTGCCGCGAGCTTCCACGACCAAATGGTCTGATCTGCCCCAACGTTGTACGCAAACTCAGGCCGGAACAGCGCACGCACGGTAAACGTTTCCGGCATGTCGTATAGATAGTCGGCGCTGTTGCCCGTCATGTCGTGCGAGCCGCTCCGATTTTCAGATGCTGAGATGAGCGTGAAAGTCGCGGTGCCCGTGCTGTCGGCCGTCTCGATCTGTCGCGGGTCCACGTAAAGGCGCAAATCTTGCGGAAATCCCTCTTGTAGCTGCGTCTTCCACGGGGCGGAAATGTATTTGACGCTCATTAGCTCTAACGGTAGTTGCGAATGGCGGCCGCTGCATCCCGCTCGGCAATCATTGAACCCTGGATGTTTTGAATCACGACGGTCCCTGGCGCCTGGCTCGGAGAGGCTGTGTCATGCCCGTAGCTGATCCCGCTATCGAGCGGCCGCTCGTTTTCGAGCCCCTCCTCTGCGCGGGATGCGCTGTCTTCGGCGCCCTGCGCAGCACCGCGTCCCAGCGCGACCAAACCGGAGGCTAAAACGAGGGGCACGCCCAGCGCCAGGTCTCCAGCCAGAATGGCCTTTAAGCCAGCGGCAAGCAGCATGTCCTGGATAGACGACGCTATCTGGTCGACAAAATCGTTGAAAGCCTGCTTCGCGTCCTTGGCGCCGCGGCTGACGTCGCCCATCGCCAGGCCGATCTGATAGAAGCCGTCAACGACTCCAGAGGTTATAAGCCGCTGCACGCCCTCGCCCATGGAGTCCACGACGGCAAGCTCAAACGCGGCCAGGTCTTTGGCGGACTCCTTCGCCTGTTTCCCCGCGTCCTCCAACCCCTTTTTTAGGACAAGCAGCCCGCTAGAGTCCATGCCCGCATCCCAGGCGACCAGCTCTTCGAGCTCAGCACTGAGCAGCACTGCCGCGGCCATTAAATCGTCGAAGCTTTCGTGTCCAGCCTTGCCCGCCGCCTTTGCCGCCATGCGCAGTTCGCGAAGGTCCGTTTCAAGCCGCTCGACTGGCGTTCGAGCTGCATCGATGGTCTGCCTGGCAAAGTCCCAAGCATCGACAAATGGCTCGAGGGCCTCCGCTTCGACCAGGTCGTCGATCCTGCCCTGTAGGATATCGACCGCCTGCTCGACATCCTTCTCAAATTCTCCGCCATGCTCGACCGATAACAGCTCGTTGATTTGCGCAGTCAGTTTTTCTATCTCTGAGCGCTCCTCGTCGATGACCTTCGCCGCCAATTTGTGGAGCCGTACTTGCTCATTGGCTCGCGATTCCTGCCTGGTTGCTACCGCTTCGGCCTCTTCCCCTGCCTCGACGAGCCCTTCGTTAGCCTCGCGGACCTCCTCGATGCGCTCGCGAAGATCATCAAGGGCGGCTGTATATCTTTCTACCGTCTCCTCTGACGCACCAGGCACAAAACCTTTGAGAGCCTCCATGTCTTTGAACCGCGCCAGCTCGTTTTCGAATGCCCGAGCGAAGCTCTCAAGCTGCCCGATTGACATCCGGGTCAGCGCCCGAACGTCCCTTTCGATGGTATCCAGGAAAGACGCCGCCAGCCGCTGCGATCTCATCCTATTGGCTGTTTCGGATAGCACGTCTGCGCCTAGCTCTAAAATCGGCCGGAAGATTTCCTGTAGCGCCTGGCCGCTCTCCGTCCTAAAGTCGTCGACCGCCGCGCTCAGACGTTGCCAGCGCTCCACGTCGGTCACGTCTTCCATGCCGGCGCCGACATCGGAGATGATGTCTGCACCAGAGGCCAGCACCGCGTTCAAAAGTGCCTGTTTTTGCTCTACTGAGGTTAGCTCTTCAGCTGTCTTGCCGAGGCTCCGCGCGTAGTCAGAATTTACGCGTCCCAGCTTTACCACGATTCCTAGGTTGTCCAGAATCAATGGCGAGGAACGCCCAATGCCGGTAACGATAGAGTCGAACATAAAGGCCATATCCTGGCCAGTCGCTCGAGCACTTGCGCGGGCAATCTCCAGGAGCTGCGGCATCTCCTCGAAACCAATGCCCAGTAGCGAGGCTTGGGACGCGGCCCTCATCAGCTCCATCTCGCCGATGGTCCCCGCGCTCGCTTCCTTCATTGCAGAGAGAATCTGCTGGCTGCTCTGCCCGGCTCTTGATGCCAGGTTGTCGAAAGCTTCGGCTTGTTGGTTGAAAACGGCCGTCTCGCGAGCTTGTTCAATGGCCGCCTGCATCGCCTTGGTGGCCACGGTCACGAGACCTAGCGATTTAACGAGATTGGCCAGACCGCCAACGGCGCTTTTGGTCTCTGCGAGGATTTCTAGTACAACGCTGTCTCGCGTAGCTGGCATTAGTTCACCGTCCCTCTATCGTGCCGACGCTGTCGACGCTGATGCTGATACTGTCGCGCTCTCTTCCAGCAGGAGCGTCTCTAGAACATCAACCACGACCGCGGGCTGGTCAGCCCACCCGCCGGCAAAAGGCAGACCAAAAAGCCTGAAGCGCCGCAGCAATTCGAAACACTCCCACATCTCTTCAAGTCCGCCGCCGGGGCGCAGAATCTCCGCAATCTCCGCTTGTGTTAGTACGTGGCGTCCGCCTATCAGCCGCTCCCGCTTCGGATCTTGCGCCGCCAGCTCCAGCATCTGCTGCCTGGCGTGGCGCTCGCTCGATCCGTCTCTAATCAAATGATAGGCGGCCCTTAGTTTCCCGGGTCTTGCCTCGCGTTGGCTCGCTGGATCTCCAGCACCACCTCCCAGAACAGCCCGTCGAAACTTGGCAGTTCCAGGAATGCCGCCGGCGTAGTGATGGCGTCGTCGGTGTCTTTGCCTCGCCGTCGAACGTTCAAGCCCGAAATGCCAACCACTCCGGCCTTGAACATGCCCTCAAAATCGATCTCGACGTTTGGGGAAACCGAGCTCGAGCCGTTGGCGCCCATCGAGATCAGAGATGCCGCGGCCTTCAACCCCGAAAACCGCTGCCGCTCTGCCGTGGTCAGATATCGCAGCCGGAAAACCACCGGCTCGGATTCCTCCCGGTTGCCCTCCCACTCCGGCGTATAGTCCTGCTCGGTGTCGAGGACTATCCGCATGTTAGGTGGCCGGCACCCAGGCGATCGCCCCGTTGCCCTGCCCGTCGAGACTCCAGCTGACCTTGTCGGCCACCGCGCTCGTCACAACATCGCCGGTGACCACCACATTGCCGGTGAATTTGGCGCCAGCCGTCGAGCTCGTGGTGCGGAGCTCGATCGCCAGATCGGCAGCGGCGCCGTCCTCCAGCTGATCGCGCGCGCTCAACTGCACGGCATTGGTCGTGTTGAAAGTGCCGCCAATGCTGACCGACCAGTCCTTAATGGTGGGCAGCCGGTCCACAAAACTCGAGCCAAACGCCGTAACGTCTGCCACGCTCCTGGTCCTCGTAAGAGACCAAGAGTCCACCGGCAGCGCGTTTGCGCCAACCGTCACCTTGCCGTCTTTCCCCGTCACGTAAGCCATGAATATCCCCTCCTATGGGTTTTTGTGGTTGTAGAAATAACTGATCGCATATGTGGTCGAGAACTCGCCAAAATTGTCGGCCGCCTCTATGTCCGGCGCATCTGTCGGTGGATGTATGGCGGCCACCACCGCGTTGATAGAGGTGCTACTCATCAGGGCAGTCTCGACGCCGTCCAACAGTGAATCCAAGGGCGCCTCGACCGCGTCGTTGATCTGAAAGACACGGCCCCGAATTTCGACCTCCATCAGCGCCTCCGTGTCGTCTTTCGAGGCGTCGGGGAAGGCCAAATAGTCGCGAGAAACGACGCTGTTTTCGACGTATAGAGCGGGAAGGTCCGCCCCGGCGCACGCCGTAAACGTTTCCTGGTTACGCGTGACCTTGCCAATGCCAGCCAGGCCCTCGAGCTCGGTGACTACCGCATCGAACACGGTCTTACGCTCGGACATACCGCCTCTTCATTGCAGCGAGCATGCCCTTGGCGATCTCGCGACGCTTTTTCCGATGGGCAGCCCTCAAGAACGGCCTCGCCGGCATTCGCACCCTGTCGGTCACGACGCGGCGCCCAAGAACCTCAAAGACAAAGGCCTTCCCTCGCTTTGCAACTTGCGTGCCGCCGTTGTGCAAGATGTTCGCCAGTCCGTGCCGCGCCTCGACTTGCGCAACGATCGTGCCGCCACGCCTCCGCACATGGGTGCGCAGAGAGTTGCGCAACGATCCTTTGCTGTCGATTGTGGGATTGGCCTGTGAGCCCATGCCCACCGCCATCCTCGGCCCCGACAGGTGCCGCTGTTGCGCCTGGCGCTTGACGAGTCTCGTGGCGCTCTTCATCTCGGCGGCCGCCGCTCTTGGCAGCTCTGCGGCGAATTTTTTGAACTTGCGCTCAATCGACTCTGGCGTGTGTTTCCTACGCAAACCGGCTGTCTCTGTAGCGCGCGATCGTGTCCCGTATTTGGTACGGCGACTCCTCGATCAGGTACGTCTCGCTCTGGTTCTCCGTGGCTTGCGCCCGCAGATCAACCCTGTTCCCCTTGTTTCGCTGCCATCGCAAATGTATGGACTCGTGCACCGCCTCTTGGAGATCAAAGGGGATGCGCTCCGGATCCGTCGAGCTCGTGGTGGTCGAGTATCCGGCAGCATAGACAACCTTCACATTCTGAGCGCCGCGAGTGAATACCGAATTCCTCAGGTATACCTGGCCCTCGTTTTCGCGAATATCTACGTCAGCGGCTGCTTTTTTGGTACCTGACGAGAAATCTGTGTCAGACGAAAAGCTCGTTCTCGCGTCCACCACGTATACCTCGATACCGGTCGTCGAGGATCGAATCGGGTACTCGCTGAGCGTCACGGAGCCCTCGCCGTTTCCGTCGAAATACTCGGTCAAAGAGCGCTTTTTTAGCCGTCGACCGGTTTTCGTGTTGAATTCGTGCGATACGCTGTCAATCAGCCGCCTGATCTGGCTGTCGTATGTCGTCGTCGCCGCTGCCTCGTTGATCGCTTCCTTGGTGAGGCTTAGGCTGCTGAGGTTGTTTGCGCTGTCGAGGCTTGTGCTCATCAGTCAGATTCCCACACAAACGGCACACAGTCTGCTTGTCGCTGTCGTACCGCTCGCCACATTTAGGATTCAGGCAGACTCTCATCTGCTCCCCCCTCCGGCTTGGGCTTCCGTCGGCGAGCTGGTGGCGCATCGGCACGCTCGACAGCCGGCTCTGCCGTCGCCGTCTCGGCCTTCGCCTTAGGCTTCCGCGCTTTCGGGGCAGGCTTTACCGCAGCAGCGATTTCTGTTGCATAGCCGCCCTCGATGAGGCCTTTGGCCTCTGCGTCGGGAAGGTTAATTTCGCCCCCCGCGCTACAGGACCCAGCCGGCCCCGCATAGTTGCTTCGCATCCGTACCCGTTTCACTCTCCCCCCTCTGGAACAAACGTCTTGATGATGTAGTCGACCTCTGAGAGGTTCCCGCTGATTGTGTGCTCTTGAAGCGTAAGTGTGTCGCGCTGGTCCTGTACCTGCTTCAACTTCTGGAGCAGCTCGCTTTTCCGCGCCTGCATCTTGGTCCTCATCTCGCTCGTCGCGGCTTCTTCTTTCCCGTAAAGATGCCAGCTCTTAAGAAGATTGCTCTCGTCCGGGACGAAAACGTCAATCCCCATCCCTCGAGCCATCCCCACCCAGTACTCGCAAGAAGGCCGCTGAGACCCATACTCCTCGACCATTGCCATGTCGACGCCCCAAAGCTCTATGCGCTGAAAGCCCTCGACAATCGCAAACGCAATCAGCCAGGAAATGGTGTTGGTGAAATATTTAGAGTTGAATCTGTTCGTCAGCTGGGTGAACGGAAACGGGATGCTCGTAGGGATATCCCTATAGCGCTTAAACGTGTAGATGGGGACCGTCGCCTGCCGCAACCACTCCAAGTGGTGCGGGTTTCTCTGCTTCTTCGTCAGATACTTATATTCGTGGAGCTCGAACAGGCGATCAATGCGCGGCGCTCTCAAATACAGCTCATTAATGCCCCAGATTTCGACCGCCGGGTCGTCATATGGGGCGAGCATCATCGAACTTGGCGCAAAGCCAACGATCGCAACCGTGCTGCGCTTCGTCTTAGGCGGTCTGTGGCCGTTTTCTAGGTGTCCAGAAAACGCCACCTCGGCTACTGCTGCTTCCACGCTGTCCCTCTGAAACGCCCAGAACTGGCCGGAGAGCCGCAGCCCCCCGGCCATGTTCTTGCTAAGCCTCGCGGCTTAGGTCGTAGGCGATACCGCGATGCTCGACGCGATCACGCTCGAATCTTGCGCAACCGGCGTCTTCGCAATGCCGTATTTCTCAGCCACTATGGCACCGAGCGTCGCATTAGCAGTCGCCCGAGTAGTCCTTAGCTGTACGTACCGATCGTTCGGCTTGTACACGTCGACCACCATCACGGTGTTATTTCCGGAGGTGTCAGTAGTGGCAGTTATGGTGGCTGTTCCACTGGTAGCGTTGAATGCCGCCGTGGTAGCCCCCTCGTATGCCTGCGCGGTAACCACCGAAGTCGCAAGCGCCGCAGTGATCGGCACAACGAACCGCACGCCCTCCGCCCCGCTCATGTCCACGACAGACGAGTTGTGTGCGCTGGTTCCAGCCGTGGTCAGATTCGCGACCTGGGCGGTGATAATGTCTTTGCTTAGCTCTCCCATATTTTTTTCCCTTAGCTCGCGGCCAGCTGGCCCCGAACGAACGCCTC
>CEUI01012863.1_pt1 | contig 10491 bp, 16 predicted proteins | sample 531411 | NCBI WGS metagenome assembly CEUI01 (sample SAMEA2622841, study PRJEB7988) | marine metagenome | isolation source: saline water (ENVO:00002010), including
GCCCTAGATAAATCAATACCAGTTGCTTCGACCTCCTTGAACTCGCCAGGAGCGATTGGTTCATTATCACCAACCATCCTTACTCCCTTTGCCTTAAAACCGCCTGGTAAATTGGCGAACTGTCCAGCGTCTATGAGGGAGCGCATCGCAGCAGTTGCCGACATGGTGAGATTACCAAGGAAATGGATAAGGCCCAATCCATAGAATCCAAAACCAGGTACAAACCTATAGTGAACGAAATGGCTTCGCTTCTCTTTATTCGGGTCGTCCTGCTCGTAGTTTCTACGAATACTTAAAACTTGTCTTGACTGTTCTTCTACAGTTACAATGTATGGACAAGCAACATCTTCTTCTTCTAACTCAAGATAACAGTGTTGCTCCAGTAATACATATTGTGGGTCACTATCATATGATGGAGATATACCCAAAATATTATCTATCTTAGTTGCAAAACCACTAGAAGAAAGCTGTGATGGAGAAGGTAGGTCTACATCTTTGTAAACACCTGCTCTAATATCCTGTTGTAATTCTACAGGACTTTTATATATCACATGTGTATAGCGGTCTGCATTTCTTAAATCAGTAGCATAGTAAGATACATAGAACTGGTCTATAGGTATAAACTCTGATACTGGTCTTTTAAAAGTTGAACTATAATAAATCTTTTTAAATGCTGAACCTATGAGAGGGAGATGAAAAAGCATTCTTTCAAATTCATCAAAGTACTCTGGCATCTGTTCTGTAAGCTGATAGTTCATAAAGTTCTGAACCCTGTTGGCTTGCATTTCTTTCTCTGGTGTTGCAGCACCAAGAATGTTTGCCTTTACAGGGCCACCAGAAGGAAATAATTCCTGTGTAGCTTTTGATTGAAACTTAACAGCCGATTCAATTAACAGTGGATGTACAGCCGTACAAGCTCCTTGAAATGGTTCTGAACCTTCTTCCAGCTTTAGACCAAGAAGGTCAAAGCCTCTTTCAAACATAGACTCCCACTCACCCCTGCTATCTTTATCTGCATTATAATTTTCAATAACATCTGCAGATATATCTTGAAGGTCTTCTCCATCTAGGTCTTCACTAAGATCTCCATACCATTCAGATATTTCTTCTGAAGCTTCCATCTCTACAGACTCTGAAGAAAAATCTACAATAACACCACCATCAGTAGGATCAATCTCAATAGACACATTGGATTGTTCTTCAGGGACCATTGCAATAACATTAGTCTCTGCTTCAGGAATCATATCAAAAGGATTACGTTCTGTTGCCATTATTTATCTTTCTTAGTTACCATAATGATCTTCTTCACCACTTTCACCAGGGTTCACCATAAGGGTCTTCACCTTCATTGTCTTCTTCTTCTACAATAACAGGCTCTGGCTCTGGCTCTGGTTCAGGCTCTGGTTCTGGTTTAGGAGGTGGAGGTGTATCTGGTGTATCAGGTGGATCATAAGGATCAGGTGGCGGTGGAGCTACATAATCAAATCCAAAATCTTCTTGTAAATTACCTTGTGCATCTCTTACTTGACCTTCTTCATCTCTGTAAAAACCACCACTAGTTTGTAATGCTTCACGCTCTGCTCTTGTTTGAGGAGCTTCACCTAGTTCAGCAACCCTACGTGCCTGTAGTTGTTCAGCCGCTTTTTTAGCAGCAGCCTCACGTTCTGGATCATATATGATTTCAGGCTCTGGAGGAGGCGGCGGTGGAGGTGGAGGCTCTGGAATAGGAGGCCAAGGTGGAATTGGATAATCTGGTTTAGGAGGCCACGGTGGTAAAATAGGAGGAAAAGTTATACTTGTACCATCAGGAGGATATGTTATTGGCTTATCTGAAAGTGGACGAATCATAGGTTCGGGAAAGTTACCAATACTCGGCAAAAGCTGTCCACCTAAATTAGGTCCAGTTGGGCCACCAGGTCTAGGATATATACCTTGTAGTCCTGTTGGAGGTATAGGTCTTCGCATAGCTGGTAGTCCTGTTGGAGCCATAGGTCTTTGCATACCAAATCCTGCAGGTTGTGCCATTAGGGATTGATTAAAACCTTGAGTCTGCGGCATTAGAGCTTGTGTGGCTTGTCCCATCATGGGAGTTGCTTGACCACCCATTTGCCTTTCAACTATATTATCATTAATATAACCACCAGTTTTCATACCAAGACGTTTAAATAATTCTGTAGTAGCTGGTGTCTTATCTGTAATTGATTCAGTTTTTCTAACTGGTGCTGTTACTGGTTGATAAGATGATGCAGGACTTGTTCTATTCTTTGCATATTCACGATACTGTGTTGCTTGTAACCATCTTGGTAAATTTCTTACTCTTTCTTCCTGTGTTGCTAACCATTCATTAAATGGTTGTATAATTCTATTTTCTATTCCTAATGATGTAATCAATCTTTCTTCAGGTGTCATTTGATTATCACCAAATTTATCAGGATTATCTTTTGTCTTTTCCTTATCCCTGAAATACTTTTGCATAGGCGTTAGTTTTTCTTCTTCTTCTACAGCTTTTAATAATATTTCTTCATCTTCAGAACCATCGTTTATTCCATCTCTATCAGGGTCTTTAGGAGGGCCAGATATCTCAGCCCATGATATTCTATCCAACGCTTCTACATCTCGAACAGAAAGAGGCTTACCTTTTGGAAATCCAGGAATTCCCTCAACAAGACTAACTATTCCTTTAACCATTGGATGTGATCTAATATAATTACCTATATATTTTTCTAATCCTTTTTCTACATGGGGTGTATCTCTTAAACCTTTGATAGCTCTTCCCCATCCACCAGGATCACCTGTAGCTTTATTTGGAGGAGTATAGGTTATATTCCATAAATCATCAGGATCAGTCCAATCGCCTCCACCTTTTTCACCTTTATCTGCTTTACCGCCAAATGGGTCTTCGTCAATACCTTCTCCATATGGATCAGAGTCATTACCTTGACCACCTTGACCGCCTTGACCACCTTGACCACCTTGACCGCCTAAACCACCACCAATATCTTCATCATCTTCGTCAGTAAAGTCATAAGCAGGAATACCCATAGGGCCACTTTTGCCAGAACCACCCATTGCTTTCAGGACAGATCTTTCCTTATCATTAATCCACGCAAGACCATGAGGTTGATTTTTAATTTTTATTTTTAAATCTGATAATCCTGGCATAATTTCCCCTTACTTCGATAACCTTGCTGTAATAATTTCCTCTGCCTTTGGTAGTAATCTAATACCACAATATCCAATCATGAATGCTATGGCTGGACCCCAAGTCATATCCAAGGCCCAATGTTTCATTATGGGTGGTATAAACCACTCTGCAGCTATCCACCCCACTATAATTGCAAGACCGACATCTTTTAGAGCGGTCCAATTAAAATTCTTTTTTGTTAATACATTGGTTGCACCGCCTACTCCACTGGAAAGAATACAACATGTTTTAGCTCCAAGCGTTTGAATTAACCACTCCATTGTCTGTCTCCCTATTAGATTGTTACCATATAAAACCTATTTTTGTTTATACTATTATATCATACTTTTACTCTGAATGCAAATCAGAAGGTCCAATAAGTTTTTTTCTTTTCTGTTACTTCATCATCATAATGTGGATCGTCGGGGTGTGTTAGGTGCCAAGACTCTTTCATATAGTGTATAGCCATTGTCATGGCATCCACTTGGTCATCATGTGCTGCATTGGGAAATCTTAGTAATTCTTCAATTAGTTCATCTGACCATTTCTTGTTATTGGGTATCCACATTCTACCAGCTTCTATGATAGGCGAGGCTGCATATACCCTAGATACCTTATCTCTATCTGGATTATACTCCATAACAGGTAGTCCACCTCTACGCATATCCTGTATTAGAGACTGTCCACTAGCCTTCTTCTCCACCATACATACATCTGGCTGGTGTTCATTGTAGAGTTTCTGTGCCAGCTTTCTCAGTTCTGGATATTCAAACCTGCCACGTATATTCCCCAATAATATCATGTGCGGTACAAAATCCTCATACCCAATCTCATCCTGATTATACATGGAGAATATACCCCATGTCTGTATGACACTGTAATCAGCCGTAGTCTTGGTAGAGAATGCTGTATCATAGGTTTGAACTATGAAATCACATGTTGGCGGCTCCTCGTATTCCCAATACTTGAGCCATTTCTTTTTGATGATACCACCTTCTTCTGGAGTGGGGTCTTGCATGTAGAGAGCATTCCAGTATCGGCTACCATTACTGGCTTTAATCTCGCTCTCATCCATTCTCAGGACATCATCACTCTTCCACTCTGGAAAATAGCTGGAGCCTACAGGGAGTCCCAAGAGTTCTGACGCATCATCGTCCACCCATGCAGGTATTCTGATAACTTCCCAAGGGATTGTTTCAAACTCTCCCATATTCTCCTGTTGTTTTAGTAACCAGCCGCACAGGTCATCATAATGATAACGTGTATTGATTATAACTATAGAACCATTGGGCATAATACGGGTTCTTAGTCCAGCAGGATACCATTCTTTAATATATCTCCTACCAGATGCACTGATTGCGTCCTCTTCAGACATTACATCGTCCAATATAGCAATATGTGCGCCACGTCCAGCTATTTGAGAGCGTACACCAGCAGCATAGTACGTCCCATTCTGGTTTGTCTTCCACTTGCCAGCGGCTCTTACGTCGCTCCTGAGAGAGACTCCTTTAAATATTTTTTGAAATTCTTCTGTATTGACAATATCCCTTACAGATCTGCCAAAATCAGAGGATAACTGGTCACTATGGGATACAGTCAGTATTTCATGTTCAGGATTTCTACCAATATACCAAGCAGGAAAGAGCTTTGAGCAGATAACAGACTTTGAAGAGCGTGGTGGTAGAAATACCATCAGCCTTTTTATTGTACCATCCTCTAGGTCTTTTAACTTATCGGATATAACTTCTATATGACGACCCATTCTCCAATCAGATACCAGCATAGGAGCCATCATTCGTACAAATGTAATAAAATCTGTATTAGCTTGTTGGTTTACTTTTTGTTCTAACAATCCTTTTAAATTAATAAAGGGTTGTAGATACTCATTAGTGCTTTCTAGTATATTCATAGTACTATTATACACTAAAAAGTACTAGTATGCAAATATAATATTAATAAAAATAATAATAATATAAATTAAAGTAACTTTAAAGTAGCTTTATAGCCGCTTTTAAAAAATATTTTTATTGATTTTATTTTTGATAATTTTCCTCCACCTTAGATACTATCCTTTGCGAAGTAACTGCCGAGTTTTTTTCCCCACCCCCTAATTGTTGATTACCCAACAGTTTATTCCCCAACAATCGGAGTCCCAACAATTTATTTTCAAATTGTTTTGTAGTAAATTGCTGATTACTCTATTGTTTATCATCCACCATATGCACATAATGCCACAACGGCCTAGCAATTCCGCGACATTCCCAATGCTGACAACATAGAAAATCATCATTCACGACTAGCAACGGCCTAGCTAATATCGTCATCTAAAAATAGTCCATGCATGGGCTATTATTTTTTAGACTTAACTTGCAACCCTACGACAATGCTGTATAATCAATGTTGAATTTGATAGCTGACCTATTTGGGGACTATCACTAGGCCACGGCCTAGCCCACGACTTGCGCGGAGTTTCTTAGCGATTACGCGACTTACGCAATGAGGCATTTAATACCCCAAAAGCTACCCACGCTTGTGAGTAGTTATATCTTAATTTTCAACTAAATAGAGAGAGATATATTATGGTTAAGAAAACCAAAAAAGAATACAAACCTAGTGCTAAAATTAAAGCTAGTATTAAATCAATCCTAGAGTTTAATACGAAGGCCATGAAAGCTGAAAATTTGGCAACCGAAAGAAATACAGATTTTATAGTGAAATTTTATAATGTTCTAAAGTCTGTTAAAGGTGTTGAGAGGAAATATATTCTCAATGCTGTTTTAGGTTCGCTTGATAAATCAAAAGCTAAATGGATTAAAGCCTTAATTAACAAACTGTTAAAAGATGACGGTGAGTTAAACCAGTGGTTAATTGATAACCCAAATAAAAAGGCTGACGATTTTATTAGGAATAGGAAACTTGGGGAAAAGGAAAAGGCTCAACAATTCCAAACTCGGAAACGTAACGCCAACCCTAAGAAAAGTCAGAAACTTGACCTGTCACCCGTTCCAGAAGTCGAGGCCGTAAAAATTGAGGTTATAAACTTGGTTGCCAATAAATTGGATTATTTAGATCAAGAAAAGTTGAAGCCTTTTATTGATAAGTTATTCGAGGCCGCGACTCTTGAACATCATCAAGATTCTGCCAATACCGTTTTGAAGTCTATGGGAATAATAGACAAAAACGTAAAACTTCATAAAAAATCCGCGTAATAAAATAGACCCCTAAGAACTGAAAAGTTCTTGGGGGTTTTTTTGTGCCTAAATTTTATTTTCTTTTAGTCGGATAAATGGGATAAATGGGCTGGCTAACTCATTGAAAACATTGATGAAATCAGCTTGACCCTAACTTTCAGCATGATATGATAGTTTAAAATTTTAAGAGAGTAAATTGTTTAGGAATTTAGTTTATAGAAAATAGCCCATTGATGGACTATTATTTTTAAGAGAAAAACATGACACCAAAAGAACTTAGAAAACACATCAACAAAGTAGAACAAGCGAGTCTATTATTACTTGATGGCGCAAATAAAAAACGTGACGGCGTAAATAAAAAATTAGTTCGTAGCGTTAAAAATAAAATGAAGAAAACAGAAAATCTAACTGCTACAGGCAGGTTCTGCAAAGGATTAAAAGCAACGCATAGGCCAGTCATATATGCTGGAAGCAAAGGTGGACACATGCAATTTTATGAGAGGAAAATCGACGGCTACCGTAATATGACAGACTAAAAATCCAGTCATAAGACTGTTGTGGCAAGGCACATAAACCCTCAGAGGTTTACTGTGTCTTTTTTTTTTGAAGATGAATGTATAGGAGAAATAAAATGACTGATGTTTTACTTCCCAACGATATGGATATTCCCGAATCAAAGCGAGATTTATTTGATGATAATAATGTGCGATGGTTGCTGAGAAATTTAGTTATAAGAAATAAAAACCATCCTGAATTTAAAAATGTAATCAGTAAGTTGACTGCATTATCTAAAGATAAAACCCCTTTAATTATTAAATGATAGGAGAATAAAATAATGACTGATTTATATAACGATTATCTCTTTGAAAAAGAGGAAGCTAAAGTTTGTGGACAAGAATTTCCTACCTATGAAGAATGGATAGGGGTAGAAAGTCCAAAAGAAAAAGCACAATATAAACAACAACTTATCTATGATAATGATGAGTATGATTTGTATTAATTTAGGAGATAATTAATGACTGAATATGGTGGTACACTTGAACAAAGATACGAAATTTATTTAGCTTTCGCTGATGATGGTAAAGGTGGTGACAATACTAGAAATGGTGAACCACTATTAACCTTTGAAGAATGGCTAGAAAGGTAGAACGGCCTAAAGGTGTAGCCGTATTCAATACACCAGAACAACGAAGAAAGGACTACCCATGTTAAAACCAGAATACAAAGAAATAAAACCATCAAGTAAGCTATATCATGAGCTAAAAATGTTGGTTTGTAACAGAAAAATTTCTATGAGAAATGTTAGAAATTTAAATGTAAGTATGCAAATATCTCCTGATCTTTTACAATGCGCTCCAATGGTAATCTGTTGGAATGCAAAGAAAAAATGTTATAAGATTATTGATGGACAACATAGATATAAGGCTGCATTAATGCTTGGTAATCCCATATGGGTAATAATTGTTGATCCTAAATTTGCAAAATTAATTGGTGTATTAAATTCCAATCAAAAGAACTGGAGTTTATTAGACTTTGCTCACTTCTATGCTGAGAATGGTAACAAAAATTACGAAAAGTTTTTGCAAATATTGGAAGCAAACCCTGTTACCGCAGGTATATTGATTGGTATAGCACAAGGTTCTAGCACTAGAGATACAGCCAATGGCGGTAATAGAGACTTCAAAGATGGTAAATTTATTATTAACAGAAATAATTTACCACACATAGAAAATACTTTATATAAATTGAGACAAATAGAGTATGCTTCATGCAATCCCTCACTAACTAAGACGACTGTTAAACGAAAGGAATTTTCTGAAGCGTTTCTGCATATGTTTGAGAAAGAAAATTCTTGGTACGATCATAATGAGTTCCTTAAAAAGTTGACAAATACAAAACATAAATTTAATATTTTAGCTAATAGATCAAATATGATAACTGAAATTTTACGAATCATGGGGAAATAAAATGTCTATAAAATTTCTTGATGTATCTACCCAAAGAAAAACAGGTAACATACCACAAACATATCGTAGTGGTGGTCAAGATATGTATGGCTCATGTCCTGATAAGTGTCCCTTAAAACCCGTTGATGCAAAGACAGCTTCAGAAGTAGATGAAGAATATGCAAGAGCATTGGCAAAGGCTGTGCCTAGAAATGGAATTAGTTTTTCATACTCTCATTTTTCACCTGATAAATGGAAAGGGTTTGGATTTAATAAGCCAAAGAGAACAACACTTAATTTTTCTGCCAGTACACAGGAAGAAGCAGTACAATCTTTTAAAGATGGTATACCTACTGTATGGGCAGAAGAAAATCCATCAGCAAGGAAAGTAGATGGTGTGCAACTCATGCCCTGCCCTGCTGATAAGCATGACCATATTCAATGTGCAAATTGTGGTGGTAGTGCTGGCCCTTTATGTGCTAGACCAGATAGAAAATTTATTGTAGTGTTTAAGTGGAAACAATGGAAGAAAATACCATGTTATGCTGCCAATGGATATGTAAAATTTACGTGGAAAAATACAGGTAAAATATTATCTAATATGACAGATGGAGAAAGAGTATTAGATTGGGTAAAGAAATTACCCTTTGGTTCAACAGTGCGGCATCACGTCGCAGGTGATATTGGAAAGGTAGGTAAAAATGTTAGATAAAAAGTGGGGCTATACATTTTCAGATAGTGTTATAGTTGATGCTTGGCAATCCAAATTTGATATGATACCCCTTGACGTAGAAATAATTGAAGTAAAAAATTCAAGGAAGATTAAAGTATATGTTGAAGGTAGTTTGTATAAAGTATTTCCATCTATACAATCTTTTGAACATGATCTACAAAAATGCAAGGGGGAATTTTAATGAAGAGAATACTATCAACTAAATTTAAGAATGAGATATTAAATTTATTTAATAAAGGCTTTAGTGGAAAACAAATAGCCACTATAATGCGCGATGAATATTATTCTGAAACAGGCAAACAATTAACACGTAATGTTTGTATGGGTATAAAGTTTAGGGCTGGTAAATGTGACCCTATGAATTATGGTTTATCTATAAAAAATAGAATGAGCAGAGTAATTGTACCTACTAAAGGATTTAAATTAAAGAAATGTTTAGCTTGTAAGAAAGAAGTTTACATACAGGAACATCTAAGAATATGTCCTAACTGTACAAGTGAAAGACAAAAGATTGACAAGTCTCAATGGGATAGTAGTATAGTAGTGAGAACACAAAAAGAAGTTAAACAAATTTTGAAAGGATTACTGTGATGTTTAATAACCCTTTAACTGGATATATAGTATGTCTTGGTATCGTATTAGCTACCTTGTTATTGGTATATTTAAAAGTAAGTGGATTTACTATAGGATAATACAATGAAAGCAAGAGAAAAAGATGGATGGATACGACAGTATGATTTGTATCAGTTGGCTGACCACCCTGCAAACATAGCAACAGATTGGCCTAGAGAATGGATGTGTTATCAGTATCCAGCAGAGTTTCAGAAGCTGGCTGTTAAATTGTTATTAAGAATTGAAGGAGATAACTAATGACTGACCAAGAAAAAAGAGTAGATGAATTAGAAAAGTTACGCTGTAAATTGGTTGAAGTATTTGAGGGAGTAGGTTGTATCTTAGGAGCAAATCATTCTGCACTAGATTATATTAGTATTGCTGAAGATAAATTATTAGAAACAGTTTGGGATGAAATAAAAAAATTAAAAGTAACAGGAGATGACCAGTGAAAAAAATTATCCATATTAACCAACATGTTATTAAACGTAATGCTAAAACTGGAGAACGTGAACCAGTTATTACTTGTAAAACTTATAAGAGCAATGACTATGCTCATGAAGTTTTTATAAATGGCCCATGTAAAATAGTATATAGCCCAGATAAACCACTGTCGTGCGGTGCTAAAGTATGGATTGAAACAGAAGATGACATAGAAATTAGGAGTTGACCAATGACTGATAATAAATGGTGGCACATAGTGACATGGTGTAAGTGGTGCAACGGTGAAGGCTATACTACTGACAATAACCCAAGCAAAAGAGAAGAGGTATGTAGAGAGTGCGAAGGTACAGGCGAGAGCTATTTTGTTGAGGAAGAGTGGCG
>CEUI01145556.1_pt1 | contig 10480 bp, 12 predicted proteins | sample 531411 | NCBI WGS metagenome assembly CEUI01 (sample SAMEA2622841, study PRJEB7988) | marine metagenome | isolation source: saline water (ENVO:00002010), including
GTATCTTTAGATGATAGAGATGCAATGCTAGATAAAGTAGAGTATCAATTTGATGAAAAGGGTAAGCCTTTAGGTGTTAAGATGATGCACTCAACTATTACGTTTTGGTTGCGTAGAGGATTAGATGGAGATGTTTCTGATTCTTTTATAGGTAACCTTACATTTGATGAGAGAACGCAAATATTTCTTAAAATGCAAGAAGGCTTACTATTGGGGGAAGGGAAGCCCTCCAACTCGAAATAAATGTCATATGTGACAAGTGTGGAGGGTGTAAATATCATGATTATCCATATAAGGCACAGCTTCCCATACTAATTGATGGTAAGCGACCTGTTATAGAATTTAAATGTGATGAAGATATATGGAATGTAATTGATTTACTTATAGAGGAAACCAAACAAATGAATGAAAAGGGTAAGGAGTTTGATATAGCTAAATCTGTCAATTCTCAGTTGCCCTTTTTTTGTTGTAGGAATAAGATACTTAAAAATGAGTATCAGAAAGATATACAAAGATTTATTTATTGCAAGGAATTTGGAGTTCCTGCCTATAGTGGCAGTTATGGACAGCAACCTGCTAAATGGGTTGAAAAGTCCTTTGTAATTAAGAACGCCCTTGCTAAAAAAGAAAAGGATTTGCTAGATGGCAGACAACAAGATACTAATTAAGTTTAAAGCTCATGGAGATACTCAATTAAGAAATGCAATTAAAGCTCTTGCGAAAGAGCAAGAAAAACTTAATGGAACAATTACAGACACAGAAAAAGGAACAGGGGCATTAGATACTAAAAGCACTAGACTCAGAAAAACAAATGGGTTTCTTGCAAATAGCTTTGCTACAGTTCGGTCTAAAATGCTTCTTTTTACTTTTGCTATGTCTATGGGAGTTAGGCAAATTACACAGTTTATGATAGAAGCAGCTAAAGTTGAGTCTATGGAAAGAGCCTTTAATACTCTGTCAGGAGGAACTGAAAATGCAACAATAGCTATAGACAAATTGAGGGAAGCTACCAACGGAACGATGAATGACTTTAATTTATTCCAACAAGCAAATAATGCTATGATTCTTGGTGTAAGCAAGAACTCTGATGAAATGGCTGAAATGTTTGATATAGCTCAAAGGCTTGGTCGTGCTTTAGGTAGAGATACAGCATCTTCTGTTGAATCTCTTATTACAGGTATTGGTCGTCAATCTCGGCTTATGCTTGATAATATAGGAATTATAGTAAAGGCAGATGAAGCCTATCGTGATTACGCTAGAATTTTAGGGACTACTGCTGATAAACTCACAGATGCACAAAAAAAGCAAGCCTTTTTTAGTGCTACTATGGATGCTGCAAGGAGTAAGGTTAAAAAACTTGGCGAAGAAACTTTAGGAACTCAAGATAGATTTGATAAATTCTCTACTGCATTAGATAATTCACTTGTCCATCTTGGAGAAAGTTTGCACGCTACAACACTTTTGGTTGATGGACTTACAGAGCTTTTAAATTTACTGCCTGATATAGAAAAATCATTTGTCAATATTACTACACATATGCATGGTTATGCTACTGCTGCTAGGTTTGTTTTAAAAACCCTTAATATGGTAAACGATGGAGAAATAAAGTTTATTTCAGAACGTGATAAAATTATGGAACAGTTGGCAGAGGAGCAAAAAGCAAGGGAAAAGATAGGAGAAACTGTGGAAGATGCTTTGGCATTTTCAGAGGCAGAAACATTTGCGTTGCGTGAGGGATTTGGCAGGGTAGAATCTATGGTAGATTCATATATAAAAAAAGTAGATACTGCTCAACAGATAAATGCTGATTATTCAGATGGATTAAATGTGGTAACAAGAGCTTTAAAGGTAGCAGGAATGGCGCAGCAGCAGTATGTTGAAGCGATAATTGCAAGTTCTTTTAGGACAGGACTAGCTACTAAGGATATGGGAGAATCCTTTAAGATAATAACACAGCAATTAGTGCAAGACTTAGCCTTTCAGGCTACATTGTTTTTGATGAAAGATGCTGTACAGAAATTAGGATGGGCAGGAGTACCTTTAGCAGCAGCAGCAGCAGGAACAGTTGGAGCGTTAGTAGGTAAAATAAGTGACTTTGAGGATGGAGGATATGTTGGTGGTCGCAGACACTCACAAGGTGGTACTATAATAGAAGCAGAGCAGGGAGAATTTGTAATGTCAAGACGTGCAGTAGAATCTGTTGGACTAGATGCTATGAATAGAATTAATCAAGGTAAAATGGCAGGGAATGTAGTTATAAATGTTACAGGTAATGTTATGAGCCAAGATTATGTAGAGGGAGAATTAGCTGACCAGTTAAGGATGGCAATTAGGCGTGGTGCAGATATAGGAGTATCTTAATGTCTTTTGAATTAGATGTAAAAGGAAGCAATACGCAGCTAATCCCTGTTGTAAAAATTGAAGATGATTACTTTTCTACAAGTAGTATTTCTTTAGGGGATGTGCATTGCAAGCCTCTACTTATGAATGTCCCCTCTATAAAACAATCTTTAGGGATTGAGTCAAGAAAGTTTAAAATATCTTCTGTTACTATTGATATTTCAAATTATGTTTATAGTGGTCAAAGATTTACTGATAGACTCTCTGAGTCCTCACTTATTAATAAAGAGATGTATATTTACTTTAAAACTCAAAGCATGACATCTGTAGAAGAATTGCACGAAGTGTTTTATGGTAGGATAAGAAGTATTAATCATGATGACAGTAAGGTGTCTTTACAGGCAGAAGATTTAACTGAGATAAAATTACATAAATTGTTACCCTCTGAGGAAACAGGCTCTACTCCTGAAATTCCTGATAAATTTAGAAATACTCCTTACCCTATGGTATATGGAAAAGTAGATAAAAGCCCATTAATTCCTTATTATGCAATAATTCAAGGAATAGATGATGATGAATTTTATAAAGAATTAGCATTAAAAGCAGATTATAGGGATATAAAAGATTTTATTGATACTGAAAAGGCAATTGGTTTAAATACTTCGATGAAAGTTAATACCCTTAGTTTTTTTGAGAATGATACTTATTGGAATGTAGCGAGAACTAATAGCGATAGTCTTGGAGGTGTCGGTATTGAAAATTATCGTGATTCAGGGTCTGATATAATTATTGACTCTGATTCAATAAGTGCTGAAGAGGGGGAGATGATAGAAAATGATACTGCAAAGGGAAGGTTACGAGTTCATCAGATAAGGACAGTAAAACATACCTCTTTTGAGCCTGCAATGCAACAGGGCTTTGAAGGCACGCAGGGTGTTTCTCAATTAAATTTTACTAATGAAGAGCTAGGCAAGATTACAGGAACAATTGATGTCAATATGGATGGTATAACCAGTGGGCTTGGTTCGCCTGTAGCTATAGATAATTCTACATGGGGATATATAAAGGCATATTTAGAAGATGCTAATTCGCCAAACAATTTATCTAAGAAAACTTTTCCTGAATTTGAGCTTGATGAGAGAGGTCAAGAAATGCCTCCTATCACTTTTTTCTTTATAAATGCTGTTCACTACAATAACTTTCAAGATAATCCAAATTCAGGAGGAGAAATAGATACTTCAGCTCCATTTACTAATTATAGGACTAGGTTTGGATTTTGGGTTGGAGGTAGTAGCTCTCATTTTGCAGTAGCTTATGCAAACTCAGGAGAAGTGGAGAATTATCAAGATGCAGGATTTGATACACAATTATCTGATGGAAATTTATACTTTAATAATATATCAGGAAATGATTCTTTAGACCAAGTAAGATTAAATGAATTATTCCAAACTGTTTCTCAATACAACCATATTAAAATAGGAATCCCTAAACATACAATTTATGGGGTAGATAAAGATTTAAGATTAAATGTATATTTTTTATTAAAAGACTTTTTTATTGTTCAGCAATTTTTTGTAGATGGAATTGGAGATAGGGAATATTATGCAAATGTAGAGGGAAGAATTGACTCTAATGATGAGCTTATAGAGAATCCTATTGATATTATTTATGATTTAGTAACAAATGAGTTAAACCATGATAATATTGATATAGAGAGTTATAATGAAGCAAGAGAGCATCATTCAGATGAATTTACTTTTGGTTGGAAATTTGCTTTTACAGTATCAGATAAAATAGATTCTAAGAAGTTAATAGAGGATATTGCCAAATCAACTAAGTGCTATCCTAAATTTAATAATGACGGAAGTTTTGGTTTTAATACTATAAAAAGTGTTTACAGACAGAGCGACTATGAAAAAGCAACCCTTATAAAGGAATCAGAGGTAATTAACTATTCATTTTCAAAAACAAGACCTGAGCAGATATATACAAAAGTAAAAGTCAGCTATAGTAAAGATTATGGACAAAATGTATATTTAGATAGTATAGTGCGAGATGAAGGTGCAGACCCTTATTATGGAATAGAAGATTCTGATGAAGCCTTTTTAGACTTTGAGTGTGATTATATAAGGGATAGTTCAACAGCATTTCAATTAGCTTCATTTTTATATAATCAGCACAAAAATCAACACTTACTTTTAAAGCTGAAATTGCCATTAAAGTATATAGATATTGAGTCAGGGAACTTAATTAAATTTAATAAACTATTAGACAATGTTACTGCATATGGGATTAATTATGCTGCACCTGACGCTCCTAACAATCAATGGTATTATCCTTTATTTATGGTAACATCAGTATCTAAAAATTTAGACTCAGTTTCTATTGAATGTATGCAATTACACCATTTAGGCGAAGTAGGAATAGATGTTAGTATTGATGGCGAAATATATGACGAATTTTTCATAAAGAGAGAAGGTGATTCATATGTAGTAAATTCTGAAAACTTTCCTGAGAATACTGGTAAGACAACAATAGTGGAGTCTATAGAATCTCCAGTAATCTTTGAGGGAGATTTAGTAGAATCTAATAAGCTCTATTTTGCAGGCTCTTCTCAAGATTCTGCTGATATATTTGGACAAGATTATGATAGGATTCCTTTAAAATCTTATATAGATGAATCAACAGGAAACCCTTATTTTGATTTTACCTTATATACTGATATATTCAGAACAGGGCAAGTAATAAGAATAACAGGTGTTCCTGAAGAAACCCATCCTTTTGCTGCTGCTTTGGGAATACAAAACAATAATAATGGAGATTATATTGTTGGTAGCGTTAGCCCTCATGAAATAACTTTAATGCCTGCATCAGCAATAGAAGGTATATTTAGTCCTCCACAATATCTTAATACAGAAACACTCGGTCAAACTGCAACTTATACTATACAAGCATTTGATTCATCTTCAGTATTATTGGGCGATTTAAATCAAGATGGAGGATTGAATGTATTAGATATAGTGAAAGTTGTTACTATTATGCTATATGGAGGGGATTCTGATTTATTAGGAGATTTAAATCAAGATGGGAATGTAAATGTCCTAGATATTGTTCAAATGATTAATATAATCTTGGAGGATTAATGAAAATAACTTATGGAGATGGCTCATTAATTTTAGATGGTGCAGGCAAAGGGTTTGAGATAATATACAAAGGAGTAATTCGTATTACAAGCAGCCCTGACAATGTTTTTATTTCAGCAAATAAGAATAAGATAGTAGGATTCACTCTTGATGGAAGTAATCTGCCAAGTGAATTGTTTGATTATTTAGGAGATTTAAGGCTTTTATCTTGTAAGGTAGTAACACCTAGCCTTGACTATGAAAGTCCTTCTATTAGCCTTATAGGTGTTGATTATTGGGGTTTAGATAGAGAGAAATGGGAAGATGATACATCTTCATGGGGAACTTCAGGCAAAACATACCTTGTAGGAGAAAAACAAAGATATAATAGGCATAGTATTGCAGTAAACAATAACATTAAAGTTGATTTTGATGGTCAGTATGTATTTGAAGATGGAAGCTCTGTAATGAAAGGAACTTTAATACATATACATTCAGATGGTGTGGCTATGACAGGTGGAGTCCATGCTGAAGATTCAGTTACAATTTATCCACCTAAAGGAAAGAAGCCAATTACAAAGAAACAAATTAAAGAAATTACAACTACTGAAGCACCTGCTATAAAAGCACCTGTAATACAAACTACATATACAGGTGGTGGTGGAAGTGGTGGTGGTGGAGGAGGATATTAATGTACAATGTTGGTACACCAAGATTTTATATAAATGTGCCTGAATGGCTACATAATATGGGAATTATACAGATACCTGAGCAATTAATGACAGTACCTGTAATTCCTGAGCCATCAGGATATGGAGCATTATTAGATGTAGGGAGTGCAATGAATAACAGTAAAAACTTCATTGCTATGCTTAATTGCCCAAGAACATCATCTATGAATATACAGCCACAAGGAGAAAGTGGCATACCATTAATAGATATAATAAACAAAGATGCTGAATATGATGGATTCAGAATGGCTAGTTTTACAAATACAGTAGAAAATTTCAATATTCAAGGTGTTGCAGGTTCTATGATAGTAGGTAATTATTATGATATGCCTCATTCGCCTGACCTATCCCTCAGTTTATCATATGAGTATGATGGTATACAAACACAGCAAACTAAGGGTGGCTCTACAATTTCAAATGCTTCATTTATAAAGCCTGCTGACTGGGGAGATTCAGGAGCGTGGCAATTAGGCTCTGATGAGATTGGAAGAGGCTATAGTAATCTTCGTACAGGTCGTAGAGTATGGTCACTATCTTTTAGTTATTTAAGCGATACAAACTTAATGCCTGTTCTTGGAGTTCAAGGATACAAAGAATCAGAATCAGATGTTTTAGATGGAACAGATTTTTTCTCTCAGGTGTTTAATAGAACTATAGCAGGACATATTCCTTTTATATTTCAACCTGACAATACAAAAGATGAAGCTGACCAATTCGCTATATGTAGGTTTGATATGGATTCACTTACTTATAGTCAGATAGCTTATAATACATACAATATTTCCTTACAAATAAGAGAGGTTTGGTAATGAAGTCGTGCCAATCAGGGTCATTTTCATACTCGTTATATGGTGGGCAAACTATCTTGATGATAATGCAATGGGAGGATATACCTGTCCTCTATATTGTGCAGTAGAGCATAAGCATTTCAGCGATTACGAGGGTCTTGAACAGCAATCTCAAGACCTGAGAAATATATAATTAGTTTGTCTAAAAAATCACTAAATTCGTATTGAGTTAAATCTTTAGTTGATTCAATGTTGAATTTTTCTTTTATTATTTTATGTAATTCATTGTCAGTATAACCCAATTCATCTGCTACTTGCTTAATTACTATCCAGTAATAGTTGTGTTGCTTCGGAGAACGAGTTTTAGGCATACTTTTTATGTCTAGCCATACATCGCCTTCAATGGTAGAAATGTGGCGTTTAAAGCCTGATTTATCGTGTAAAGTTAATTTACCATCCTTTACCTTGCCTGTAAATCTCATAAATTAATTCCCTTGCTATCCCAGTACTTTTCAAACCATTCTATAAATTCTAGCACAGACCATTTATTTTTAAGTTCAACCCATTCATCTTTTTCACTAGAAAAGTATTCTTCAACAAGTCCATCTTTTGCTATAACATCTTCTCCAACAGGAGTATTGTGCCTAAATATAAATGCAACAGATTGTTTTCCTGATAATGTATGGGATTTAACTAAGTTTTCGTATGCTTTTCTTTGCCCTATGCTTAGTTTTACATCTCCATATTTTGCATCCATGTACACAAAGGCATTTCCATTATAGTCTATAAAGCCATCAATGTCAGTAGGAGCTATATTTCTCCTTCTTTCTAATCCAGTAAAAGATATTATCTGAGAAGCTCTACTTATATAGTTAATTTTCCTGTGCATTTTGTTTTCTCCATAGCTTGTTCATTTGATAATTAAGTTTCCATAAATTTAGGTTATACTTTTTTAAAAATTCTCTATCGCCTATTTGATGCCATTCTTGATGATGGACTCGGCACAGGGGGACACAGGAATAATCTTCTATTATTACCTCCATCCTATTTCCCCCCATACCTACGCTGTCGAGATGATGGGCATCTACAGGAACAGTCGCACAAAGTCCACAGGAGAATGTCTTGACAAATTTTATAAAATCTTTACTATCTTTTAAAGCCATACTTGTATATTACAAAAAATACCTAGAAAATCTTGAGAGTTTTTTAAAATTATGTAAGTAATTTATAATTCTCATCCTGTAGCCTTTTATTTTCATCTTGCAGGGACTCAACTTCGCACCATTTTTCTTGTAATCTCTTATAATTAACTAGGTAATCATCAAAATCCATCAATACTAACATCTTTCCTCTATCTTGTTTAAAAACCACAATATCCACGTTTTCAGTTGGGATAAGATATTTCGGTAAAGTTTTTCTAACTTTGACCTGAACTTTAATTTCATTATTGATGAGAACATCCACTTCCTCATGGTGTCCAATGCTATTACCATTGCTACCATAAGCACGTTTAGCATCAAGACCATGAGCCTCAACACATTTAACAGCATCTCTTTCACCTTTATTCCCCTTTATTTTACTTTTACTTGGCATTTTTAGCTTCCTTACGTTTCATTCTGCGTTTTTTGTTATATTCTGAATTTGCATCCTTACACCTCTTGCACCTGCATCCATATTTGTATGTAGATAGCTTACCACAGGTTCTTCCTAACCTTTTGCCATGAGCTTTAAGGTGGCAGGATTTACATAAAACAGTACACTTTTGTATCTCTGCCTCTCTTTTAGGCTTGCTCCAAGACCAAATTGAATGGCTTTCTTTTTTTGAGGGGTCTAAATGGTGTAATTCCAAATTTTCTATAGAGCCACAATCTGTACACTTTTTGTTCCAAAAATACATCCACCTTCTTTCTGCAGCCCATCTTCTCTGATATTCTCTCTGTTTATCCTTATCTTTATAAGGCATCTTCCCACTCCTTATATCTTTTGCTTTTTGTTTATAAAACTAAAAATATGTTCTATTATTGGTAATGTCCATCCATCACCAAGTAAACTACCAGCTTGATTTTTTGTTAATATATCACACCAATCATCTGGAAATCCTTGCAATCTGCACATTTCAACCTTGTTTACTGTTCTAATTATTGAATTTTCTTCTATTAGCGTAATCATTCCAGTAGCTTCATTTCTTTTAATTAAACTGTCTTGTGAGAGATTTCTTCCACTTGTTGTACTTAAACAACTATGTTTATCTTTATTAACATAAACTAATGGTGGTGTTTGATAGCCTTGCTTTACTACTTTTTTTAGATATTTATTTTGTTTGTTTTCATCTTTTATAAACATTTTCCAACAACCTTGCAATAAAGCTCCTGATTTTTCTTTTTTAACTGCACCATTTACAACAATATCTTTAAACATTATCTTTCTATCTTTAGGCTGTGGTATATCTGTAACCATATCACCAAACAATCCATCTGGTTTAGTTTTTATATTTGTCCAATAATATCTATCCCTTAATTGTGCAGTAACAAGTGATGAGTTTATTCTAACTGGATATACACCTAATGCTCTTGACATTATACCAACATCTGATTTTGGTGCAGAACCAACATTTTCTTGCAAAAACAACACATTTGGATTTAACTCTTTGATGTGATTTAAAATATCAACAAATACCCAAAATAAACTACTTCTTTCACCTTCTAATCCAGCTCTTTTACCAGCTATTGATAAATCCTGGCAAGGAGAACCACTTAATACCATATCAATGCTTTTATAATCAATATCCCAATCTTTCCATTTAGTAACATCTCCAAGCTGTATTGTTCCTGGATAATGATGCTGTGTTAATTTGATTGCAGCTGGTTTTATTTCAGATGAATAGTATTTATTTACTTCTATACCCACATTGCTAAGTGCAGTATGTCCTGTACTCATCCCATTAAACAAACTCAACACATTTATTTTTTTTGTTAATTCTTTATCTTTAGGCATCTTCCCATTCTTTGTATCTTCTGCTTTGTTTCCATTTACTTCCAAACTCTTCTCTCATAGCACAATCCTTACATACGACTCTTATTTCAAAATTATCAAGCAATTTTATAATCGCAGGATGTGGCTTTAAATTGTAAAATATTGCCCTATTTTTATAATGACCACATAAATCACAACTCCTGCTTAACTTTCCCATTAGACTTATTCGCATCCCTAAAACCTCTCCTGATTAATCTCCTATTAGTCAGTTCATCTAATCTTTTTTGAGTATTTTCAATCATTATTGGAGTAACTTTTGTTCCAAATTCAGTTTCCTGACCATATAAGAAATTACCATTATCGTCATAAACTGATAGCTTTTTAAATTTTTTAAGCTGACTCCTATACATACTTATAATAGTATCATTTACTTTTTGTTTTGGTGTTTTCATCTTGTTCCTTTTGTTTATTACCCTAGCCATAGGACTTTTGTAGTTTTTATACTGCAACTTACAGCCAGTTGATA
>CEUI01063003.1_pt1 | contig 10479 bp, 13 predicted proteins | sample 531411 | NCBI WGS metagenome assembly CEUI01 (sample SAMEA2622841, study PRJEB7988) | marine metagenome | isolation source: saline water (ENVO:00002010), including
TGGTAGACGAAGATTTACAAAACTTCAAAGAAATCTATGATTGGATGGATTCTATTGTTCCTATGCAAGACCCAACCAAATATAAAACTCTTACAGGAACAACTGCTACAACGACTAACACTTATTCAAGTGTTGGTGACGATTTGAGTCAATATAGCATGATTACATTAGTCCTAAATACTAATAAGAATATTCCAAATAGATTCTTTAAATTTTATGACGCATTTCCAACGTCACTAAGTGGATTGGAACTTGCATCAGGTGAAAGTGGTGAATCTGTCATATGTACAGTAGATTTTAGATTTACATATTATGAGATAGGAACCACTAGTTAAAAATCCATTTTAATGGTATAATTATAGTATGAACTTAGAAGAACTACGTAATGAGTGGGCGAAAGATTGTGAAATTGACGATATCGAACTAGATAAGTCATCATTGGAAGTCCCTAAACTACACGCAAAATATCAAGAATACTTGACTGATAATCTATTGGTCTTGAAAAACATAGAATTCCAGTATAACTCACTACTTAAGAATAAGTGGTTATGGTATAACGGTAAAATGTCTGAGGAACAGATAAAGGAACTGGGCTGGGAAGATGACCCATTTGACGGTCTAAAGGTTATGAAAAATGATATGCAAGTATGGTACAACGCTGACACGGACTTGCAGAAATTAAATGGTAAAATGGAGTACCAAAAGATTGTTATAAACTTCTTAAAGGAGTGTATGCAAAATATTACTTGGAGACACCAAACCATTAAGAACACAATTGATTGGCGTAAGTTCATGGCAGGACAATGATATTAAAAAATTATATGTGGACTGCTCCTGAGTATTTCACGAAAGAAGAAGTTCACGAGATAAACGAATTCGCAAAGACTATTCCATTAGACGAAGGTAGAACTGGTAGTAGGAATAATGACCCCGATGCGCCCCCAATGGATTCAGTATATGGACAAAATGTTGTAAGACAGTCTAAGGTTAAGTGGTTTAGTCCACCACAATTTAGAATGCCTCAACACATAGTGGACAAGATTAATCAAGCGACTCAAAAAGCAATGGACGAATGCGGCTGGCCATGGAAACTAGACCATTCAGAAAATTATCAGTATACAATTTATGATTACAACCCTGAATTACCTACAGGTGATTTTTACACTTGGCATACTGACCATGGTGGAGAGATTAATCCCGATGGAATGCATAGGAAATTAAGTATGACAATTCAATTGTCTGACCCTGATGATTATGAGGGTGGATATTTTCAATGGTTGGAACCTAATCCTCAATTTGATAAATTAAGGTGGGGTGAGAATATGTTGGACATGAATACAGCAATAAGAACTTTACCATTCTCAGCTAAATTACAAGGTTCAATTTGTCTATTCCCTTCATTTTTATATCACCAAGTAACACCAGTATCTAGAGGAACACGTATATCAATTGTAGGTTGGTTTAACGGAACTCCATGGACTTAAGAATTACCAAGGTCAATGAAGTCTTTATGAAGGTTTCATGTGACGATTCAGTTGCTAAAGATTTGCACGATTACTTTTCGTTCAAAGTCCCTAACGCAAAATTTATGCCCTCATATCGGAACAGACACTGGGACGGTAAGGTATATCTCTTTAGTATAAAAACCCACAAAATTTATATTGGTCTATTACCATATATTGCTGAATTCTGCGAGGAACGAAAGTATACTATGGAAGTAGATAATGTGGTTCAAAAGAATAAAATGGGTGAAGACGAAATATTAGAGTTTGTAGAATCCTTACACCTACCATTTGAACCTAGAGATTATCAATTAGAATCGTTTAAGAAAAGTATAGAGTATGGTAGGAAACTGTTGGTTTCACCAACTGCAAGTGGTAAGTCGTTAATCATTTATATGTTAGCACGTTACTATGATAAGAAGACAGTTATCATTGTTCCCACCACTTCACTGGTAGAACAAATGGCAAAGGATTTTAAAGAGTACGGTTACGATGAAAAGATATGCAAAATCTATAGTGGTCAAGAAGTATTTGACGCACCAATAACAATTACAACTTGGCAGTCTCTTAGTAAAGCACCTCTTGACGTTCTTCAAAAGTTTGAAGTGGTTGTAGGTGACGAAGCTCATTTATTTAAAGCAAATGTATTGAAAGGTATCTTAGAGAAAATGAGAAATACTTCAATACGTTTTGGTACTACAGGTACATTAGACGGTACAGAGGTTCATAGATTACAACTAGAAGGTTTATTCGGCCCTGCGAGTAAAGTCATATCTTCTTCTGAGTTAATGGAAGAAGGAACAATTGCAAACATTGATATTGACGTTATCATATTAGAACATGAAAAGATTTCTAAATTAAAGTATCAAGACGAAATGGAACACCTAGTTACTAATCAAAAACGAAATGACTTCATTTGTAATCTAGTATACAGTTTGAAAGGTAACACTTTATGTCTGTTCCAGTTTGTAGAGAAACATGGATTTTTACTTCACCACATGATGAAAGATAGAGTAGAAAATCTACATTATGTTTATGGTGGAACAGATACAAAAGACAGAGAAACGATTAGGGGTATGGTAGAAAAACAAGATGACGCAGTTATTCTAGCTTCATACGGCACCTTTAGCACTGGTGTTAACATAAAGAAGATAGATAACATAATTTTTGCTTCGCCTTCTAAATCTAGAATAAGAAATCTTCAATCAATTGGTAGAGGATTAAGAAAGGGTAATGGTAAAGAAAGTCTTAGGTTGTTCGACATTGCTGACGATTTATGGGGAGACAACTACACATTAAGACACTTAAAAGACCGAATAAATATCTACAACGAGGAAAACTTTCCTTACAATATAAAACAATTTAAATTATGATGAAACACATAAATACTTACATGGACAACGTAACAGACTTAGCTCCAAATAGATACGAAGTTATCAAACTAAAAACTGGTTTGGATATAGTTGGTATGGTTAGAGAGACTAACGAAGGATTGAACATAACTCTTCCTATGATATGTCAATTACAATTGCAGGTAACTAATGATACAACTGCACGTTTCTTACCTTACGCACCTTTAAGTGCGGAACCAACTTTGTTTATTCCCTTTACTCACATTGTCCATAGAAACAATCTCAACGAACAGTTTATATCGTATTACGATAATGCTAGTGCGAAGTGGTTAGAGATGATTGAGAATGGAACTATACCTGTCAAGTCAGGTAGTGAATATCAAAAATCTATTCACGATTATATTGACCAAGCAATGAGAGATATTATTGACGCAACTGGTGGCCCAATAACACAAGAAGAACTCCGTAAGTTGGAAATCATGGAGAGTGATGATTGGGACATAGAAGAAGAATACAAAGCTTATCTTGAACAAAAGGATAAGAAGATATTGCATTAGGACTATATGAGTGTAATTCAATCTATCAATAAACCTTTAGCTAATAAAGGTATGATAATGTTTAATGAACATTACTCCACTTTTGTGGAACAAGAAAAAAGAGCAGAAGTATGGAAAGACGAAAAGGGTAACTGGGGTTGCCGTTTTTGGGAATACCAAGTATGGAAAGGTGATAGACTTTTTGAAGGATATAGTGAACAGTATGCTGAAGACGCAGCTGAAAATTACGTATTAGGAATTTTAGAGATATAAATAACTTCGGAAATGATATCACTTTAAGTTATATCTTTATATAAACAATAATAATAATTGGAGAACCATGACCACTATAGCAATAAACGCTATGAAGAGCATGGTACGAAAAGTCCACGGACTAAGATTTGTCAAGATTCCTCACGGATTCCGAAACATATACGATGCAGTTGAATTTATAGTATTAATGACTCTTCCAATGGCGATACCCTTCGGGATTATGTATTTAACAAGTTTAAATAACTATTTCTAGTATATAAGTAGCCTAGCTGCTCGGCGCATAGCTATCATAACAGACGATGGTACGTTTTGTATAGTGGTTTTTTATACAAAAATGAAAGAATTTATGTATTTCTGGCTAGAGGTTTGGGAGTTTTGTAAGGCGGAGCCCATTTGGGCAGGTCTTTTTTTCTTTTGCGGTTTCATTATAGGACAAGTATATTTCTGACATAAATATAAAGAAACCCACTTACATTATAGACTAAGGTGACGTATAATAGACTCATGACTAAAAAAGCTGAAAAGAAACAAGCTGAACATTATGTAAATAACAAAGAGTTCACGGCGGCGGTAGCTGCATATAACGCTTCCGTTAAAGAGGCAAAAGCGGAAGGGAAAGAACCACCAAGAATGACTGAATATATTGGTGAGTGTATTTACAAAATAGCAACTCGTTTATCTACACGTCCTAACTTTATCAATTACACGTATCGTGATGAAATGATATGTGATGCAATTGAAAACTGTCTACAGTATATCAACAACTTCAACGTTGAAAAATCTAATAACGCATTTGCTTATGTAACGCAGATTTGTTATTACGCATTCTTAAGACGTATCCAAAAAGAAAAGAAACAAGTCTTTATCAAACAGAAGTCAATTGAAGAGGCAGGAGTTACTATGGACTCATACACAACAATTGACGGTTCACATGACCCTACATTCTCAAACACCAATGTGGAATGGATGCAAGAACATATGAACAGAGTAGAATATGAACCTCGAAAGAGTAAGAAAAAAGTCGGAAAGGCAAAAGCTAATCTAGACCAAGATTTGAGTAAAGACAACACTTAATGAAAATAGCAATTCTTAACGACACCCATTGTGGTGTCCGAAATGATATGGTGGAGATGTCCGAATATCAGGGCAGGTTCTATACGGAAGTATTTTTCCCATATCTAGATGAACACGATATCAAACATATCATTCATATGGGTGATTACTTTGATAGGCGTAAATTCATAAATTTTGCGTCCCTGCAAAAAAACATGGAACACTTTGTTAACCCTATGCAAGAGAGGGGTATCTCTATGGATTTAATCATAGGGAACCATGATACCTATTATAAGAACACCAACGAAGTTAATTCACCAGCATTATTGTTGTATGACCAACCAAACGTTAACGTCATTGAAGAACCTCAAATGATTAGATACGATGGTTTGGATTGTGCAATGGTTCCATGGATAAACAATAGTAACTACGCAGACTGTATTGAGTTCTTTCAAAAAGTAGCTGCACCTATATGCTTTGGTCATTTTGAAATTGAAGGTGCAATGATGAACCCTGCAGTTATGTGTTCTCACGGTTTGAGTCCAAACTATCTTAAAAGGTTTGAAAGAGTTTATAGTGGTCATTTTCACCACAAAACTGATATAGCAAACATAAGATATGTTGGTTCACAAATGCAATTCACTTGGTCAGATTTTGGAGACGAAAAATTCTTCCACATTTTTGACACTGATACTAGAGAGATGACTCCTGTACATAATCCTTTAACTATGTTTGAAAAGGCATTTTACAATGATACGGACGAAACTTTTGAGACAATTGCAAATGCAGATTATTCACAATACGCAGGTAAATTTGTAAAGGTTATTGTAATTGAAAAAGATAACCCTTATTGGTTTGATACGTTCTTGGATAAACTTCATGCTGTTAATCCATTGCATGTAACCATAGTTGACGATAATAAACATATGGACTTCTTTGATGATGAAGAAATCGAAAATGTAGAAGATACACTTACTATTCTATCGAAGTACGTTGACGGTCTAGAAATACAAGGTAAGAAAAAAGAACTAGACAAGATAATGAAATCGTTATACCATGAGGCTTTGGAAGAACATAATTTTCTATGATAAATTTTCGGAAGATAAAATATAAAAATTTACTATCAAGTGGTAACAAGTTTACTGAAATTGGTTTAGACAAACACCAAACCACTTTAATTTTGGGCGACAACGGTAGTGGTAAGTCTACATTGTTGGACGCCCTTTGTTTTGCACTTTATGGACGTGGGTTCCGAAATCTCAAGAAAGACCTTTTAGTTAACTCAGTCAATGGGAGAGACTTACTAGTTGAGTTAGAGTTTTCTATTGGTAAGAAAAACTATAAAGTAATACGTGGTGCAAAACCAAATAAGTTTGAACTGTATCTTGATGACGTTATGATTAATCAAGACGCAAATGTAAGAGACTATCAAGAACACTTAGAAAAACAAATTCTCAAAATGAGCTTCCGCTCATTTACTCAAGTAGCAATCCTAGGTTCCGCTAACTTTACTCCGTTCATGCAATTAAAAGCAAGAGACCGAAGAAACTTGGTGGAAGACTTATTGGATATTTCTATCTTCTCTACTATGTCAGATATACTAAAGAAGAAGATTGCTAATCATAAAAATGAAATCACTGAAACTGGTCATGAAATTAAAATCATGGAAGAACGGATTCATGGATTGAATGAACAAATTAATGTATTGCGTGAAAATAGAGATTCCAAAATCTCAAAATATGAATCCACCGTTGAGGAAACTCAAACTAACATCAATCAACTCATGGAGAAAATAGATGAAAAGACGCAAAATGTGGTGGCGGAAACACGACTTATCTCGGATAAAGATACTACGGAAGATAGACTTAGGCAAACGCTCGAGTTGGAAACTCAACTCGGACGAGCTAGAAAGAAAGCACTTAAAGACATTGAATTCTACGAAAGCAATGATAATTGCCCAACCTGTAAACAGGGGTTAGACCATGAACACAAGGAAAAACATATTGAGGAGAGAACGTCTAAAGTCGCAGAAATCAAGGAGGCGTTGTCAACTATTGACGAAAAAATCTCAGGACTCCACGAAAGAATCCAAGCCATAAAGGACATTCAAAGTAAGATAGAAGATATGCAAAAGAATATTGGTTTACTACAAACAGAGGTGGTATCTAATCAGAAGTATATTTCTAAACTTCAAAAAGAAATTGAAGACCTAAAGAGTGAAGCAAGTTCACCCGATGCACAGGATAAAGTTCTTGAAGCAGAAGACGAGTTAGAAGTTCTACTAGCAAAGAAAGAAACACAATCTGAGACTTCTCATTACTATGATATTGCACAAATGCTTTTGCGTGACCAAGGTGTTAAACAAAAGATAATCAAACAATATGTTCCTATTATGAATAAACTAATTAACAAGTATCTTGCACAATTAGAATTCTACGTGGGTTTTGAAATTGACGAATCTTTTGAAGAAACAATCAAGTCTAGATTTAGAGACGTGTTTAAATATGATAACTTCTCACAGGGTGAAAAAATGAGAATCGACTTATCATTACTATTCACTTGGAGAGCAATCGCAAGAATGAAGAACTCAGTGAATACAAACTTACTGATACTTGACGAAGTATTTGATAGCAGTCTAGACAGTGCTGGTACAGATGACTTCTTAAAGTTATTAAATACATTAACCGAAAAAACAAATGCCTTTATCATTAGTCATAAAGGTGATGCATTATATGATAAGTTTAATGACGTTTTACGTTTTGAAAAATACAAGAACTTCTCTCGTGTCGTTGAATGAGGAAAACTTAGAGATAGTTATAAACAAGATTAAAGAAAATCTTGATGAATCACTACTCACAGGTTATTGGTTAAAGAAAAACCAAGACAATAATCCAATGGCGGGGTATTGTTATTATGCGTCAGCTGTTTTAAAGAAAGTCTTCCCTGAATTAGAAATTTGGAGAGGACAAGATGATTTGGGTGAATACCATTGGTTTAATAAATGGGGCGAAAAGGTTATTGACATAACAGAAGACCAGTATTATTCTAAAGGTAGAGTACCACCATATAATAATGCGGAAAAGAAAAAACAATTAGGCGGAAGACACGGTAAAAAGGCAAACCGACTTCTTGAAAAGATAAATAGGTAGTATGAAAAGTTTCTCACAATTTCAAAAACATTCCTACGCAATAGGTGAATCTTTACCTATAGAACCTTTATTGAGCGAAGAAGTAAAACTTACTGACTTTGACCCCGAAGTATTGGACGGATTTTCTGTAGAGAAACATAAGAAGTCATCTAGTAGAACTACTGTCTTTGTTATTAAGACACCTGATAGAGAAGGCGACAGAGATGAATTAGTAAAGAACCTTAAGGACGCTGGAATAGAACACAAAGTAATTGGAAGTTCTATGTCTAGTTTTGACCCTGTAGAAGTTACAGGTATGGAAGGTGGAAGATGTATTTTCTTATTTAAACCTAAATCAGGCGGAATGAGTGAAACAACTTTGAACTCAAGTATCACTGAATTGTTCCCTGCGATAGCACATGAGAAGGGATATAAACCTAAGAACGTAACAGCTTTTTATGATTTCATTCTGAAACAAGATGTTGACAAATTGAAGTGTGTCGCAAGTTCAGATAAGAAAGCTGCTGTTGAGTTTATAGGACTTGCAGAAGATTCATCTAAGTTCCAAGAGAAAATGGAAAATGCTATTGGTATACACAAGTATATCCAAGACGAAGAAAAGGAACAAAAAATAAAACAAGTGTATTGGGGTTATCGTGCGAAACCTAGTGGAGTTCCTAACGGGCACCCAGGCGATATCTTCATTCAGTTCGATGGTAAGAAACCTAATATCTTAGGAGTATCATTGAAAGCGGGTGGAAAGAAAACATCTGAACCTAAATTGAATACCTACGTTAATCCGATATTCCAATTCTTTAAAGAGGGTAAATCAGTTCCTAAACTCTCACAGAGATTACATAAAGAAGTATACTCAAAAATTGAAGGAATCCCTTCCGCAGATACTTACGATAGTAAAGATAGAAAGACAACTGAAAACGTTTTACGAGACCTAGATAAAAAGAATAACAGACTCTATGAACAATTGTATGACCAAATGTTAGAAATTGTCAGAGACGAATTGATTGACCTATTTAATAAGAATGGAAAAGTTGGTGGTAAGTCATTCGATTATATTAAAGAAGCGATACTGAGAGACGCACCTGATGTACCTACGAAGGTTATTAAGGGTGTTGGTTCCACGTATGAACAAGTAACAGACGATGACGAATTGGGAGTATTCCTTCCAGTAGTTAAATTCCTGAAAGCAGAAAAGTCAGGTAATTCAAAACAAAATTGGTTTATACATTTACAGTCAAAAGATACAACATTGACTATGCAAATGTCAGTAAGAACCAACAAAGCGGGACACGCTGGTAAAAAGAAATTAGGACAGTTTTACAATTTGGCAGTAAAATACAACGGTTTAGTTAAAAAGTAATATATTATGTATAAGTTAGTTGAAGAGGCTTCTAAAGTTTTACGAAACCCTACAGTACCATTTAATTTTGAAAATCCCCAAGTTGACCCTCATGAACTCATAGAGGGGTTAACTAACGTCATGGAGAAGAATGGCGGAATAGGATTGAGTGCTAATCAAGTTGGTGTTGATTTAAGTGTATTTGTAATGAGAACGCAAGACGAAGGAATCGTTGGTTTCTTTAATCCTGAAATAACCCAAGTATCACAAGAGACTGAATTAATGAAAGAAGGTTGTCTTTCGTTTCCCGACATATATATTATGCTAAAGAGACCAAAAGCGATTGTATTTGATTATCAAACAGCTGATGGTGAAGAAAGGTCATTAAGTTTAGAAGGACTTGGTGCGAGATGTGTTCAACATGAAATAGACCATTTAAATGGTATCATATTCTTGCAACGTGCTTCTCAACTAAAAATTGAACGTGCTCTTAAATCAAGACCAAAAGAAAGAGCAAAGAGAATAGATTATGAAAAACGAAGAGCAATTGCCGAAGAAATCCGTAGACTTCAATCTGATTCAGATTCCCGAAGTGATAACGGAGAAGGAAGCGAGGGAACTGATACAGTTTCACAAGACGCATCCACATCTTCTAAGTGAAGACAAGGCACCTTATTATCATAAAAAGAAAATACCGATAAGTAATATCAATACACCGTGGATTCGAGATATAATGCGAAGAATCGAATATCTTTGTATTGCAGAAATCAGTAAACACGGATTCCAAACATTCCCTGAACAAACAGAAATTATGAAAATGGACGTAGGTACAGAAATACCTACCCATATAGACGTATATGATACTTTTGAAGGTGAACGTGTAATACCCAAGTCTGCGTGGGCGGGTGTTCTTTATTTAAATGGTTCCTATGACCATGGAGATATTCACGCTGAAAACTATAAAGGTGGTAAATTGAGGTTTGAACCTGCTGAAATGCTACCTATGGGGTTTGAATACACTCCATGTGCACGAGAAATGGTGCTTTTTCAAGGAATGGAGTTCCACCATTCCGTCACTAAAGTATATCGAAACGCACGATATACCATGCCTATGTGGTTTACCACAGATTTCAAAGACATTAGACCCGAATTCCCTAACTCATTATAAAACAAGGTAAAATGAGCTGTTGACAGTGACAGCTGTTTTATAGTAGGCTAGCCTTGTAATGAGAAAAGGAGTGAAAATATGAGTAATTTTGCAAATGACTATGCAATAGA
>CEUI01145554.1_pt1 | contig 10463 bp, 12 predicted proteins | sample 531411 | NCBI WGS metagenome assembly CEUI01 (sample SAMEA2622841, study PRJEB7988) | marine metagenome | isolation source: saline water (ENVO:00002010), including
ATTGAATTAAAACCAAATAATAAAGATTTACAAAAGTATAGTACAGCTTTAACTAGTATTGCTTTTTATGTAAATAGAATTCAAGGGGATTTACAAAAACACAGAGAAGCACTTTCAGATTATAGATATGAGAAAAATAAAGCCTTATTAGAACTACAAGAACTAAAGAGACAAAGCAAAATGTAATTTGAATTAGTTTTTGTTTGGTTGCCGAGAGGCATAAGGGGGGTTAGTCCAATGGATTTTCCTCCCTTTTTTTATTAAAAAAATTCCTGTTACTTTGTATTATAAAAATTCTAATTAAAATCGTTATATAGTTATGAAAAGAGAAATTATTGTACCTAATAAATTAAAGGACATTTCTTTAAAGCAGTATCAAAAATTCTTAAGAATACAAGATAAAAACGACGACCAATATTTTTTACAATGTAAAATGATTGAGATTTTTTGCAATTTAGACGCTTTAGCTGTAAGGAAAATGAAGTTAGATGATGCTGATAAAGTTAGTAAAATAATTAATGATGTATTTAAAAAGAAACCTAAGTTAATTCGTCATTTTACTTTAAATGGAATTGAATATGGGTTTTTACCTAATTTAGAAAATATGTCCTTTGGGGAATATATTGACCTTGATACTTATATATCAGATTGGCAAAATATGCATATTGCTATGAATGTTTTATACAGACCAATTAAAGAAAAAATTGAGGATAAATATTTAATAAAGGAATATGATACAGAAGCTAAAGAAAATATGATTGATATGCCTTTAGATGTTGTATTGGGTGCTATTAATTTTTTTTTTCATTTAGGGATGGACTTATCAAGCAATATGATGAATTATTTGGAGAACAATCAGAACAAGGACTTGACGGAGTATCTATCTTCGCTAGAAAATGGGGATGGTATCAATCACTTTATGCACTCGCTTCGGGAGATATTACAAAGTTCAAAAATATCACTAAATTAAATTTACACGAGTGTTTAATGATGTTAGCCTTTATGAAAGAAAAACAAGAATTAGAAAATAGAAAAATAAAAAACAATTTTAAATGAGCAATCAGGGAGTAAGGGGCTTTTATCAGGTTACAAATACAATTAAAGAAGAATTGTTAAAAGACCAAAATATTAATACAGTAACCTCTGGAGATTTAAGCCAAGTTAATTTAAGAAAACAAGACATATTCCCTATGGGTCATATAATGGTCAATAATGTTGTCGTTGAAGAACAGGCTTTAAGATTTAATATCAGCGTACTCGCTATGGATATTGTACAACAATCTAAAGAAAAGACTATAGATATTTTTACAGGCAATAATAATGTACAAGACATTTTAAATACGCAATTAGTTGTTTTAAATAAACTTATTCAATTATTAAGCAGAGGACAACTACATACAGATATGTACCAAATTGATGGCTTCCCAAATTTAGAACCTTTTTATGATAGGTTTGAAAACGAATTAGCAGGATGGACTGCTACAATGGATATACTAATTTATAACGATATAACAATATGCTAAAATGGAAGTTTCAGAAAATTCAAAATTAACGCTTGACTTAAAAACAATAGGAGTAATAATATTCTTTACAATATCACTTGCTACGACCTATTTAACTTTATCATCTTCGGTTGCTCAAAATTCGGAAGATGTTGAAGATTTAAAAACAAACTCTGTAAATCCTGTTGAATTTCAATACAAGGATGAGCTTGTTCGTAGTACTGTACAGAGATTAGAGGAAAAACAAGATGTATTATCTAAAGATATAAATGAAATAAAAGAAAATTTGCAGAAAATAGATGATAGATTATATGAATTAAGTAGAAAATGAAAAAAATAATATTTATAATATCAATAATACTCACAAGCTATTCTTATAGTCAAGAGTTTAAAAATGATATTAGCATAGTACAATTTTCTGCAAACTTTGTTAAAGATGCAGAAATGTCATTAAAGCCATTTAAGAATTATAATGTCTATTCCTTTTATATGGAAGAAAATGGGGAAATTTTTAAAAAAGAAAAAATAACATATTTACCAACTATAATACTATATCACAATGGAGATGAAGTTGTAAGAATAGAATCAGGATTAGATTTAAAATTACCTGAAAATTGCGACAAGAAAATAAGTAAGCATATAGATGAGTTGTTAAAAAATAAATTTTAATATGAAAAAACAAAAACAAAAATGTGAGTGTAATTGCACTTGTAAAAGAACAGGAAATATATGGCAATGGATAAAAGGAAAGTTGTCATCATTTTGGGATTCATTATCTCAATGGTGGTAACAAATGTAAAGGCACAAAAAATAGATAAACAAGCCCACTATTTTGCAGGGGGGTTTGTAAGTGCAGTAACTTATAATTTTGCATACGAAGAAATAGGAGATAGAAAAAAAGCCCTCTTATTGTCTATTGGAAGTGCTTTATTGGTAGGAACAATAAAAGAAATAGCAGACAGCCAAGAACAAAATAATTATTTTGATGGCAAAGATTTATTAGCCACAGGGCTTGGAGGTTTGTCTATAGGTTTAACGTTTGATTTAATTAACAAGAAAAATGAAAAAAAGTTTTATTATTACCTTATTGCTAATAAGTAATTTAGCACAAGGACAATTTTTAAAAGATATAGTAAAGTATTCAACTTTATACACCTCTTATACAGAATCAAGTCCATTATGGCAACCAGAACAATATTTTGTAACACAAGCAGGGGAGGTTCAAAACATTACTCCATCTCAAACAAATGACTATATGATGAGTATTGGATTGAGAAAAATAGCAAGGTTTGATTACGAAAACAAAGCTAAAAAGTTTTATGATGGTTCAGAGCAAAATTCATCTTTACAATCTAATTCAGGTTCAATAAAAGGATTGGAGTATTTATTCCAATATTCACAAGGGAAACAACAAGGGAGAGAATTTACAAGTCAAAAGTATTTTATAAGATATTTAGCTAAATATTGGAGTACAAAAATAGAAGTACAGGAAAATGGATTAATAAATTTAGATTATAAAGCAGCAGACATTAGAGGTAGAATTCCTATTGGAAAAAAATTCAATATCTCAATAGGGGCAGTAGTTAGAACTCATAAGCCTTATGGCTATAATCCAATTGATGATTATTTAATAGATAGTGCTTGGTGGGATTTAGCTTATGATTATGGTTATCAAGACCATTATTATGGAATAGATTATGACAATGATGGCCAATTAGATAATTTTGATTGGTGGTGGAGTAATCCTGATGGCGAAAGAGTAGCAGATACTGATTTGGATTTTAGGAAAAACGATTATCAAGACATAGTAAATGACTATAACGAAACAGAATTAGATGCAATAGGAATATTAGGAACATTATCTGCTGTTGTGGGGCTTGATTTTTATCATTATGGAAATGGTGGGAAATGGTGGTTACATAGTTGGGGAAATGTTTACCCTATTCATAAACATATATACGGAGATGAGAATTTTAGTTATGAAGATTATTTAGGTAAAAATGATTGGATGGACTTTAATTATGGAGTTATGTTTGGTTGGAATATTACAAAGAAATTTGGCATATTTACTGAATATGAAAAAACAAAATTTTGGGATAAAAATTTAATGTATTTAAAAGCAGGATTAAATTGGCAATTATAACATTTAAAGAGGTAGAAAAAGAATTAGAAAATTTTTCTGATTATGTAATTCAACAAGCAAGAAGTAGATTAACTCGCTTAAAGAAAAATGAGGGTCAGCTTTATAGGTCTTTAAAAGCAGATGTTAAACAAGAAGATGGTGCTTTTTTAATTGAATTTTTAATGGAAGATTATGGTGCATTTGTTGATGAGGGAGTTAGAGGAAAAAATCCAAGCAAAGTTTCTCCCAACTCAAAAATAAGAGGCCAACAAGCACCAAATTCTCGTTTTAGGTTTGGCTCAGGGAAAATGAGAGGTACTTTTAAATCTTTCGTAAATAAAATGGCTTTATTTGCAAAGAAAAAAAATGTAAGGTTTAGACAGGGAGATACAGGTAAGTTTGCGAAAGGAAGTTATAAAAGTATGGGTTATGTAATTGCTAAAAATATATATAATAGGGGATTAAAACCTACAATGTTCTTTAGTGTACCATACGAAAGAGGGATAAATAGATTTTCAGATAAATTTAAAGATGCCTTTGTTTTAGATGTAGAAACAGCAATAATGTTAGGAATAAAAAAATAAAAAATGTCAACAATACCTTTAAGAAGTCCGAGATATGAAACATTAACAACTCCATCAGGGGCAAAGTCTGCTAAATTAGAATTAAGTATTGGTGGGAGTTTAAAATATACAATAATAAAAGATTGTACAGCAGGAGAAGATGTAGTTTTTGAAATAGCTGAATTATGTAGAGATTATTTAACTCCTACAATAACATTAGCCCCTGCTGACTATCCTGAAACTAACCACGTTGATATATCAAGGGCAATTACTTTTTATGATGCTGTAAACGCAGGAGGTAGTATTGTTCAATATGGTGGTGCTAATACAAACACAGTTACTCATATTGGATTAGATGGATATGGTACATTTATGGATGGATATAATCCAACAATAGCAACAAGAAAAGTTTTATTTACCCCTAATTATTCAACAAGTCCAGATACCTACGAATTATTTGTACCTCAAAATACAGGAGGTGCTTTTCAATATACTGATTCAAGTGGAGATTTAAAAACTCAAGATTTTGGAACAGGAGATACAAGCGATACAGTTGAAACAACTACTGTGACTTTTAAAAGAATAGATTGTACTAAATATGGAGATGGTAGAAAAATAGTATTCGTTAATAAGTGGGGAGCTATACAAGAGCTTTGGTTTTTCTTAAAAAGAGTAGAAAAAACAAATACAAAAAGTGAAACATTTAAAAGAAATTTGACAGATTTTTCAACAGCAGGTAGTCCTACCTATGATACTAAAAAACACGCTGTAAGTACTTTTAATAAACAAGCAAAAAATTCTGTTAATTTAAGTTCTGGTTATTATCCTGAATATGCTAATGCTTGGTTTGAAGAATTATTATTATCTGAATATGTTTGGATGGTAAGACCAAAATATAGCGATACTTCTACAAATGAAATAGTACCTGTTAATGTTAAAACAAGCAATATGGTTCATAAGACATCTTTAAATGATAGACTTATAGAATACACAATAGAATTTGAAGAATCTTTTGATTATATAAACAATGTTAGATAATGCAAAAACTTCAGCTATATATAAATCAAAACATAGACCAAGATTTAACACCTGTATATGTAAGGGTTGACCTTTTTAAAGATGAAAGTGTTTCAATGACACAAACAATTCAGAATGTAAAAGATATTGCAAAAATATTTACTGAATTTACACAGACATTTAATTTACCTGCTTCTAAAATAAATAATAAAATATTTAGACATTATAATAGATTCCATATTGAAGGAACTTTTGATGGAAGAAAAAAAAGAAAAGCAAAAATAGAATTAAATAACATACCTTTTAAAACAGGATTTGTAAAATTAGAGGGAGTTGAAACTAAAAATAATATAGCCCATACATATAAAATAACATTTTTTGGCAACACAGTTAATTTAAAAGATGTATTAGGTGATGATGAATTAGGAAATTTAAGTGGTTTATCTTCTTTAGACACAGATTATACTTATACTAATATAAAAACAAAATTAGAAGCTACATTGTCAAGTAATAATTTATGTGTACCATTAATAACCCACACACAACAATTACTATATGATAGTGCTTCCTCAAATGCTCAAATTGGTAACTTATATTATAATGCTGGGGCTTCTTATACTGCAAATGGATTAAATTGGAAAGAATTAAAATATGCAATTAGATTACAAGCTATTATAGATGCAATAGAATCACAATATAGTGATATTGAATTTAGTAATGATTTTTTTAATAATACATCTGTTACTGAATTTTATGACTTATGGATGTGGTTGCATAGAAAAAAAGGCAATGTAGAAGCGGAAACACAATTAAGTTTAGTTTTTGTAACAGCAACTCCATTAGGAATTACAAGTGGAAGTAGTAGTTACTTTAGTGCGTCAAACAATACGCTTGTTTATTCTAGTATGCCAAGCACTCATACATTAACAGATAATATATTGACTATAAATCCCACAACAGCGGCTACATATAGCGTAAGGGTTATTAGGAATGGTAGCGTTTATTCTGAATTAAGTAATGTGACTGGATTACAAACTATGTTTAGTGGTATAACATTACCAACAGGCTCATATTCAATAGAAATAGCTTCAATAGCAGGGGTAACATTTAATGCTTTAAATATATCTTGGGAATGGTCTGTTTCTGTAACTGAAGATGATGAAATCGCTGGCGGTAGTTCTGGTTTTACAATAGCTTTTAAAAACTCATCATCTTTCACAACAAGTACAACTATTCCTTTTAATATAACTGCACAAATACCTAAAATGAAAATAATAGATTTTTTAACTAACATTTTTAAAATGTTTAATCTAACTGCTTATGTAAATGTGGAGAATAAAATTGTAGTTCAAAAATTAGATGATTATTATAACGCTTCATCAATAACTCATAACATTGATGATTATGTAGATTCAACAAAAGGAACTGTTGATGTAGCTTTGCCTTTTAAAGAAATAGATTTTTCATATACAGGATTAGGTACATTTTTAGCTAAACAATACGAACAATTAAACAATAGTAAATGGGGTTCTTTAGATTATTCTGATGACACAAGTTTTGACGCACCACAGAATCAATACAAAATAAATATAGGCTTTGAACATTTACAATATCAAAGACTTATAAATCTAACAGGGAGTGCAGATACAGACATACAATGGGGATGGTCAGCAGATGATAATAAACAATCTTATATAGGGAATCCGATAATTTTTTATGCAATAGAAATTAATAATGGTGACAATATTGCTTTAAGAAATGATAGTGGTACTATTACTGCTGTTAATGACTATATAATTCCTTCAAATAGTTTAAGCACTAATCCATCAACAAGTAAAATTAATATAAATTTTAATGCAGAAATAAATGAATATAATGCAGAAAATTCTAATGCAAGTGCTTTTACGACTACGTTGTTTGAAAACAATTACAAGACATATATACAAAGTGTCTTTAATAATAAGAAGCGTTTAACTAAAGTTGAAGCGTATTTACCATTAAAAATTCTATATAATTTAAAATTGAATGACAAAATTTCGTTAAATAATAACACGTATAGAATTAATAGTATAAAAACTGACTTAATAACAGGGAAGAGTAATTTAGAATTATTAAATATAGTATGATAAAAAACATAATAGATTTATTGAAAATTGCAAAAGGAGAAACTGAAAATATTAGGATAGCTCAGGGAAAATATAAACTTGCTGAAAGTTTTAAAGAAATGTTTAAGAAAATAAAAGAAAATAAAAATGCCACAAAAAGTAGTAGTTGATTTTGAATTAAAATATAAAGAAGCAGCAAAAAATCTTGATGAGTTTCAGAAAGAATATGAAAAACTACAAAAAGATGTAGTAAAAGCTAATAAAAAAACAGAAGATTCTTTAGAAAAAATATCAAGTCAAGCAAAAAAATCATCAGGAACAATTAAAAAAGTTGGTGGAGCAATAGGAAGTTTAGCTAAATTCACAGGGGTTCTATTTATTTTACAAAAAGCATTTGAAGTTATATCAAATGCAGTACAAAACAATCAAACTGTTATGGATAGTTTGAGGGTAGGATTTGAAACTGCACAAATAATATTTAATCAAGTAGCAGATGCTATTTTTAGTAATACAGAAAATTTTGATGCATTAGGAAGAATAATGGGCAATATTCTTAAAATTGCTATAACCCCTGTTAAATTAGCATTCAATGCTATTAAAGCAGCAATATTAGGTGCCCAATTAGCTTGGGAACAATCTTGGTTGGGTGGTAATGACCCTGAAAGAATAAAAGAATTAAAATCAGAATTAGCTGAAGTAAAAGATGATGTAATAGATATTGGAAAGGGAGCAATAGAAGCAGCAGGTGGAATTATAAATGATTTTGGCGAAGCTGTATCAGAAGTTGGTAATATGGCAAGCGAAGTAACTAAAGCTGTTAGTGAGGAAAATATAAAAGCAGCAACCGAAACAGCGAAAGCAAATATACAATTAAAAAAATCAGCAGATATAGCAAGGGTGGCGAATCAAGGGCTTATTGAAGATTATGATAGACAAGCTGAACAACAAAGACAATTACGAGATAATGATTTATTAACTATTGAAGAAAGGCAGGAAGCCAATGAAAAATTATTAAGTTTATTAAATGAGCAAAAGGAAAAAATGATGGAAAATGCTGAAGCAGTTTTGGCACAAGCAGAAGCACAATATGAATTAACAGGATTAGATGAGGATTATATTGCTGTATTGGAAGCTAAAAATGAAAAGAAAGCAGTTGAAGCTCAAATAGAAGGATTTTTATCTGAACAAGAATCTAATAGAGTAGCATTAAGGAAAGAGGAACTTGAATTAGACCAAGCTATTGCTGAGGGTAAAGCTGTTAGGCAACAAAATGAAAATATGTTCCTTGCTGAAATGGAATTAAACGAAATGAAGAAACTACAAATGATTAAAGATAATCTTGTAGCAGAGGAAGAAGCAGAAACAAAAAGATTAACACTTAAAAGAAATTCATACAAAGCAGGTACACAAGCCTATATAGATGCTAATAATGAATTATTAGATTACCAACAAGCTAATGAGCAAGAACAAGACAAAGTAGATACTCAAATAGCACAAAAGAAACAAGATTTAATGACTAATGCTTTAGGTAATATTGCTACAATAGTAGGTAAAAATTCTAAATTCGGAAAAGCAATAGCAATAGTACAAGCAATTAGAGATACATTTGCAGGAGCAAATAAGGCTTTAGCTTCTGCCCCACCACCTTTTAACTTTATTCAAGCTGCAGCAGTTGTAGCAGGTGGTATTGCGAATGTTAAAAATATAACCAAATCAAAAGAACCAACAGCACCGAGTTTTGCTACAGGGGGAACAGGTGGCGAACAAGCAGTTGCTGTACCATCTCCACCCCCACCAGTAATTCCTGATATTAATACAGTTGCTAGTAGTGGTATTAATCAATTAGCTGATGCGATTGGAGAACAATCACAACAACCTATACAGGCGTATGTGGTTTCTAATGATGTTACAACAGCACAAAGTATGGAAAGAAACATTGTGGATGGTGCTTCTATTGGATAAATACAAAATTATAAATTAAAAACGTTATACAATTATGAAAATCATAGAATTAATTTTAGATGAAGCTCAAGAAATGATGGGTATTGATGCAATTTCTATTGTAGAAAATCCAGCTATTGAGGAGAATTTTTTGACATTAAAGTCTGATGAGATAAAACTTGCAGAAGTTAATAAAGAAAAAAAGATATTAATGGGTGCATTGTTAATCCCAAATAAGCCTATTTTTAGAACAGGAGATGAGGGAGATTATTACATCTACTTTTCAAAAGATACAGTAGAAAAAGCTAGTCAACTTTATTTAAAAAATGGCAAACAAAACAACTCAACATTAGAACACCAACACGAACTAAATGGATTAACTTTAGTTGAAAGTTGGATAGTTGAAGATACTAAATTTGACAAGTCTAGAAAATATGGTTTAAATGTTCCTGTGGGAACTTGGATGGGTGCTGTGAAAGTTAACAATGAAGATGTTTGGAATGATTATGTGAAAACAGGTAAAGTGAAAGGCTTTAGCATTGAGGGATATTTTGTAGATAAAATGCAAAATAAAAATAAAGAAGAACAAAATGCTCAAGAATTATTGAGTAAGATTAAAAATATTTTAAGCTAGTGAGAAAAGAAATATCAATACCTAGTAGAACAAGTCCTATAGGTAGTAGCAGGGCTTGTTTATGTAAAGACAGTAATAACTACTCTAGAAAGTGTTGCGATGGTTCTTTATGGGCTCAAGGCATAGGAGTAATAAACAGAGTTGCATCGTGAAAATGCAAAATTTAATTTATAAATCGTTAATTAATTAATTATGAAAAGTAGTGAAATGATAAACAAAATCAAAACGCTCCTTGATATTCAAATTACACTTGAAGAAAGGAAGCTAGATAATGGTACTGTAATAGAAGCAGAATCATTTAGTCAAGGCAACGAGGTTTTCATCAAAACAGAAGATGAAAAAGTCGCTATGCCTGTAGGAGAGTACACACTTGAAGATGGTCAAGTGTTACTTGTAAAAGAGGAAGGCGTAATTGCTGACCTAAAAACAGCAGATTCTAAAGAAGAAGAAGAAGAAGAAATGAGAGATGATGGAGAAGAAGCAGCAGTTGATGACTGGGCAGGGATGGAAAAAAGAATTAAAAATCTTGAAGATGCAGTAGCTGATTTAAAAAGAGATAAAGAACCTCGAAGCGAAGAA
>CEUI01014702.1_pt1 | contig 10456 bp, 25 predicted proteins | sample 531411 | NCBI WGS metagenome assembly CEUI01 (sample SAMEA2622841, study PRJEB7988) | marine metagenome | isolation source: saline water (ENVO:00002010), including
GATTGTGAAACAGGATTACCATGCGGTATTGGTTTACAAGAAATATTGGAAAACTCAAAAACCAAAAATGCTTTATACAACCTTAACGGAAAAGAAATTAGACAAAGAACAGGTGTATATATTGAAAATGGAATTATTAAACTAAAAATAAATTAAAAAATGAAAGAAGTAATAAACAACATAATACAATCGAAAAAATTTTGGTATGGTTTTACAACTGTAATGCTAATAATGTTTTCTGAAGATATGGGAATTAGTGCAACAAAAATGCAAACTTGCGTTATTGTTTGCGTTGCCCTTATAATTGGTCAAGGATTAGCAGATAAATCTTGTAAAAAGTAAAGTTATGTCAGAAGTTTCAGTTAGCGAAAATAGTAAATTTACATTATCATTAAAATCTATAATTACAATTGTTATTGTTACAAGTGGTTTTGTTGGTCAGTATTATGTTTTGTCAAATGAAATTGCGGAAGCTAAAAGGTTGCCTGAATCAGAAATTAGCAGGTCGGAATTAGATTTGAAATTGCAATTAATTAGTAAAACTGTGATCAGTAATGCTGAAAAACTAAACAAAATAGAAACGCAGATAGAAAAGATTGAAGGTAGAGTTTACGAATTAAAATGAAATTTCTGAAATATATATTATTGTTGTTGGCAATACAACTACAAGCACAAAATTTTATTAATGAAAATGAGTTTGATAATTATATCAAAAAAAATGATGTATTTGTTATAGAATTTTGGGCGGAATGGAATAAACAAAATCAATGTAATTTTTTAAAGGATTTGAACCAATGTAATGCAACTAGAGTTTGTATTGTAGCAAATAAAAAATTAAAAGAACGATTTGAAGTAGAGGTGTTGCCAACATTAATATTGATTCACAAAGGGCAAGAGGTTTGCAGATTTAATGGAAATCTTTTGTTTCAGCTAACAACCAAAAAAAGTGAAGTTCAAACAAAAATAGACAGTATAATAATTAGCAAATTTAATTAATGGAACTAACAATAGAACAAATAGAAAACGCGGTAAAAGACAAAGGATATAAATGGTTTGAAAATGGCGATTGGAATTTAAACATTGTAGGAATTAGAAATTCTGATACAGGTGATGAAATAACAAACAAGTTTGATGATCAAATAACATTATCGTACAAAGTAAATGGTGAATGGAAATTTCATTCTTTTAATTGCACCACAGATTCAGGAAGATATTGGATGACAGAAAACATAATGCGTAAAGAAGGTTGTGCCATTTTGAAAGAAGGTCAATATAGAAGTGCATACAGAATAGCTAAACACAGGGGGGTTTATGATTGTCTTTCACAGAGGGGGAAAAATCCTGTCACAGTATATCGTGATGCAAACAAAGATGATTGTTATGATTTTAATAATGACAATACAGAAACAGGATATTTTGGAATTAATATTCACAGAGCAACCGCAAGAGAGGGTAAAACATCAACACAGGTTGACAAATGGTCAGCAGGTTGTCAAGTAATAGCTTCAAATGATGATTGGCATGAGTTTATGAAAGTGTGTTACAAAGCCAACGAAGTTTGGGGAAACAATTTTACATATACATTAATAGAAAGTAAAGATATAATATAATGGAAATAGCAGCTTATACAATAGCAATAGTATTATTTAGTTTAGGGTGTTTTGCAATGGGAATATATGTTGCAACTCAAATAAGTGATTGGATTAATAAAAAAATAAAATAATATGTTTGGAAAAATATTTACTAAAGTAAATTTAGATTCTGTTAATAACTTGGTTGATAATTTAGTTACTAACAAAGAAGAACGCAAAGAATTAAAAATTAAATTCAAGCAAGTTTTGTTAGATGCAGAATCAAAAGCACAAGCCGAAGTAACTAAAAGATGGTCTAGTGATATGGCAAGTGATAATAATTTGTCTAAAAATATTAGACCTTTAACATTAATTTTTTTAACAAGTGTGTTCGTTATAATTTCGGTGTTTGATGGAAATGTTGGTGATTTTAAAATATCATCTTCATATATACCAATTTATCAAACTTTATTGTTGTGCGTTTATTCTGCTTATTTTGCAGGAAGAAGCATTGAGAAATTAAAAACACCTAAAAATGAGAAGAAAAAAAATTAGACCTAGAGTTAATGAAAGTGAGCATGAATATTTAAAACAATATAGAAGAAATAAAGGTGATGAAGTAATATTAATTTTGTCGGACCTTCATGCACCATACAATCACCCTCAAGCGGTTGAGTTTTTAGAAGCTATTAAATACAAATACCGACCTACAAAAATTCTTGGAATTGGTGATGAAGTCGATTTTCATGCCCTGTCTTTCCATGATACAGATCCAGAATTAGATAATGCTTATGCTGAATTAATAAAAGCTAGAAAAGTTATTAAAAAAATTTATAAGCTATTTCCGAAAATGGATTTAGTTCATTCCAATCATGGTTCAATGTTATATCGTAGAGGGAAAGCACATGGCATTCCCAGACACATGCTGAAAAGTTACAATGAAGTTTTAGAAGTTGGCAAAGGTTGGAAATGGCACATTGATTATAAATATCAAATGATTAATGGTCAATGGTTATTTATGACACATGGATTAAAAAAGAATGGTTTGGCTTTAGCTAAAGAAATGGGAATGTGCGTTTTACAGGGTCATTACCATACGACTTTCGAAATTAACTACACCAGTTCGCCATTAAGTTTGAATTGGAATATGGCGGTTGGTTGTTTAATAGATGATAAGTCAATGGCGTTTGCCTATAATAAAGTAAATAGTCAAAGGGTAATTCTAGGGTGTGGAATTATTATAAATGGTCAACCAAAATTGATTCCAATGATACTTAAAAAGGGGGGAATGTGGGATAAAATCGTTCATTAATTATAAGAGGGAAATTAACAGTTTCCTTTTTTTTTGTTTAAAACTTTGTTAATAAGTTAGAAAACAAAAATGTTGAACATTGAATTATTATTTAGAATTTTACAAAAACAAAAACTAAAATTATGAAACAAAAACATTTTTTAATATTGCAAATAATTAACATGACAAAATTAGATGCAAGAAGTTTATATTTTTATGCACAAGAATTAAACGAATTAAGTATTCAAAAATTATTAAAAATTAAAAACCAATTACAAAATGAATCCTAAAACTCAAAAAGAAGCGGTGTTAGATCACCTTCAGCAATTTCAAACAATTACAAGTTTAGAAGCTATAAAAGAATTTGGTGCAACAAGATTAAGTGATATTATATTTAGATTAAGAAAAGAAGGTTACAATATTGAAAGTTTGCCCTTTGTTCGCAAAAATAGATTTGGAAATACAGTAACCCTAGCAAAATATTTTTTAAATGAAAAATAAAGATATATTAGTTAAATTATACAAGAAATATAATTTAACACCTAAAGATATTTTTAAATCACCATTAGGATTTACAATTATTACAAGGTCTGGAATTGACAAAATCCAAGCGGTTGCAGAAATAGAAATTACATATTCATTAGAAAAAGTTTCTGATGATAATAAATATGTAGTAATAAAAGCCATAGGAAATACAAAAGATAAATTTATAGAAACTTATGGCGAATCATCACCACAAAATACCAGAAATCAATATCCAATTGCTATGGCGGAAAAAAGAGCCATGAGTAGATGCGTTTTAAAACTTACAGGTTTTTATGAACTTGGTGTTTATGGTGAAGATGAAGTTAATGAAATAGAAAAAAAATAATTATGGAAAATTCACATGTAAAAAACATTCCTATTTATAGGATTATTAAAAGTTCAGATAAAACTGAAGGTATTATAACACCAGTTATATTTGTAACAAAATTAAAAGATGAATATAAAAAATTATTGATGGTTGATGTTTGCGAAATGTCAGTTATTGATGTTTTTTATGATTGGGAAGATTTTACAAGTCAATATAAATTAGATGTTGCGTTAAGAATTTACGAGTCAAAAAGGTGAACTCATTATACACATTAGGAAATAAAATTATTGATCAAGAAACATTAATTGTTGATGGTGTTTTTGTCTGGGATTATCCTGAATTTTGTGATGCTTATTTTTCCTTTGCAAAAGACATTGAAGGAAATGAATTGTATAAAGAAGAATTAGATAAATTAACGGACAAATATCCTGAATTAGTTAATGAGTTAGCTTTAAAAAAAATGTTTGAATGAAAGCAAAATATATTAAAAATTTATTAAGCGGTTGCTGCAAAGCTGATATTTATGAAAAATACACACCAAAATATCTTGGTGGTTCGGTTCGGTATTGTGCTAATTGCGGTAATGGTGTTATGTTAGAAAAAAATATTAATTTAAGAAACACACCACCAGAAGAATCTGCAACTTGGGCGATTGCTATAAAAAACAAATGTGTTCTTTTATATAAAGGAACAAAAACAGAAACAAAAAAATATATTCAAGAATTAGTGAAAGAAAAAGAAAATGTAGAAGATTATTTTGAATATAACTCAAAAGATTATTATTACTTTTTACATGGACCATTATGGAAGGAATCAATATAAAACGACTAATTGAAACTGCCTGTTATTTTAACAAAGTTAGTGTTAGAAAATATTACTCTACAACCACAAAACTTAATGTGGTTGATACAAGGGCGATTGTATGCAATATTTTATTAAATGAATATAAATACACTAAAGAAGAAACATCAGAATTAATGGGTCGTTGTTTAGACAGTATAAAATCATATATAAAAGTTCATCAACAATATGAAATCATAAATCATTATACAAGATTGTATCAAAATACATTAGAACATTTTAAATGGGATTTTGAAACTGAACACCATGAACACCATGCAAAGATTCAAAAAACAAAATATGATATGGAATTAGAAACAAAGGTTGAAAGGTTATTAAATGAAGTTGGATATTTACAATTCTTATTAGAAAAACACAAAAGAAAAGTATATTAATTAAAAAAAAAGTTATGTTAAAAATTAGAGGAAAAATTACAAAAATATTAGATCCTGAAGTTAAAGAAACTAAAGCAGGAAAATTATTTATTCAAAAAGTTATTTTAGACAATAACCCAGATTATGAAAATAAAATTATGTTTCAGTTCTTAAACGATAAATACCAAGAATTTAATTTTAAAGAAGGTCAAGAAGGTGAAATGTATTTTTATATTAATGGCAGAAAATGGAATGATAAATATTTTGTTAATCTAACTGCTAAAAAATTTGAAGCAGATGTTTCAATTCCTGTTGGTGATGAAGTTATTTCTAATTTTGAAATGACAGAAAAGATTGAACAAGATGCTGAAGAAATGGCTATGAAAATTCAAAATGAATTTCAAAAAGATGAAAAAGATGATTTACCTTTTTAATTATGGAAAACTTAATACTAATTATAATAACACTAATCTTCATAATGATTTTATTTATTCTTCATAGAATTGAAAAGCATTTAACGCTTCATGCTAAATCATTATGGTTTATACTAGAACATTTAAGAACACAATTAAAAAAACCAAAAAATAAAGAAGATGAAAAAATATAATAAAAACAAAAATGTATATGTGGCTTCAAATGAAAGGATAGATTTTGTGTTTAAAAATTTTAACAAAATATATATGTCTTTTAGTGGGGGTAAAGATTCTGGCGTTATGTTAAATCTTATTTTAGATTATATGAAAAAAAATAATATAAAAAATAAAATAGGTTTGATGATTTTAGATAATGAAGCAAATTATGAATATTCTTTAAAATTTATGCACAAAATTATTAAACAAAATTTAAAATATTTAGATGTTTATTGGTGTTGTTTGCCTATAACTTTGCCATGTACTGTTAGTAGTTATGAGATAGATTGGCAATGTTGGGGAACTAAAGATGAAAAAAAATGGATACGTCCTATGCCAAAAGAAAAATATATAATAAATATAGATAATCATAAATTTAATTTTTTTAAAGAAAATATGTTATATGATGAATTTTGGGATAAATTTGGAGAATGGTATTCTAAAGGAGAAAAATGTGCAAATTTTATTGGAATTAGAACTGATGAAAGTTTAAATAGATTTAGAGCAATAATGAATAAAAACAAAACAATGATTAATAATTATCATTGGACTAAAAAAAATACAAAAAATTGTTATAATATATATCCTATATATGATTGGAGAACTGAAGATATTTGGATTGCAAATGAAAAATTTAATTGGATTTACAATGAACTTTATGATGTTTTTTGGAAAGCAGGATTGAGTGTTGCACAAATGAGAGTTGCTAGTCCTTTTATGAGTGAATCAAAATCAAGTTTAAATTTATACAGAGTAATTGATGGTCATGTTTGGAGTAGATTGTGTGCTAGAGTTTCAGGGGCAAATTTTATTGCAACGTATGGAAAACAATTAACTTATAAAAGTTTTACTTTGCCTGAAAATCATACTTGGAAAAGTTTTACAAAATTTTTATTAAAAACATTACCTAGCAATAGTAGTGTAAATTTTAAAAAACGCTTTATTCAATCAATAAAATACTGGTGGAGAATAGGGCGTGGATTGCCAGAAGAAGTTATTAAAGATTTAAAAGATAATAATATAGATTTTAGATTAGGAGAAAAAACAAGGCATGGGAATAAAGATAAAACTTGTGTTAGAATGTTGCCACCTGATCATTTAGATATGTTAAAATGTCATAATTCAGAAGTTACAAGTTGGAAAAGATTTGTTATAACAATTTTAAAAAATGACCATACTTGTAAATATTTAGGTTTAGCACCAACACATGAACAAGCTAAAAGACAAAAAGAAATTGAATTAAAATATAAAAATGTATAGGTATGAAAATTATAAATGAAAAAAAATTAATAGGTACAGCAAGAGATGTTAAATTTAAAGAGGGTAGAAGCATTAGATTTATTTTAAAAAAAGATAACATGGGTTTTTCTTTTCACAAAACTATAATTCCAAAAGGAAACAAAGGACATTGGCATTATAAAAATCATAAAGAATCTTGTTATTGTATTAAAGGAAATGGTGTTTTAACAAATTTAGAAACAAAAGAAAAATTTAATATTAATGTGGGTGATATATATATATTAGATAAAAATGACAATCATACTTTTGAATCTTTAACAGATGTTATATTAATTTCTGTATTTAATCCGCCAATTGTAGGTCAAGAAGTACATCAAAAAGATGGTTCTTATAAAATTATTAACAATTAAAAACTAAAAAATTATGACTAAATTTAAATCTCCAGTTTATAATGTATTAAGGGTGCATATGAGCAAAGTGAAAGCAAATGATTATAACCCTAATGCAGTTGCACCACCTGAAATGGAATTATTAGAAACATCAATTTGGGAAGATGGTTATACTATGCCAATTGTTACAGTTTATGATCCTGAAAGTGATATGTATATTGTTGTTGATGGGTTTCATAGATACTCTACAATGATTAATAGTAAAAGAATAAGAGAAAGAGAAGAAGAACATTTGCCAATATCAGTTTTAAATAAAGATATTTCTGATAGAATGGCTTCTACAATTAGACATAATAGAGCCAGAGGAAGTCATAATATAGATTTAATGAGTACAATTGTTAGTGAATTAGTGGAAATGGGGAAAGGTGATACTTGGATATGTAAACATATTGGAATGAGTAAAGACGAATTATTAAGAATGAAACAAATAACTGGTTTATCTTCTTTATTTAAAAACAAAGAATTTTCTGATAGTTGGGAAGCGGAAGTATAATAAAACAAATTTATATACCATATTGGAAATGGGAATGTTTTAAATATGGAATGTGGAATAAAGTTAATTCTAATAGTGAAATTAAAATGTTAGATTTAGCTATTTCTTTTACTGGAAATCATATTTTATATGGCAAAGAAATGGAAAACGTTGTTTTTAAATGGAAAAACACAATGATAAATCATTTAACTAATAAATCAATAAATAGAAAAGCTTTTTTAGGTCATTGTGCAGTTTTTTATAAACATCAAATTCCTGAATATATAACTAGAAAGGCTTGGAAACATTTAACAAAAAAACAACAAATTTTAGCAGATAATGTTGCACATAAAATTATAAAAAAATGGGAAACAATGTACATGAGAAAATTGAACAATACATTAAATTATGGAAAAAAAGATGTTATAAAAATGGGTTACCAGATGAATCTCCCATTCAAATAAAAGACAAAGTTCCATCATATAAAAATATAGCTTTAGCAATTTTAAAAAATGATTTTACTTTAAATTCTTTAGGTTTTAAGCCTAAAAAAACAAAATATTATTCAATTTTAAAAAGAATAGAATTAGATGATAGAAAATATATTGGAAAACAATTAAAATTAAATTTATAATGGCAAAATATAGACACATACATACTACCTTTTGGAATGATCCACTTGTTTTAGATTTAACACCTGAACAAAAGTATTTCTATTTATATTTATTAACTAATGATAAGGTCAAACAATGTGGTATTTATGAAATATCATTAAGGCAAATTGTATATCAAACTGGATATAATAAAGATACTATTTTAACATTGTTAGCTTTTTTTGAAGATGCAGGAAAAATAATTTATTCAGCTGAAACAAATGAAATTTTGTTAAGAAACTTTTTAAAATACAATTCCAGTAAATCACCAAAGGTTATTAAATGTATTGAAGATGAATTAACAGAGGTTAAGAATCCAATATTGTTAGAACATTTAAAGTTTGATGATACAGTATCGATAGCCTATCCATACAGTATAGACAAGAAAAAGAAAAAGAAAAAGAAAAATAAAAAAGAAAAAGAAAAAGAATTTATAGATAATGTATTTGTTTTTGAAAAAGATTTTAATAAAAAGATGCTTAATGACTTTGTTGAATACTGGACGGAATCTAACTCTGATTCAGATAATTCACAAATGAGATTTGAAAAGTGTGATATATTCAATATTAAGAAACGATTAGAACGATGGAACAAGAATAGTGAAACATTCGGATCTAAAAAAAGCAATATGCCTGATTTTCTGGACAATGCCTATTTAAACAGAATTAAAGATGATTCATACCAAATAAGAAAATATTACAAACATTTGGTTGACAATTGCGGTTACATTAAGAAGGAAACTTTGACAGGTACAATTAAATATATTAAAAGATAATTTGTCTATTGTGAGATAAAAATATAATATATATATTTAAGAAATATGTTTGGGTTTATCCCTGCATAATTTTTGGTTTTTGTGTGTAAGGGTGTCGAAAGATGCCCTTACCTTTTATATAACATTATGAAAAAAGGATTTAAATTTTCACCAAACAAAAGAAAAAAGCGTAAAGGGATTCATTCAAAGAACGCATCTAAAGCACAAAACGCATATAAGAAAATATATAAAGGACAAGGAAGATGATTTATAAATGCAATGATTGTAAAATAGAAAAACAGATACTTAAAACAACAATTGTTTTTGTTGATGATAAGTTAGAAACAAAAGAAGCATTGTGTGATTGTGGTGTTTATATGCAACAAGTATATGAATCAAAACATAAGGGAATGCCAAACATAATTAGAAACGAAAGAAATGGGAAATAACAAATATGAAATAGATACTGAAAAGTTATTAGACATAGCGTGTGGCAATGTTATTGACAGGGAATTTAGCGAAACCCTAGTAATTAAATTACCTAAACAATTATTAAAGCAATGGAAGAAACAGAAGAAAAGATTTGAAGGAATACTTGGTGCAAAGGTTTCTGATTCACAATTGTTAGAGTGGTTAATAGTAGAAATGGAAAACGCACCTAATGAAAGTTATCAGCAATAAACAAAAGGGAATCCATAAAGAACTAAAAAAACTTTATAAAGAGATTGCAGAAGAACGCGAACATAAGTGTACTGGGTGTGGAAGATATGATGTGCCATTAAGCCATTCACATCTTATTCCGCGTAGCTATAATAAATCATTAACAACAAACAAAAAGAATATTACTTATCATTGTTTAACCTTTGGTAGCAGGAGGGGTTGCCATGACATCTGGGAATCTAAAGACAGAACAATGTTATTAGATTACTTTAACAATATGTCAATCATTGAAGAACTGGATAAAGAATATTATAACTTACTTAAACAAAAAGAAGATGCCGACTTTTCCTAAAGCAAAGAACAAAAGATGGATTGTTGAAACAAAGCAAGGTGCATGGACTGATGCAACCTTCTACAACAACAGGAGGTGGCGTAGAGTTAGGGGTGAATACATCAAAGCCAATCCATTGTGCGTTCATTGTGAACAGAAGGGAATAATAGAAGCTGCTAAAATATGTGACCACATTATACCAATAAGACAAGGGGGTGATAAATGGAACTCTTGTAACTTTCAATCCTTATGTGTATCTTGTCACAATAAGAAATCATCTTCAGAGGGTAAACAAAAAAAAATTAGGGGATAACCCCATTCAATCCTTCAGGGGAAATTT
>CEUI01040827.1_pt1 | contig 10446 bp, 13 predicted proteins | sample 531411 | NCBI WGS metagenome assembly CEUI01 (sample SAMEA2622841, study PRJEB7988) | marine metagenome | isolation source: saline water (ENVO:00002010), including
TCTGCTAACTTCATAAACCGACGAACTGTGGCTTCGTTTAATAGTGTTTTTTTAGACATTTTCACTCTCCTTGTCTGTGGTTAAAGATGCAAAACATCTTTTGGTTTTGTCTGGTTGCTAATAATTAGTATCTTCTTTTAGTAAATCTATCTTTTCTATTTTCTTTAATGTTTCTTTTTCTATTTGAGTTACGCGAACATAAGAGATCCCCAGCCTTTCTCCTATTTGTTTCAACGTCATTGCTCCATTTTTTTTAATAGCTATTTCTGTACAATTTAAATCTTTTTCATAATTTATCCACAACCGGCATTCTTTATTTTCACAACAGTGGTTGTCTTTGTTGCACACTTCGGCGCATAATCTCATAAATCCTCCTCTCTTTCGATCATATCAAAAATATCCTCTATATCATCTTGGTTGAGACCAAAACGATTGATAATATCTTGTTCTTTTTTTCGTAGCTCTTGGGCTTTTTTAAGTCTAAACTTTCTCGCAAGCATGCTACTTTGTTTGATTTTTTCAATAAAAGGCATCAAAGTGGGATCTTCCAAGAGATAAGCTTTGATATATTCATTGAAAAACCAAAATTTTGTTACATCATCAAATTTTAACTTGATGCGCAAATTAGCATCTAGGGTTCCCAATGTGGGCACTCTAATGTATTTGGCATCCTCTGGTAACGTTTTTCTTTTCTTCATGAGGGTAAAATATGAGTTTTGCTCTCACGCAAACCCGCGTTGGTTTGGCGAATGAAGTGGGATTTACCCCAAAGCTCTTCAAGAGTGCGCGCACCAGAGTAAGATAATCCCGAGGTAATTCCATTTTTTAAGTCTTCTAGGATAAGCTCTACTGCGCCTTTATAGGGAATTCGCGTAGATATACCTTCATTAGAAGAAAATTTGCCGCGCCAGCTAATTTGAGCTTCTTTGCTCGCCATGCCGCGATAAATTTTATAACGACTTCCGTCTTTCTCACTCGTAATGTTGCCGGGTGACTCGTGAGTGCCTGCTAGCATAGACCCCAACATCACAAAATCTGCGCCCGCTGCAAGAGCCTTAACAATATCCCCCGAGCTTCTAATGCCCCCATCTGCAATGATCTTTACTTGTCGGTCACTGCGCGCGCACTCCATAATGGTGTGCAATCCCGGTACACCATGACCCGTTTGAATGCGGGTAGAGCAAATCGAGCCGCCCCCCACATTACACCGTACACTCTCCGCGCCCCAATCCGCTAAATCCTCAAACCCTGCGCGAGTGGCAACATTCCCTGCCATCAAGTGGACCTTATCATCAAAGGTATTTCTTAAAGTTTTCAAAGCTTCTTTCATTAGAAGATGGTGTCCATGCGCTACGTCAATACATAATATTCTCACGCCCACATCATACAATGCCTGGGCGCGCTCGTGGAAGTCTCCCGTGACGCCAATGGCGGCTCCCGTCCCTGTGCTGCGCGCCGCTAATTCACATTGCTCTTCAATAGTATTATAACGATGGAGGATTCCTAAGCCACCCATTTTTTTCATCGCCGTCGCCATGTCACTTTCTGTCACCGTATCCATAGGAGAGGATATAATAGGAAGACTATAGCGGCGAGAGGTATCCAAACAATTGCTGATGTCTACATCCTGTCGGCTTTTTATATCGGAATATTGGGGTGACAATAAAACATCATCATAGGTTAGTGCCAACTCAATCTTCATCAATAATCTCCCAATGTTCTTCCACCAAGCCGCAGGGCGCGACTAAAGTTTTGTTTTCTCCACTTATAAATATTTCATAATCGCAGCTAGTTACAGTGGTACTCCAGCTGCGAGGGCGAGTAATTTTTTGTGTAATAAGCGCCACAGCATCCGTGTGTATATTACGAATAAGGTCACCCTCTTTCATCGTTTGCAATACCTAAGACTGCATATCCACAAATATCGCGCCAGGGACTTTCTCCAAATGCATCTTTTTTATTAGCCAAGCGAAATAATTTGTCAATTACTCGCGTAATAGCTAAAGCATCTCTATATTGTTCCGGCGCAATTCCTTCGGGATACAAAACTTCCAAGATGCGACATGCTTGTCCAAATGAATCTCCGTAAGCCATATTCTTCTCTTGAACTAGTTTGCCAATTTCTGTGCCAATTTTTTCGTACGTAAACATAGATTGTATCCTTATATCGCTTCTGCCCAGCTGCCTTCAATAATATCCGTATCGTTTTCTTCTAAAGTTTGAACTAGGTTCTCCCATTCATCAGGGCTGATTTTTTCAGTATATTCATCAAACAAAATATAAGTAGCGTCATATTCAAAGCCTTGAAGCCCCGGAACGTCGTCTCCTCGGGAGGATTCAAAGGTACAGACCCGTTCTGCCTCAACACCAAACTTCTCTTCAATCGCCTCTAATAAAGGTAATTGATTGTATTCTTCTTCCCACAAAAGAAGTTCATTTATTATTTCTAATTCCTCGGCTAATTCATAATTGATAGCAAAGCCTTTACTTTTTTGTGCATAAAATGGCATTATTATCTCTCCTTTTTGTTTTCTAAATGTTTCTTAAAGCCTTCAAGGATCTCATGTGCTTTATCCCAGCATTCCGGGCAATAAAGACGCACTTTTCCTTCTTTCTCTCTGACTACAACATTCCATGACATTACCTGCTCTCTATCGAGTTTATCAAAAGGTTTTTCACACGTCAAGCAATTTGCCGGTAAATGCCCAAACAGCGCTACTTTCTCCGCAAGAGCTTTTTCAGCTTTTTTCTTTTTCTTATTTACATTGGCTCTACGTAACTTTCTTTCTATACTCATGTTTTACACCGTCAACTTAGCTAGCTGTTCTCCAGCAATCCAATTAAGATCGCAGCGCCCTTTGACGCCCTCAATGGTACCATGACCCGTGAACTGCCACACTGCCCACTTCTTCCAGAGTTTAGTTTTACGCTTGGGTTCTATCCCCTCGTTATAACTAGCTAGCCACAGAGGGTATTGCGCAAGTTCTTGTTGTTTATCTTTCGCGGCTTTCATCACAAATAATTGCCATGCCCAGCGAGCGCTGTATATTAAAGGTGTGGAATTGGTTTCCTTACCTACCATTTGGAGCCATTTCAAGCACCACTCGACGTTGTGATTGTCATCGGTTTTCATGCCCTTTTCCAAGTCCAACACGGGTACTAGGTCTCCTTTGTGGCATCCAGCCTTGTCTAGCTGCAGGAGAAAATTGTTGGCTTCTTTTTCCCAATCGTTGGGGTCTCCCGAATAGGTATCCGGTCTCCCAAAATGGTACCCTCCCACTATCACGCCTTCATTTCTGGCAGTATCAAACTTTTTCTGATATCCGGGATTGCGATGGGTGGTTCCTTCAGTTAATTTAATCCACGCATGGGAGACTCCTGCTTGTTTGAGTTTTTTAAAGTCCACGGTGCCATTCCAGCTGGATAGATCCACTGCGGGGGTAACGTTAATCCCCAGGGAGGAGAGGGTCTGTTTTCCCGCCAATCCATCTACCGTCAATCCGTTATGCTGTTGGTAATCGCGTACTGCTTTTTCCGTTTTGGGACCGAACTTGCCATCGGCGCTGGTGGGTAATTTGCTTTGAAGTCTTTTTACTTCTTGCCCTTCATCCCCTTTTCTCAAAGTATATCTCAAACTCATACATTCTCTCCCTTGTAATCTTTCATGCCTTTACCGTACCAGCGAGTGTTGCGCCCGCGCACATCATAGTGTACAAATTTGCGATACAACCCTACGCCTCCTTTTTTAATTTTTCCTTCTTCAATTAGATGGTTGATAATATCTCTTAAAGCTGCAGGGCTGAGCGTCTTAACAACGATATCAGCAGCTTTAGCTTTCATGTGTTGAGATTTAGTAGAACCGCCAATTTTTTTATTATATGACGGAGTTCGGTACCCCGAGATGATATGCATGGGTACACCTATAAAGTCGCGAATGATTTGTAAATTTTCTACTAATTCTTCTAGATTTTCCATTAATCTTTCAGGGACCTTGGTGCCATCCCTGCATTTAAATTCACTCTTTTTGAAATTTTTACTTAGTTTATTACTCATTGTGTTCCTTTATCGAGGAGTTATTTATAATATGCCCGTTGAGCCAAAACCGCCCTCCCCTCGCGTACTCCCTCTATTAAGTCGTTCAGGGTCGCCCACTTCCTCTATTCCGCAATGCAGTATAGGAATTAATACCGCTTGGGCAATTTTCTCACCAGCACGGATTTTTTGCGTAACAATTCCAATGTTATGAAGATTAACAAAAACCTCTCCATCATACCCCGGATCCACCACGCATGCTCCCGTAATTAGTTGTCTCTTGGAGGCAATGCCCGATTTGTTTTTAATTTCCAGCATATGTCCATAAGGAACCTCTACTTTAATCCCCGTAGGTAAGAGGCGCGATTCGCGCGGAGGAATATAATAACTGCGGGTGCAATCATAAAGTTTTTTCTCCCCGTTGGGACAATAAAAAAGATCCATGCCTGCATCAGTAGCGTGTGCTCGTAGAGGTAGTTTAGCGTCTTCTCGTAGACGATATACTTTTAGATTCATTTGTTCTGCACCTTTTTATATTTTTATAAATTTATTCTGTAATCTTTAAAAATCGATTTTTTAATAGAAAACCAGTTTCTTCCCTTTGGAGAACCCTTTATGCTTACCCACTTCATGAAGTCATCAGACAACAATATTTTTTCTATTTGTTGCAAGCTGATTCTTTCTTCTTTGGCAAACACCGAATATCCAATATAATATGAGTTTTCATCTGGGAAAGCGGTTGGTTCTTTAATTATATTTGGTAACAATATCTTCTTTTTATTATTTCCCAAGCCCTGGCTCCTGCCAAATCCATACCAACAATTTTCTTTTATCTTTCCAGAATCCCTGGACATGAGACGCTCTTTGTTTTCTAGCAAATAAAGATAGCTCATAGGAAAATCAGATTTTAATTTATCTTCTGATAAGAGTTTTCCTTCCAAATATGGAAATATAACTCTTTCATGCGGATTCTTTAAAAAACTTTTTATTTTACTTGCTCTTTTGCAAATTCTAGTTATTTCTTTTTCTATCTTTATCTCTTTGCCATTTTTTTTCGTTACAACATGCTCTTCTTGAATTTTACAATTTTCCAATAAAAATACATCATCAGCCAATGTAGCCAGTCCGGTTTTAATATCACATATATCTAAAAAGTTAGTATTTCTTTTTTTAACTTGATTGAGATATTCAATTTCTCTCTTGCTATATCCGAAATGATTTTCTGCTATATCTTTGTAACTTATTATTTCTTTTTTTTCTTCTAAGCCTGTTGACATCCTGAAAGCGTCTTTTTTTTCAACAGAACTAATCAGAATACAACAATAAGCACTGTAATTTTGAAAGACTTTTTTTGATTTAAAATTTATAATTTCTTCTAAATTTCTATTTTCTTTAAACCATTTTCTCATCTGAATGTTTGCATCCCCATTCATCCAAGAATTTGGCACAATTAATCCAGTAATAGCATTACTTTTATACGAGCGCTCCATAAAGGCAGCATATAAATCATAAGAACCAGCAGACCAGTCTAGTAAATCAATTTTTTCTCTATCACAATGATTTAAATTTTGAATTCTTACAAAGGGAGGATTCCCAACAATAATATCGTAGCCAGATAAATCTACGTCTAATCCGTTTGCAAAATCTATTTTACTTTTTGGTAATTTACTTTTAGCAATTTTTAACGCCTCTTCGTCTATATCACTGCCAAACACGTATTGTTGTGATTTTTCTATTGACAAATTCCACCTTGATGCTATTTTTTCAGACATGTCCATCAAAAACACACCGGTGCCACAACTGAAGTCAATTACTTTTGGAGGATGATTGTTCCCCTTCTGCCAAAGATCTAAAACTTTGTTGTTGATGTAATCAACTATATTAGGAGGAGTATATACAATTCCCATTTGTTTAATTTTTTTCTTTTCTAGCAAATCAACATAGGAATAACATTCTTTATAAACGTCTTTTATTGTCATTCGCTATTCTCATTATTGAAAAAATTAACCAAGTGCAGCAATTGCTCTTCACTGTTTACGCTTCTGATGGAACTCGGACCAATACGTCTTAGGTTTTCGTATATTTCTTTTCTTGTGTTAGCATTTTCAAAAATCAAACTATTAATTTCAAATTTGAAATTAACTTCAAGAGGCTTTCTCGAAAATGTATTATTTATTTGCTCATAGAAATAACTTAAATCTTGCGGTTTTGTATTTTCAATCGCAAGAACATCACCTTCTTTGTTAAATCTTGGAGCTGTGGTGGGAATGTAATTGACATGCAAAAGACGCCTATTTTCATACCCGCTAAGATATCTGAATGCTTCTCCCATAATGGTATTTGCATAGTTTTTTCTATTTTTGTTGAAACTAGAAGCAATAGACTTCAACAAAATTGCAATTTGAATATTTGCATTTTCAAAGATAATGTCGACATTAAAAGATCCATCGGCTGTTTTTATCTTACGCTCGTGAAAATACTCTCCCGGCGTGTGGTTGATTTCTTTTAAGATATCCTTTTCAAAATGAGTATGCAAATCATCTGTTCTTTTAGAGCTTCGCGACCCACTTGAACCACTCAAGCTTGCCAAAAGTGTTTTATAAAAAGCATTTTCTAATTTTGTTTTCATCCTCTTCACCCTAACTGTTATTTATCCATACTAATAAAAATTATTTGATGTGTCAACCTAAAAGCTTCCAATTCTGCAAAGCTCCTCGCGACGAAAAACCCCATTGTTCATCAAAGTTCAATTTTGCCATATAGGGGCGATTTACAAAGATTTTATCCTTGCCGGGGCGAACGCCCCAACACCGAATATCTGTCATTACCGAGTTTTTATCAATAGTTTTTATCACATAATAGGGTCGCCCCTTAGCGGTTTTCCGTTGTATCACCTCGCGGGGAATGAACCATGCCACCCCCAGGTCATGATCCCATTCGGAAATGGTGGGCACCTTATAATAGTCTAGACGCTGGATGATATCTTCGGACATTATCATGGTGAAAGGGAAGACCCCCGTAATGTTCACTTTGGCTTCAATATATTCATCCCGCGTAAAATCTTCAATGGCGTTGTGTTCTTCAATCAATTCTGTCAATTTTTTTGTCGACTTAGGGCGGTTCTCGGCTACTACAGTCCAAAAATGCTTAAGATTTGTAAATCTTTCATCCATCAAATCATTTAACGCTTCCGCTTTGATGAGGACATTGATTGCTTTTTTATTGAGTTTAGAATAGACAATCTCTTTGTTAAAGAGAAATTCTTCAATAGCGTTAAAAGGTCTGTGTTCAATGATTTGCTCAATTGCTTTATCTCCCAATCCTTTAATAGAAGTCAAGGGTTGAATAAGGGTCTTGCCATCGGCGTCAATTGTCCAATCAGCCATTGACTTATTAATATGAACTGGACTCAACTTAAAACCAAATTTCTTTGCAATGTTGATGGCTTTTTCTTTTCTGCTCTCGGGTTCTTTGTCCAAAAACGCCGCCATCCACTCAGCTGGATAGTAGTTGTATAGCCACGCACATTGATAAGAGATGATTGAATAGGAAACAGCGTGAGACTTATTGAAACCATAACCGGAGAAGTATTCAAACTTCGCCCACATTTGATCTGCCCACTTCTCTGTTAACCCTTTATCGGTACATCCTTGAACAAACTTAAGCTTTAATTTTGCTTTTTGTTTTGCTACTGCTCCGGTGCCCTTTTTAGTAAGAAGTTTACGAAGCTTATTGCCCTCGTCTAGACTAAAGTCTTTGCCCAGCTTGTGAGCCAAAAGTGCGATTTGTTCTTGAAAAATAAGAAAGCCATAAGTTTCTTTGGTGATCTCCTTTACAATATCGTCTCCATACCGAATTCCTCTTGGGTTTTCTTTCGCAGCCATAAACGTTTCGTGAACGTTGGCTGATAGGGGACCGGGGCGATAAATGGATGTAATAGAAGCAATATCAATGATATTTTTGGGCTTTACTCTCTTACAGAAGTTTTGTGCTCCTTTTTCAGTAAACTGGAAAATACCTGCCCACTTGCCTTGATGAAAAATGTTTTCATAAACTTTCTTATCATTCAAATTGATTTTGTCTGGATGTAAGTGTTTATCATAATATTCTTTAATATCAGCGAATGTAGGTTCATCAATGCCATGATGCCTGCGTAAGATGTGAGATACCGCCCCCTCAATCATTTTAAGAGTTGATAATCCAAGAATATCAAATTTAATGAACCCCATAGGCTCTAGTTGTCTTACGTGCTGCCCTTCGCTCCACGGAGTTTGGGTAACCCCTCCACTGTTTATAAGAGGCATATGTCTATCTAAGTCCTCCCCAATAACAACCCCTCCAGCGTGACGAGATACAGAACGAACTTCGCCTACTAATGCCTCTACGTGCGTTTTGATTTTGGGATACTTTCTAAGGAACTTCTTGAGACTGTCTGAGTATTCCATTACCTCTTCAAAGGTGGGAGCATAGACGCCTGCTTTGATGCCGTGCTTCTTCTTTGCGATTGGCGTTGCCTCCGCAATCATCTTTGATGTTACAGAATTTGCCTCTATAAATGGAATATTATAAAGTTTTGCGATGTCTTTGATGAGAGAACGCAACTGTAGTTTATTGAAGTTAGAGATGGGCACCACTGTGTTTCCACCCCATTCCTCAATAAGCATTTCTTTTAGTTCCATAGGCGAGGAAACATCGTAGTCGATGTCTGGGTAGTCTTTGGCGTCTTTCGTCATAAAACGAGAGAAAAGAAGGTTATATTTGATGGGATCTACCTGTGTAATTCCCAAGACATATGATACTAATGCCCCGGCTGCTGAACCTCGTCCTGCGCCGGTAAGTTGGACGTCAGCTGCTTTATCGGCAACTGCCTTCATGGTAAGAAAGTATTTACTGAAACCACGCTCGCTAATAACGTTTAGTTCTTCCTTAAGACGTGCTACATATTCTGGATTGTCTTTTAGACCAAACTCTCGCATCCCATCCACACAAGCAGCGACAAGTGCTCTATCGGGAGTTTGACCAGCGGGGACAACAAAGCTTGGAAGTCTAACTGTGTTGTCTGGCATAAATTTCTCAATTCGCTCATGTGCGATTTGATGTGTTCTAACAATAGAGTCACGTATAAGTTCATCATCATATTTCACTCCTATCTTTTCTGAATAAGATTTATAAGCTTCCCACATCTGATCTCCATTCTTTGGGAAAAGCTCATACCCAATCTCTTCTACACCCGCTGGAAGATCGGTGTTGCCCTCTGCCCATTTAGGAATTCCCTTGCCGAGCCACCCAAGGCGTTTATATAACTCGCGGTCTTTCCAAGCATCCCGATTGGGGTAATGACTATCAGCAGTGGAAATAAGTTTAACATCATATTCTTTGCAAACTTGAATTATAAATTTGTTAAGCTCATGTTGCGCTGGAACTTTATTCCACTGCAGTTCTCCATACCAGCGATCTCCAAAAATATCAAGCATTTTTTCTGTGGTCTCACGCATTGCCCCTAATACAGCCTCTTCGCCCTCTTCCATGTTTTCCCAATAGTTTCCAGCATATACGCCACCCATACAAGCCGAAGCAGCGATTACTCCTTCGCTGTGCTCTTTGAGCATAGCATAATCCATACGCGGGAAACGATAGAAATATTCTGGACTATATGATTTGGAAACCATTTTGAAGATGTTGTTTAGCCCAGTTTGATTTTGTGCTAATAAAATTAGATGCCGACGACGATTGAGAATGTTTTTGACTTGGCGTTTGTTGCCTTCATCTTCAATTGTAGTTCCCGATTGGGACTTATCAATGGTTCGTTTGGTTTTTTTGTTTGCTTTAGCTTTTTCAAGCTGTTCTCGCCATTCTTCTACACTGGGTAGAAAATAAGCCTCTACGCCAAAGATAGGCTTAAAATCTTTGCCTTCCTGCATCATTTTCTGGGCGTGTTGGACTTGATAAGCAAATCCATTCATATTCCCGTGATCTGTTAAGGCAAGTGCATCATTACCGTTCTCAAAGGCAAATTCCATATGCTCGCCAGGATATCCCAGTCCGTCAAAAGGACTTCCAACCCCGCTGTGGGCATGTAATCCCACAAAAGGAATGCTACTTGTTTTCCTCATACTTGTTTCTCCTGTCTTTATTCGTGGTGTTATAATACTATATTTTATTTTGTTTTGTCAAGTACTCTTAGTATTGGGAGTGACCAAGGGCGCACTCAATCATAGCTTTTTGTTCGGTGGGGTTTTGCCACAGAGTTTGATATTTTTTTTCCAAGGAATGAAGAGGGTCAAAATAAAGAAACTGTTGATCGGGTTTAACACTTGGTGATCTCCACACACTAATTCCAGTCCGAGTGTCGTACCATTCACAGGAATGCACGCCGCGCTTGCCTCCCCCACCTGGGGCATCCACGACGAAAGT
>CEUI01042946.1_pt1 | contig 10437 bp, 9 predicted proteins | sample 531411 | NCBI WGS metagenome assembly CEUI01 (sample SAMEA2622841, study PRJEB7988) | marine metagenome | isolation source: saline water (ENVO:00002010), including
GAAGTGCGCAAGGAAATGAACGCCCACGGTGTTTCCGTGGTACGCATCGTCAAGGGCGCCGACAATCAGTGGAGCGTGCAGCCCGACAGCATGAACCGTCGCATCACCGCCCTGACGCCGATGGAGATCCACGGCCCGGTTCGCGGCAGCGATTTCGTCAAAACGCTCTATAGCCCCAACGGCACCATGACCCGCGGTACGCTGAACAACTGCGGTAACGGCTATACCCCCTGGGGCACCTACATGGCTGCCGAGGAAAACTGGGCTGGCTACTTCACCAACAAGGGTGATAACCCGCGTGAGCACTCGCGCTATGGGGTGCCGAGCGGCACTGGTCGCTGGGCTTGGGAGCTGGCTGACAACGGCGCTGACGAGTACATCCGCTTTGATGCCAGCATCAAGGCTGCCGACGCTACCGGTGACTACCGCAACGAGCCGGTCTGCTTCGGCTGGATGGTCGAGATCGCCCCGTTCGATGCGAGCAGCAACCCGAAAAAACGCACCTCCATGGGCCGTTTTGGTCACGAAGGTGTGGTGTTCGCTCCGGCTGAAGAAGGCAAGCCGGTGGTCTGCTACTCCGGTGATGACTCGCGCTTTGAGTACATCTACAAGTTTGTTACCGCCGCCAACTACAACGCCGCAACGGCCAACGGCAGCATGCTGGACGAAGGCATTCTGTACGTTGCCAAGTTCAACGACGACGGTACCGGCGAGTGGATGCCGCTGGTTTACGGCGAGAACGGTCTGAACGACGCCAACGGCTTCACCAGCCAGGCTGATGTGCTGGTCAACACCCGCCTGGCCGCTGATTTCATGGGCGCCACGCCGATGGACCGTCCGGAGTGGGGTGCAGTTGACCCGGCCAACGGTGATGTCTATTTCACCCTGACCAACAACTCCAACCGCAACGACAGCAACCTGAACGAAGCCAACCCGCGTGCGGCCAACAATCACGGCCACATCATTCGCTGGAAAGAAGACGGCGAGCAGGCTGCGACCACCTTCACCTGGGATATCTTCCTGTTTGCCGGTGACGCCGGCGAGAGCGGCGTGGAGAACAACAAGGGCTCCGATCCGAATGGCAACGACCTGACTGCCGAGAACATCCTCAGCTCGCCGGACGGCCTGTGGATCGACCCGGACAGCCGTGTCTGGATTCAGATGGACAGCGGCTGGGACGACCCCTTCGGCAACTGCGCCATGCTGGTAGCGGACCCGACCACTGGCGATCTGAAGCGCTTTTTGGTTGGCCCGATCGATCAGGAGATCACCGGTATCACCATGACGCCGGATCAGCGCACCCTGTTCATCAACGTCCAGCATCCGGGTGAAGGTACCTCCGGTGCCCAGTTTGCCGGCGGTAGCTACTCCAGCACCTGGCCGGACAACACCCCGTCCACACGTCCGCCGCGCTCGGCGACCGTGGTTGTGTGGAAGAACGACGGCGGTGTTGTCGGTAGCTGATAAGCGTTTTTGTTGCGTATCAAACGGGTCAGTGCACAGCGCTGACCCGCCTTTTTATTGGAGGTTTATATGGGTATTGGTGGAATTAGCATTGGCTCGTTGTTGATTGTGCTGGTCATCGTCATGTTGCTGTTTGGCACCAAGCGTCTGCGCAATGTGGGCAGCGATCTGGGCGGCGCGCTCAGCGGTTTCCGCAAGGCTGTGCGTGATACCGAAGAGACCCGCGATGCGCTGGCTCTGGACGCCGCCGAGCAAACGTCCGTACGCGCAGAATCGACCAGCCGTCAGGCCTGAAGGCGAGGTGCAGCATGTTCGGCAATGGCATGACGGAGTGGCTGCTGGTAGCGGTAGTTGCCTTGCTGGTGCTGGGGCCCGAGCGCCTGCCCACGCTGGTACGTAGCGCGGGTCGGGCAGTCGGCAAGGTGCGGGGCATGTGGAATGACGTGCAGCAGGAGTTGAACGCCTCCCTGCCGCAGGACGAGGTCAAGGAGCTGGCCGACAACGTGCGCGAGCTGCGCGGTAAAACCAACGTCAAACAGTTTGTGCGGCGCCTGGCCGTGGATGCGGTTGATGAGGAGCGCAAACAGGGTTGAGGCGCTTGTTGGCGCCCTCAACCCTGCTTTTTGCTGGGCTCTGTTACAGGGGAGCCGGGCAGGGCGGCATCAGGGACCTCTCGACGTTGCCGGGTAATTCGCCCGCGTTATTGGTATAGGTGCAACCAAACTCAGGGTCGGCTACGGTGGCCGGCGTCAGCCAGTCATCCCCGCCGGGTTTGACCCCGGTTTGCTCCCAGGTCAGCAGGTCGTCCAGGGTTTGCGTCCATTCGGTCATGGTGAAGTCGCAGTGCCCGGGGGCGCGCATCGCACGTTGCACCAGGTTGTCTGCACTGCCTTGGTCTTCAGCCCGCTGGCGATATACCTGCTCCATCAGGATCGGTACGAACAGATCGCCAATGGTGTGCGCGGTCAGTACCGGCACGTCAAACTCGCCGTTTACCTTGGGCACCCAACGCAAGCCGTCGCTACGTAACGCGTTGACACTGTCGACATCCGCATCGGCCTTGAGAATGGCGGCGTTGAAGTTGATTTCGGCGGTGGTCAGTGGCTGGCCCAGCTCCGTCTGGAAGCGGTAGGTCAGACCCTCGGTGTTGATCACGCTCTCCTGGAAGATGCCATCTACCGTGCCGTCCGAGCCGGCAAAGCTTTGCAGCAGATCCTGGAACCCACCGAAGGACAACGGGTAAATCGGCCGCTCGCCACCGCTGAGGTTTTTCAGCGTCTGGTACAACCCAAGCCCCTCGGTGGTCAGGCCGTTGGCATTGGGGTTGGCGTCATAATCCACCCATAGCGCAGCGCGGGCAGCGGCTACCTTGGCGGCGGCATCGGCCGGAGCAACCGGGAAGCTGTCGGCGGGCACACCGGCCAGCGCAAACAGCGACAGGTTGTAACCGCCGAAGTAATTGAACAGCTCGGTGTCGCCAACCACGCCGCAGAAGGGCGCTGCCGCCGAGTATTCGACCACGTTGTTGGCGGTGTCGAGGGTCTCGCGTTCCACCGCCGCGGCGGTGACATGGCCGCCCATGGACGCGCCGGTGATGTAGTACTTGGTAGGTTCAGCCAGCGTTCGGCCGTTTTCTGCAGCAATGTCGGTAAAGGCCAGCGCGAGGGCGTTGGTATCCTCCACGCCGGCGCGTACATCATAGAAGTTGGTGCTATAGCTTGATGCTGCCCAGGCATAGCCGTTGTCGATCAGATACTGACGCATCGGCGGGTTGTCGACGGTCAGCGCTGCACCGGTGCCGCGGTAGCCGTGCGCCCACATCACCAGATAGCCATTCCAGTTCTCCGGTACCTCGACACGGTAGGCTGCGCCGTCCAGCACACCGCTCCAGCGGCTGGTGGTGGTGTAAGGCGCGACGGGTCCCAAAGCGTCGAAGGGCAGGGCGGACTCATCAATGGTGAAGAAGCCCTGGTTGATGCGTACCTGTTGTGGCCGTGGATCAGGATCGTCGCTGTCATTGCTGCTGCCCAGGCAGCCGGTCAAGCCGATGCTGCCGACCAGAATGGCAAGCAGCGTGGGTCTTTTGAGCGGATTCATTATTGTTGTTCTCCGTTGCAAGCTGTTTTTGTGATGGATCTTGCATTTGCCAGTAAAGCGGCCAAGTCGGTACCCGGCAAGCCTCAGGCGTGCCATTCGGAGCGGGTCGTTGTGTCTGGATTGTCAGGTATCACGCGGGGTGATCTCTGTAACTGGGTCATCACCCATTTGGGTTCGATGTCACAGTTCATGAGGGCTGCAGCCTGGCGACCCCCGTTTGGGTGATGGGGTGACACGGCGATAGCCGATAGCGTCGCCCCAATCATAGGAAGCCTCTGGAATAACCTGTTCAGGGGGGTTGCTGCCTGATTGCAAATTCGTGACAATCGAGCGCAGACGAGCAGCCTGTTGCAGGCTTATAACAATAATTTTGCAAAGAAAGGTCAGTATCTTTTCATCTGCTGACCCGGCCACCCCATGTGGCCAGTTGTCTTTGCCTCGGAGAATGCATGCGCACGGTTGCCCGCCCTTCACTGGAATCTGCTGTCACTATTGTCACCGCCTTGCTGGTTTTGCTGGGCGCCTGGGTGCTGGGCCACCTGGTCTGGGCCGTGATAGCGCCGCAAAGCGTCTTGCCTGCTGCCAGCTCCCTTGCCCTGGCAACCGACGCCGACAACAACACCCCGAGCTATCCCGGTTTTCGCGAGCTGGCCCTGCTGTCTCCGCTGGGCCGTGCTGACCAGCAGCGGCTGGAAATCAATGCCCCTGACACCAAGCTGAGCTGGACCCTCAAGGGCGTGCTCTCCGATCCCGACCCGGCGCGCAGCGCCGCCATCCTGGTCACCCAGGGCCAACCGGAAAAACTCTATCGCGTAGGCGCCAGCCTGCCGGGCCAAGTGCGCCTGGAGCAGGTGTTGCCCGACCGCGTCATGCTGATGCGTGACGGCCAGCTGGAAACCCTGCGCCTCAAACGCAACCAGTCGGCCGGTGCAGGACGCAGCAGCAGTTCGCGGCTGGCCAATCTGCCCAGCACTGACAACAGCCAGACGCTGGCACCGGATGGTGGACTGGCGCGCATTGATCGCGATGCCTGGCTGAACGATCCGCAACGCTTTATGGAAGTGATCAGCGCCAACCCGGTGATGGTGGATGGCGTGATGTACGGTCTGGAGGTCTCGCCCTCGCGCAATGTGCGTGAGTTCGAGGCGGCGGGCCTGAAGGGGGGGGATGTGATTACCGACGTGGATGGCACGCCGGTATCGCAGATCGAGGATTACCGCGACATTTTGCGCGAGTTGACGGACGCCAGTTCGGTCACGCTCTCGCTGGAGCGTGACGGTGAACCGATGAACATAACGATTACGATGGATTGATACAGATGTCGATGCAGTTTCGGAAGCAGCGGCTGGCGTTGGCGCTGGCATTGGGGTTGGGGGCGCTGAGCGGTCCGCTGGCGGCACAGACCGCAGGGGCAGCGGCAGACGGGGAGGACCTGGTCCTCAACCTGCGTGATGCGGACATCAACGGCCTGATCGAGATAGTCAGCCAGGAAACCGGCATCAACTTTATTGTTGACCCGCGCGTGCGTGGTGAGGTCAACGTGGTGTCTGGTCAGCCGATTCGGCGCGACGAGCTCTACGACATCTTCCTTAGTGTGCTCAAGTCCCAAGGGTTTGCCGCTGTGCGCGGCAGCGACGGGTTGGTGCGTATCGTGCCCGAGGTGCAGGCCAAGGAGAACGAGGTCGCCACCCTTGGAGACAACACGCCCGGTGACGAATACATCACCGAGGTGCTGACGGTAAACAACATGGATGCCGGGCAGCTGGTGCGTATCCTGCGGCCGCTGGTGCCCAAGGGCGGGCACCTGGCTGCGGCGGCCCAGTCCAACTCGCTGGTGATTGCCGATACGGCGGCCAACGTGCGCCGTATCAAATCGCTGATTTCGCGCATTGATCGCGAATCAATGGAAGACTTTGAAGTGCTGCCGCTGCAGCACGCTTCGGCGCTGGATGTGGTGCGCATCGTTCAGGGGCTGGATTCCAATGCCCCGGCCGAAGAGTTTGCCCGCGGCCCCAAATTGATTGCCGACGAGCGCACCAACTCGGTCATTCTGCGCGGTGACCCGGAGGCCCGTGCCGGCCTGCGCGCCGTGGTTCGTCAGTTGGATGTGGCTGGCAACCAGGGCAACACCCAGGTGCATTATTTGCGCTACGCCAAAGCCGAGGAGGTGGCCGAGGTATTGCGCGGCATCGCCGAGGGGCGCGAGCGCAACAACAGCAGTGGCTCGGTGGGTAACAGCGGCATGAGCTCCTCCAGCACCAGTGGCGGCACCAACCTGGCCGAGCAGAACCGGGTACGTATCGAAGCCCACGAGAGCACCAACTCGGTCGTGATCTATGGCCCGGCGGAGCTATCGCGCGAGTTGTCCTCGATTATTCGCCAGCTGGATATCCGCCGCGCTCAGGTGCTGGTTGAGGCGGTGATTGCCGAGGTGTCCTATGACCGCGCCAAGGAGCTGGGCGTGCAGTGGGGCATCGGCAGCGAGGATTCGGGCGTCGGTATCATCAACTTCAACCGCAATGGCAACGGCATCGTTGACCTTGCCGCCGGTGTGAACGCCTTCCTGGAAGGGGACGTGAGCACCCCGCCGTCGCTCGGCAACGGCATTAGCCTGGGCGGTATCGGCAGCATTGGCAGCACCCAGATTGCCCTGCTGGTCAACGCCCTGCAGGGCGACACCGCAAGCAACATCCTGTCCACGCCCAGCCTGCTGACGCTGGATAACGAAGAAGCCGAAATCGTTGTCGGCCAGAACGTGCCTTTTATTGTCGGCCGCTCGGTGGAGGATTCCGGGCAGGCATTTGACACCATTCAGCGTGAAGATGTGGGTATTACCCTTAAGATCCGTCCGCAGATCAACGAGGGCGACGCCGTACGCCTGGAGATTGCCCAGGAAGTATCCCAGATCGCACCCGGGGTCAGCGGCGCGGCAGATATCATCACCAACAAGCGCAGCCTGACGACCCATGTGATGGTCGACGACAACCAGATGATCGTGTTGGGCGGCCTGATTGACGACCAGATGATAGAAACCACCGACAAGGTGCCGGTACTTGGCGATGTGCCGGGGCTGGGGCGCTTGTTCCGCTATGACACGGCCTCGCTGCAAAAACGCAACCTGATGGTCTTCCTGCGCCCGGTGATTGTGCGGGATTCGGCCGTGGCGCAGAGCCTGACCCACAGCAAGTACAGCTATATTCGTGACCAGCAGGTGGCCGAGCAGAATCGTCGCGGGCGCCTGGATGTGGGCGATGGCGTGCCGATTCTGCCTGACTGGAACTACCTGCTGACGCTGCCGCCGCCGTTTGAAAACGCCATGCAGGGTACGCCTCCGGCGAGCATCAGCGCGCCGCCGGCTGCGAGCGGGGACTGATCATGAGCGAGTCGGACATCCTCTCCGAGGTGGCGCCTGCCAGCGCGCCGACCGACACCGGTTACCGCTTTGCCCGGCGGGTCGGGGTATTGACCGGCAGCCTGCGTGACGACGGCCAGATGGAAGTCTTTGTGCGCGCCGACTGCGATCCGCAGGGCCTGCTGGAGCTGCGTCGCCGTTTGGGGCACCCGCTGCTGCCGGTGGTGCTGGACGATGACAGCTTTGCTGCGCGCCTGCGTGATCGCTACGAGCGCTCGGCCAATGACGCCATGCAGTTTGTCGAGGGGCTGAGCGATGATGCTGACCTGCTCTCGGTTGCGCAGTCGCTGGCCGAGCCTGAAGACCTGCTGGAGTCCCAGGATGAGGCGCCGATCATTCGTTTGATCAACGCGCTGCTGTCCGAGGCGGTCAAGGAAAATGCGTCCGATATCCATATCGAACCCTTTGAAAACCGCCTGTCGATTCGCCTGCGGGTCGACGGTGTGCTGCGTGAGGTACTGGAGCCGCCGCGCGCGCTGGCGCCGGTGATCGTCTCGCGGATCAAGGTCATGGCCAAGCTGGATATCGCCGAAAAACGCCTGCCGCAGGACGGCCGTATCGGTCTGCGACTGGTTGGCCGGGCAGTTGATGTGCGGGTTTCGACCTTGCCGTCAGGGCACGGCGAGCGGGTGGTACTGCGTCTGCTCGACAAGCAGGCTGGCCGCCTGGAACTGCGTCAGCTGGGTATGTGCACCGAGCACTACGACGCCATGGAGCGGGTGATCAGTCGGCCCCACGGCATCGTGCTGGTAACAGGCCCCACCGGCTCCGGTAAAACGACGACCTTGTACTCGGCGCTGATGCGCCTGAATGACCGCAGCCGCAACATCCTTACCGTCGAAGACCCGATCGAGTACTACCTCGACGGTATCGGCCAGACGCAGATCAACAACAAGGTCGACATGACCTTTGCCCGCGGCCTGCGCGCCATTTTGCGTCAGGATCCTGATGTGGTCATGGTGGGTGAGATCCGCGACGTGGATACCGTGCAGATCGCCATTCAGGCCAGTCTGACTGGCCACCTGGTGTTCTCTACCTTGCACACCAACACCGCTGTCGGCGCCATTACCCGTCTGCGTGACATGGGCATTGAACCCTTTCTGCTGTCCTCGACCTTGAACGGCGTACTGGCCCAGCGGCTGGTGCGTACCCTCTGTCCGGACTGCCGCGAACCGCATCAGGCCAGTGCCAGTGAGTGCCGGTTGATGGGCGTAGAGCCGGAGCAGCCGCCAACGCTGTATCGCGCGACGGGCTGCGCTGCTTGTAACGGCACCGGCTATCGCGGGCGGACCGGCATCTATGAGCTGGTCGAGATCGACGACACCCTGCGTGGCCTGATTCATGACGGTGCCAGCGAACAGGCGATGGTACGTCATGCTCGACTGGCGCAGATGGGCATTCGTCAGGATGGTCTGCGCCGCGTGCTGGCTGGTGATACCACTCTGGAAGAAGTACTGCGCGTGACGCGGGAGGACTGAGGGTGCCAGCCTTTGAATACACTGCACTGGATGGCACCGGCCGCACCCGCAAGGGGGTAGAGGAGGGTGACTCCCCGCGTCAGGTGCGCAGCCGCCTGCGTGAGCAGGGACTTACGCCGATGTCGGTCAACCAGGTCGCCGAGCGTCAGGCGCTGCTGCGTATGCCGGTTTTTCAGCAGCGCATCAAACCGCTGGAGCTGGCGCTGGCGACCCGGCAGATGGCGACCTTGGCGCGGGCTGGTCTGCCAATCGAAGAAGTGCTGGCTACCGTCGCCCGGCAAAGCGAATCCCCACGGGTACGTTCGGCGCTGACTGCGGTACGCACCCGCGTGATGGAAGGCTTGCCGCTGGCCCACGCGCTGGGTGAATTCCCGTCGGTCTTCCCGGTGATCTACCGCACCACCATTGCAGCCGGCGAACAGGCCGGTCGTCTGGATCTGGTACTGGAGCGGCTGGCTGACAACGTCGAGGCGCAGAACGCCATGCGCCAGAAGATACAGCTGGCAATGTTCTATCCGGCGATTCTGACCTGTGTGGCACTGCTGGTGACCGTGGCGTTGCTGACGTACGTGGTGCCGGAGGTGGTCAAGGTATTTGACGGCATGAACCAGGAGCTGCCGCTGTTGACCCGCTCGCTGATAGCCGTCAGCGACACCCTGCGGGACTGGGGCATTCTCATCCTGCTGGTGCTGGTGGGGCTGGTTTATGGCGCGCGTACGCTGCTGAAAAAGCCGGCCTACCAGCGCCGCTGGCACGACTTTATGTTGCGCCTGCCACTGATCGGCCGCCTGACCCGAGGCCTCAACACCGCTCGCTTTGCCCGTACCCTCAATATCCTGGCCGGTAGCGGCGTGCCCTTGCTCGATGCGCTGAATATGAGTGCCAGCGTGATCTCCAACTTGCCCATGCGCGAGGCCGTGTCTGCTGCCGCCCAGCGGGTGCGCGAGGGCGCCGGGGTAGGGCTGGCGCTGGAGCGCAGCGGCTACTTTCCGGCGATGACCCTCAGCCTGATCAAAAGCGGCGAAAGCAGCGGCACCCTGGACAGCATGCTGGAGCGCGCTGCCGAAACCCAGGAGCGCGAGCTGGAAGCGCGTATCGCGATGGTAATGGGGGTGTTTGAGCCCCTGCTGATTCTGACCATGGGCGCAGTGGTGCTGGTCATTGTGCTGGCCATCTTGCTACCTATCTTTGAACTCAACCAATTGGTGAATTGATGATGTCCCACAAGCAATCCCTGGGCCGCGCGGCGCAGCGCGGTTTTACTCTGATCGAGGTCATGGTGGTCGTGGTGATCCTCGGCATTCTGGCCGCCGTGGTGGTGCCGCGGGTCATGGACCGCCCGGATCAGGCGCGCACGACCAAGGTGCAGAGCGATATCCGCGCCATTGAAAGCGCACTTAACCTGTATCGACTGGACAACTTCGGCTATCCCACCACCGAGCAGGGGCTGCGTGCGCTGGTGCAGCGCCCGACCGGTCAGGATGCGCCGCGCAACTGGCGTGACGGTGGTTATCTTGACCGCCTGCAGCAGGACCCCTGGGGTAACGACTACCAGTACCAGACCCCGGGTCGCGACGGTCGCCTGTTCGACCTCTACAGCTATGGCGCCGATGGCCGTGCCGGCGGTACGGACAACAACGCCGATATCGGCAACTGGAACCTGGACCAGAACCAGAACAGCGAACGTTGATGTCAGCCTCTCCCGCCCGTCGGTCGGCGCCTGCCGCCAGTGCCGGCTTTACCCTGATCGAGGTTCTGGTGGTGCTGGTTCTGATCGGCGTCATTGCGGGCCTGGCGACCCTGTCGCTGGGTAACGGCGCGGAGCGGGAGCTGCGCAAGGAGAGCGATCGCCTGGCCGCGGTATTGCGTCTGGCGCGCGACGAACTCCTGATCAGCGGAGGCAACGAGCGGGCGCTGGGGTTACGGCGCGACAGTTACAGCGTGCTGGATCTGGTGCTGCTGGATGACGCCAGCCGCGAGTGGCGG
>CEUI01001632.1_pt1 | contig 10427 bp, 9 predicted proteins | sample 531411 | NCBI WGS metagenome assembly CEUI01 (sample SAMEA2622841, study PRJEB7988) | marine metagenome | isolation source: saline water (ENVO:00002010), including
ATGTTTTATACTTAAAAAGGATGGAACGCCTCGTAAAAAGTCTGGCAGAGCAAAGGGTTCAAAAGGCCGAGGATACAACTACAGCTCGGCAACAAAAGCTCGTATGTCAGCCGAGCGTTCTGTTAGAAATAAGCGAAAAAGGGTGGAAGCTGTCGAATCAAAACTGCAACGACAAAAAGCTTCACTAAACAACTCTAAAGAACTTTTAAATAAACTCGATAATAAAAAAGTAAGTCGAGTTACTACAACAGATGTTATTGATGATGTTCCTCCAGTAGTCAAGGAGGAAGTTAATAATAACATTTTGTTTAAGCCCAATGACGGGCCACAGACAGATTTTTTAGCTGCACCTGAAATAGATGTACTTTACGGTGGAGCAGCAGGGGGAGGAAAGTCTTACGCAATGTTAGTAGACCCTTTGAGGTACGCACATCGTGCGGCTCATCGGGCTTTAATACTCAGACGTTCCATGCCCGAATTAAGAGAACTTATAGACAAGTCTCGTGAGTTATACCCACAGGCATTTAAAGGCTGTAAGTTTCGAGAGGTAGAAAAACTTTGGAATTTTCCAAGCGGTGCTAAAGTAGAGTTTGGCTTTCTGGAACGAGATGCCGATGTTTACCGCTATCAAGGACAAGCCTACTCGTGGATAGGGTTTGATGAAATCACTCACCTACCAACAGAGTTTGCTTGGAACTACTTAGCATCGCGGTTGCGTACAACGGACTCAGAGATCACACCGTACCTTCGTTGTACAGCCAACCCTGGAGGTGTAGGCGCACATTGGGTAAAGAAGCGGTATCTCAGTCCTGCACCGCCAAACGAGTCTTTCGAGGGAGCTGATGGCTTAACTCGAAAGTTTATTCCAGCAAGGCTCGATGACAATCCGTATCTGGCAACAGACGGACGTTATCAACAAATGCTGGAAGCCTTACCAGACGTACAACGCAAACAGCTTCTGGAAGGTAATTGGGACATTACAGAGGGCGCTGCCTTCACAGAGTTTGAACTAGAAAGACACGTTATCACTCCTTTTGATATACCAATCGGATGGGAACGAGTTAAAGGAATTGACTACGGGTACGCCTCAGAAAGCGCTTGCATCTGGGGAGCAGTAGACCCAACAGACGGTACTCTGGTGATCTACAGAGAACTGTATCGAAAAAATTTAACGGGTGCAGATTTGGCCACCATGATTACACAAATGGAAGTTGAAGACCCGTATAGTGTTCAAGGCGTATTGGATACCTCGGCTTGGGCAAGAACAGGAACTACGGGGCCAACAGTAGGGGAAACTCTACAACGTGCAGGTCATAAGCTTCGTAGAGCAGATAAAAATCGTATCCAGGGAAAAATTCAAATTCACGAATATCTTAAAGTACAGCAAAGCGGTAGGTCACGACTACAAATATTTAATACTTGCCCTAACCTGATACGCGAGCTTCAAGGTCTTCCTCTGGATAAGAACAATCCTGAAGATGTCGATACTCATGCACCTGACCACGCCTATGACGCATTAAGATACTTAATTATGTCAAGGCCAAGATTAGCTGACCCACATAGTCGGTTAAGATATTTACATTTACAACAGGCATATACGCCTTCAGATTCAACATTCGGATACTAATAGGAGAAATATTATGGCAAGTCCAGTAATAGATATAAGGGATTCAGGAAGAAACACAGCCGATCTTGCTTCAGTGAGACTCATGGCTGATAACATGGTTCATTCTTGGACTTCAGTAACAACAGGAACAATTGCGGTAACAGCAGATACAAATACTGATGTTAGTTTTACACAACCAGCAGATACAATTATTCGTAATCTAATTGCAATTCCAGCAGGTAATATTGTTACCGCAGGAGCTTCAGGCGATGACGTAGACTTTGATCTAGGAACTTCCGCAGGTGGCGGTCAGATTATTGACCAAAAAGCAATTTTAGATGACGGTGGTAGCGCAGTAACTTGGTCTGCAAATGCACCTCTGTATATTATTCAAAACTCTCATGGTCACGCAGCTAATCAGTTTGTTAGCACCTCAACGACAGCAGGAGTTGTCGGAGGGCCAGCTACTTCAGAAGCTATTGTAATTGCAGGTACTTTATACTCTGCGGCCGCTAGAACACTACACGCTCGCATAACGCCTTTAGCTAATAACTTAGCAACTGCTGCAACAACCGTAACTTACTTAGTGCAGTTTCTACATTTAGGTGTTTTGCCAACTGACGGAATTGTGTATAACGTCTAATGAATGAAGAGAATACTCTAACTGCTAACGAGCTTTATTTTCAAGAAGTTGAAGATGAACACGGTAAGACGCTCAATCTTGACGAGTCCTTGCGTGTCAGTCTTGTTGGCTTGCTTATGGATAGGTATGCTTCGGCACAGTCTGCAAGAGATCAAGACGAGACTCGCTGGCTAACTGCTTACCATAACTATCGTGGGCTATACGGAAAACACATACGTTTCCGTGAATCTGAAAAGTCTAGAGTATTTGTCAAGGTAACAAAAACGAAAGTTTTGGCTGCATTTGGACAATTAGTCGATGTAGTTTTTGGTGGAAATAAGTTTCCTATTGGCGTATCCGAAACCAATATTCCAGAGGGGATTGAAGAACACGCACACTTTAATCCCTCTCTGGAAACTACTCCACCACAGATGTCGGAAGAAGAAACAACAACGGAGGAACTAGATAACCCATTTGATGTGGGATATGAAGGGGATGGCCGTGTACTAAAACCCGGAGCAACTTACGGCTCAGGTAAATTTGAAGTAGTACGCCCAGAAAGAAAATTAGATATGACAGAAGGGTTAAGTCCTATTCCACAAGCCTTAGAGGTAAGTCCTGCTCAATCAGCAGCAAGGAGGATGGAAAAGTTAATTCATGATCAAATTGAAGAATCCAATGGCTCTAGTGAGCTACGGTCGGCACTTTTTGAATGTTCTCTGTTCGGTACAGGAATCATTAAGGGGCCTTTTAACTTCAATAAAACACTTAATCGTTGGGATGAAGACTCCGACGGGGTACGCACATATTCACCTATTGATGTCCGTGTGCCTCGCATTGAGTTTGTATCTATCTGGGATTTCTTCGCTGATCCTAACGCTACAACTATGGACGAAGCAGAGTATATCTTTCACCGACATCGTTTAAACAGAAGCCAGTTAAGAGCTTTGGGAAAGATGCCTTACTTTGATAGAGATGCTATTCGCGAATGTTTGAACATGGGGCCAAACTATGTAGAGCAAGACTACGAGCATGAGCTACGTGATGAAGACGGAGCATCTGATTATGGTTTAGGACAATACGAGGTTTTAGAGTATTGGGGCGTAATGGATGCAGAGTATGCCCGTGAAGTTGGAATGGAACTTCCAGAAGATGTAGACGATTTAGATGAAGTACAAATTAATGCGTGGATATCAAACGGTAAATTGTTACGAGCAGTTGTTAATCCGTTTACACCGTTTAGAGTACCTTATCAAGCGTTTCCTTATGAAAAGAATCCTTACAGTTTTTTTGGTATTGGTGTAGCAGAAAACATGGATGACTCGCAACAAATAATGAATGGACACGCGAGAATGGCTATCGACAACCTAGCACTCTCAGGTTCATTAGTATTTGATGTAGATGAGACTGCTTTAGTAGGTGGTCAAAGCATGGAAGTATACCCCGGAAAAGTATTTAAAAGACAAGCTGGAGTACCCGGAACTGCGATAAACGGACTTAAGTTTCCAAATACATCCACAGAAAACATGATGATGTTTGATAAGTTTCGACAGCTTGCAGACGAACAAACTGGTATTCCAAGTTACTCGCATGGTCAAACAGGCGTACAAAGTATGACAAGAACAGCCTCTGGTATGTCCATGTTGCTTGGAGCAGCATCGCTTAACATAAAGACGGTAATAAAAAACTTGGATGATTTTTTATTAAAGCCTTTAGGCGAATCGTACTTTCAATGGAATATGCAGTTTCTTGAAAGTAAGTTAGGAATAGACGGAGACTTAGAAATAAAAGCAACAGGTACAAATAGTCTAATGCAAAAAGAAGTACGGTCACAAAGACTCACTATGTTTTTGCAAACAGTACAAAATCCTGCGGTTGCTCCGTTTATAAAAATGAACAAATTAATTTCTGAGTTGGCGTATAGCCTCGACTTAGATCCAGATGAACTCATGAATGATCCAGAAGAAGCTGCAATCATGGCACAAATAATAGGTATGCAAAATGGACAAACAACTGGCGAAGAAGCTCCTACCCCTAATCAACAACAAGGAGGCATGGGAAGCCCTCAAGCTGTACCTCCACAACCGCAAGAACTTGGAGCAACAGGTACTGGCGGTGGCAACATCGGAATTGGAGCTGTTCCGCAGTCAGGGGAAGCTGAGTTCACTGGTACTCCTAGAGCAGCTCAAGGATAATATTACAGCGATACTAAACGATAAAGAGAACTAACTTATGAAAAAGCCTCAAAGAAAAAATAAGAAACCTCGCAATCGAAATAAAAATTCTATGTTAGAACGTGAAGAATTTGCTATAGGAGGACTTACAAAATTTGCACAAATGGCTTTAGACGTAGCAGGTGCAAATCTTAAAAATGTAAAAAAAGCAGACGGCACTCCTTCTGGTGGAGTAATAAGAAGACCAACAGAAAAAGATAAAGAAATAAGAGAAGAAAGAAAAAGTAAAATTGCTTCTGGAGAATCTTTAATCGAAGAAATGCCTAGAAATACTGGTAAAATTACTCATCTTATGGGGCCAGATGCAGTTAATAAATTTAGAAATTTAGAACGAGTAAAAACTACAACAACTTTATCAGCATTAGGATTAGGTGCTTTAGCATTAAATCAATTCTTAGAAAACTCTGGAATAGACCCTAATACTGCTACTGAAGAAGAACTTGAAGCAGCAAAAGCTCAGATGTCAGGACAAAATCAAGCATCGCTTCCAAAAAACTTTATTCCGTATGTAGAAGCCTTTAGTAATAATCTTAAAGCAGGTAGAAAAAGATTTAGTTGGATGAATGAAAAAGGTGAATTTGAAGAACATTTAGTAGAACTTGCTACTGATAAAGATGATGTTACACTTGTGCCTCAAGAAAGAGTTCAAAGACAAGAAGGTGGAGAAATGACAATGCCACCAGAAATGATGGAAGAAGAAGAAGTACCAGTAGATACTTATCCTAACGCTACGCCAGAGGAACTCGAAGCAGCAGACCAAAGACCTGATGCTGAAATGGAAGCAAACTACATGGAGTTTGTAATCGAGGAATCTCTATCTACTGAAGAACAAACATATTTACTAAACACTTTAGAAGCTGACCCACAACTGAGTATGATATTTGACAAGGTTGTAGAAACAGCTTCTGAGTTTTCTGGGGCAGGAGAAGTAGAAGGCCCTGGAACTGGTTTATCAGACTCAATACCTGCACGATTGTCAGATGGCGAGTTTGTGATGACCAAAAAAGCAACAGACCAAATCGGAGCCGATAACCTGCAACAAATGATGGACGATGCAGAACGTGCTTACGATGGTGGTATGATGCGACAACAACGCCAACTCGGAGGTCTTATGGCTGACGAGGAAGCAAACACGACTACGACAGGTGGACTAGATGAAGACTTAATGAAGGCAATGAGTCTAAAAGCTAATAAAGCACCGAGTCTTAGTTAATTTAAACCAACGGCTACCTTGACAGGACAAGCCCCATAAATTTTTTCAACGGCCAAAAGAAAGAATTAGTATGGCTACCTTGTAGAGTACAAGCCCCGTAGGAGATATATTATGAGTGAAGTAACCCAAACACAGGAGGAAGAAGCGAATCCGTATAACATGAATAAACCTTGGCATACGCCAGACGGTGAAAAAGTAAATACTGCGGATCAATTGTTTTTTGAAAAACCTAAGAAGGCTACCCAAAATACGGCCCCTGAAGAGGAAGGAGAAGAAGAAAAGACTCCCAAAAAACGAACCAATTATAAAAAGAGATACGATGATCTTAAACGTCATTATGATGAGAAACTTTCTGAATTTAAACAGAGGGAGCAGGAGTTGCTGGCAACCGCTAGACCCCAATACCAAGCCCCTAAAACTCAAGAAGACATAGAAAAGTTCAAGGAAGACTATCCTGATTTATATGACACAGTAGAGACTGTCGCACACTTACGAAGTTCTGAGCAGGTAGAACAGATTGAAGCACAGCTAAGTGCAATACAAGAGCGTGAAGCTCGTATTATACAGCGTGAAGCAGAGGCTGATATACTTGCAAAACATCCAGATTTTCCTGAACTCAGGAACTCTGACGAATTTCATGCGTGGGCTGAAACGCAACCAGAGCAAATACAACACTGGATATATAAAAATCCAGACAACGCTCAGTTAGCGTCAAAAGCTATTGATCTTTTTAAACTTGAAAATGGTTACAAAGCTCAAACTAAATCACAGCCCAAACCTAAAGGTTCGGCAGCAGATATGGTGTCTACCAAGACAACTGCTATAGATGCTAAACAACCTAAGATTTGGACTGAAGGGGAAATCGCTGCGATGTCTCTTGATAAGTTTGATAAGTATGAAGAAGAAATACGAGAAGCTATATCAGAAGGCAGAGTAGTAAAAGGTTAATTACTCACTAGGAGGATATTGAAATGGCTTATAACCAATCAGACCAATTTTTTGAGCCAAGTACGGATACCAATGCTAACTTTGGTAACTCTGTAAGTGGTCAAACTAATTCATTCTTTTTACCAAAGGTTTATTCCAAGCAGGTTCTAAACTTTTTTCGTAAGGCTTCTGTAGCTGAAGCGATTACAAATACAGACTATGCTGGTGAAATAAGCAATTTTGGTGATAGTGTAAGAATCATCAAAGAACCATCAATCACTGTTTATCAGTACGAAAGAGGACAAGATGTCACTGAAACTAAACTAACAGACCAAGAGATTACTTTGGTTGTTGACATAGCAAACGCATTTAAGTTTGTAGTTGATGACATTGAAACTCAAATGTCTCACGTTAACTTTCGGGACGTAGCAACCTCTTCAGCAGCTTACGCATTGCGTGATGCTTTTGATGAAGGCGTAATTGCCACTATGTTTTCTGGAGTTTCCAGCTCAAGCCCAGACCATGTAATGGGATCAGACAACGCAACTGACCTTGCTTCTGGTACATTTGATGGAACAGGTAACTTGGACATAGGTTTTGGTTCTAACGAACACGACCCAATTGATGTCATGGCAAAAATGGCTCGACTGCTTGACGAACAAAACGTACCCGAAGAAGGACGTTGGTTCTTGGCAAGTCCTGACTTTTACGAAGTGCTTTCTCAAAGCGCCTCTAAGCTTTTGTCAGTAGACTACAATGCTGGTCAAGGTTCAATTCGTAACGGACTAGTATCTTCTGGTAAGTTGCGTGGATTTAATATGTACAAGACAAACAACATAGCAGATACTTCTAACGCTGCTGGTAAATGTTTGGCTGGTCATATTTCTTCTACTGCTACTGCTCAGACGATCACTAGCACTGAAGTTCTCCGTGACCCTGATAGCTTTGGAGACATAGTACGTGGACTACACGTTTATGGTTCTAAAGTTCTTCGAGGCGAAGCACTCGTTTCAGCGTTCTACGGAATTGACTAATATGGTAAGGGGGCTTAACCGCCCCCAAACCTTTTTGACGTTCATCTTAATAGACGGAAGTAGGAGATAGTTTATATCTACCGAAGGAACGCATTAATGCAATCTGGAGGTGTATTATGTTTATTTATTATAGAGGTGGGCGATATAATGATATAGGAGTATCAGCTTTTAAAATTACTAAATATAAAAAGTATTTTACTTCTAGGAGTTAAAATTTATGCCACAATTAGGATCAGACGAAAAACCCATTGTGATGCACACAGGAACGATTGTCAGTAAAGAAAGTCGTTACCGTAAAGGGTTTGACAAGAAAAAATATGATGAGAATTACGACCGCATTTTTCGTAAAAACAAAAAAGATGCACAAGCAGACACCGAAAGGGTCTAAACATTTACCGAAAGGAAATAGGAGATACACTATGAATACACTCGCTTTATCTGATTTCAACAATTTTTTAGTAGGCTTTGACCGTTTACAAAGAAACTTTTTAAATGGTTACAGTCAAGTAGAATACCCAAGATTTAATCTTGTTAAGATTGACGATGATGAATATAAAATCGAAGTAGCTTTAGCAGGTTGGAATAAAAAAGACATCGAAGTTGTTCATTCCAAAACAGACGCTAAACTAACAATCAAAGGCAAGAAACAATCGTCTGATGAAAAAGATTCCTACTTACACAAAGGAATCAGTGGTAAGTCTTTTATACGTGACTTTGCACTTGCAGAACACGTTGTTGTAGAAAATGCTGAATTTACTGATGGTCTTTTAACAGTTATTTTAAAAGTTGAAATACCTGAAGAACAGCAACCAACTTCAATTACAATAAATTAGAGGGTACTTAAATGTTAATAATGCCAATGATGGAACAGCCAAAGCCTGAAGAAACTAAACAGGTTAAAGAAGGTATTGAAAATTACCAAAGCATTTACGAATTAGAAAACAAATTCTACAATGCTGGTAAAGCTCAAGGTTCTAAGTTTAGTATGGAACAACGTATTAAAACTTCTTACTAATGGCAACGACCTATCTTCAATTAACAAATGAATTGTTGAGGGAGTTCAACGAAGTTGAGTTGACTTCCTCTAACTTTTCTTCGTCTGTGGGTGTTCAAAGCCACATCAAAGATTTAGTCAATCGTGCTTATCTTGATATGGTAAATGAAGAACCACAGTGGCCTTTTCTGGCTGTTGGTGAGTCAGGTTCTACTGACCCTATGTATGGTAATGTTTATGTAGAAACTACCGCAGGAACTCGCTGGTATGAATTAAAAGCTGCTTCTAGTAGCATTGTAGATGATTATAGCTATATAGATTGGGATAATTTTCTGTTGACCACAGTAGGTGTAAGTGGTGAAAGCGCTCCTTATACGGTACGTAACTTACGATTTACAACCATTGAAGAATGGAAAGATTACTTTAGACTTGCACAAAATAAAGATGACGCTGATCAAGCTACAGGAGGAACTCCCGACAGAGTTATAAAAAGTCCTGACAATCGAAAGTTTGGTCTATCCCCAATACCTGACCAAGTATATCGTATTTATTATTATGCGTATAACTTACCTACGGAACTATCAGCACATGGAGATACCATAGTGTTTCCAGACCTCTATGTACCTGTGCTAATAAATCGTGCAAGATACTATATGCACCAGTTTAAAGACAATAACCAAGGTGCTGCATTTGCACTCGAAGACTACAAGCGTGGCTTAAAAACTATGAAGCTACACCTAATGGAGCCAACACCCAACTATGTTAAAGATGATCGTATAAGGTTTATATAATGCCAAGTCAACCGTATGCTGTACCATTAGTAGGAGGACTGAATACAAACGTCAATCAATTTCAATTATTGGCACAGCCCGGATTTGCCCGTGACCTAGAAAACTTTGAAGTAGACATAGACGGTGGCTATAGAAGAATAAACGGTTTCTCAGCTTATGGTGGTAGCGATGCAGCAAGACCAAATAGCACTAACGCTATTACAGGTCTTTTTATTTATGCAGGTGGTGTAATTGCTGCAAGCGGAACAAACATTTATTTTACGACAGATGGCGAAACATGGTTACTAATGAACCGTAGTAGTGTAGATGCAGGTGGAGATAACTTCAGTACCTTTTCAGGACGTTCTACAAATACTAGAAGCAACCAAGGGCAAGTAAACTTTGCACTGTACGAAGGTACTACAGAACATGGTGAGCTTATTATTACGGACGAAAGTGGAAGCTCTAAACCACTTTACATTAAGATTACAGGTACAGGTGGATTAAGTAATCGTACATTTTTTGTAAAGGATATTACTATATCAGGAAGCCTTACTGCAAAAGTATGTACTATACACGATAAACATTTAGTCGTAGCAGGAGAGACAGACAATCCAAATACAGTGTATTACTCTGGTACAAATGACATTGATGATTTTTCATCTACAGGTTCTGGTAGTATTGTAATTGAAGATAAGATTATAGGATTAAAATCTTTTCGTGATGACTTAATTATATTTTGTTTAAACAGTATACACAAATTACAAAATATAAATAACTCTTCAACGGTTGCAGTAACGCCTATTACCGAAAACATAGGGTGTCTTGCAAACGGAAGTATACAAGAAATTGGTAGTGACTTAGTATTTTTAAGCCCTGATGGGGTACGTACTCTTGCAGCCACAGCACGTATTGACGATATAGAGTTAAGTTCTGTAAGTAGAGCTATACAACCTGTAATTAGAGATGCCGTAACAAACATGGCAAACAATATTTTTACAAGCTGTGTTATACGAAACAAATCACA
>CEUI01005579.1_pt1 | contig 10426 bp, 7 predicted proteins | sample 531411 | NCBI WGS metagenome assembly CEUI01 (sample SAMEA2622841, study PRJEB7988) | marine metagenome | isolation source: saline water (ENVO:00002010), including
TAGACACCGTAGGTTTAGATACAGTAGGTTTAGATGCTCCAGGTTTAAATACTCCAGGTTTAGATACTCCAGGCTTAGATGTTGTAGGCTTAGATACACTAGGTTTAGAAACTATAGGTTCAGATATTGCAGGTTGAGAGATAGAAGATTTTTTTAGATTAGAAACATTTATACCTTCATTTGGATTTATAAATTTTTGTATTGTAGTTGCTATATCTTGGATCTCTTTTTTTCCATATTTTTGAAGTTTTCCTCTTTTATCCATATAAGATGTATTAATTACATTCGGTATTAATCCTTTTGAAAAAGGTTTTTCTAGTTTTTGTTTAGGAATATCATATAATATCAAGGTATCATCTTCTAAATTAGTTTTTGATTTATCTAATAGCAATTCATTATCAAAATTAGATATAGAAGATTTAATTTTACTACCATCGAAATTCATCACAGTACAATTGTGAATTTTTAAATTCCCAAAATATTCAAAAATTATACTTGGTAATTCAATTCTAAATAAGTTTATAATTAAAATACTAGTATTCCCAACTTTTACCTTACATCCAATAGGCATTTTACTTTTAAATTTTACTGTTCCACTATATCCTATTAGTATATTAGATGCTATTCCGTTTATGTTAAGATCTATAACATTCCCGGTGATTGATAAAGAAGATTGTGTAACTACAGGAACTTTCTGAAGTTTTGTATCTTTTATTACTTTTAATTTTTTATATAATTTAATTAAAGACATTTTATTAATTCAATACTTCTGCAACTAAAGCTACAATATCCTGGACATTTAATATACCATCTTCATTTAAATCTGCCGCAAGTAATTCATTTGTACCAGGACTTTGATCACCCAAAATATAGCTTACTAAAGAAACAATATCTATAACATTTACAATGCCATCCTGATTAAGATCTCCAATTACAGGGCCATCCTGATTAAGATCTCCAATAAGACCAGAGCCGCTTAGAACCAGCTCAATAGTATTTAAATCCTCCTGATCTATAGTTCCATCCAAGTTTATATCTGCAGAAAGTTTTTGTCCTAAAGTTAAGTAATTATCTAGCCCAGAAATAATATCTCCATACATATCTAAATCATCAGTCGTTATATGCGAGTTAATTATATCCCATTGGTCACTTGGCAATGTTTCATAATGAGATAAACCCAATATACTTCTTCTTGACAAGCTCCCTTTTCCTGCACTAAAATCTCTTTCAAGCTTGTGCATTTGCATACATTTAACTTTAATATTTTTAGAAGATTTTATAGTAGAGGTAATTATAAAATATGGATAAATTTCTTGACCATTTCTAATTACGGTGCTATCATTGCTTTTACTATAATCTTCACCAAAAGCCTTTAAATTACTATGTAAATAATCAAAATCAACTATATCTCCAACTTCTAAATTTATATATTTTAATGGTAATGTACACTCTATTATTGTATGCTGATTGCAATTAAATAAGTAAATAAAATTTCTTAGTGCTATAGCTGTATCGTAATCTCTTATAAAATCGCTTTCAAATTCAAATATATTGTCTTCCCTTTTTAATCCTAATAAATTATAATTATATCCCCTGTTTGTCCATTGTTCTGTGCCATTTATTTTTTTAAAAACCTCCCTATTATTTTCCCCATTGCCAAAAAAATCATATCCATCACAATATCCCGTTTCTCTTGTATATTCATTTGTGGCATAATCTTTTTTATATTTTACATTAACTAATGTTTTTATGTTTTCAGATTTAGTTCTTGAAAATGTAAAATCTAAAACATCTTTTTGTTCAATGGTTTTATCAGATGAATTGTATTGATTTGATATACTAGTAAATGAAAGTAAACCCTCACTATTAAACTTAGGGAACAACATAGTGTTTAATGAAATTTTTTCTAAAAGTTCTTTTGACCCTATCTTGTCTTTTACAGAAAATCCAAATTTTATATCGGCATGTCTTGACCTCGCTTTAAGCAAACTATCCATATCGACAATATTAACTGCTTCAAGCTCTGTTTCTAATATATGATATATAATATCTGCGGGATTTTCCAATAATTTATTTGCTGACCCTGTATAATAACCATCATTCCTATCTATTCTCCCAAGAATATCTCCATATAAATCTCCACTAAATACATCTGTATTTACCGTATATTGCAGCAATCCTATTGTATTTATGTGAGTAGTCATAGAAACATAACTACTTGTATTTTCATTGTCATTTCTAATTCTATAAACTAAAGCAAGTGAATCAAATTGATTGGGATTTACCCAATCAGCAATTCTATATTTATTAAATGATTCCACACTATCGTCATCTGAAAAAGCTTCAAAACTGTGCCAATTAAAAGTTTCAGCTGCTCCCCCAGATTGAAAACATGATTCTGAGCCTGATATATTCAATAAATTAACCCCATATGTTGATTCTCCAACAAATTCTGAATTATAATTAAATACTGATTGATCTATTGCCTGCGTAGCATAAGCCTGTACGAGTATGTCATCGTTTGAATCGGAAGAATGAATAGCCCAATCCCCAGTTCCATCACCATCTGTATCTGTTTCTTCATATGCGGGAATATTTAAATCTAAATATCCATACACAAATGTATCAGTTGAATTTTCAAGGTAATTACCTGATGCTATATTTGAAAATGGATAAAAAACAGAAAGCCTTTCCTCTGCAGTATCTGATGCATTTCCTGCCCTTAACACACATTTATCTACATGTACTGATTCTATAAAATCATAATTAAAATTAGCTCCAAGTAAAACATGGTCAAACTTCATAGCACATGCAATTAGACTTCCAGCTTTAACAGAAGCATTACAATTCTCATCAACAAATTCACCTAAATCTGCACTAACACTAGAAGACAATAAACTTAAAACTTTTGGTATTTCAAATTCGCAGAACATAAACCAAGCATTATTACCACAAACTTCATTCTGACCAATAACATATCCTGCTCTATGACCCCAATCATCAGTTTCCTCATCATACATTTTAGCACCTAAACCCCATTGTCCTCCAAATTTACCCCAACCATTACCTCCTTGTATTGCACTAGAACCAGTAAATTCATAAGGAGCACCTTTTAAAGTACCAATTTCAACTCCATTCCATTGAGATCTATATTTTGTTGATATAAAATCATCACTATAACTAGGATTATACCTAGCTTTTAATTTATCAGGTGTAAAAACAGCGACATCATCAAACTCATATAGATATGGAATATCAGGATTACCATCATTAAATATATTTATAAAAATTTCATCTTCTTCAAGTGCTCCAGCCATAGTAGTTTCTACCCATTGACCAACATAAACAGCACTATGAGATACATTATCCGTACCTGCCAAGGCCCAATTGGCATTTAATCTAAATATAGTACTTGGATAATATGTAGATTTATCAGGGTCTGAAAAAACTTTACTATTATTATACATAACGGGGCCAGAGGCTTGTGCTCCCATTCCAACTGGTCCTTGGTAAACCCCTCTCATAGATGCTTTAGTATTTTCCCCTGGGGTAGCCCCTATTCCTTGATTACCTGCAGTACTAGTACTACCCCAATAAGCGTAATCCCATGTTGTTCCGTTTGCAAATGGAACTGGGTCTGTTTCATCTCCTGTGTTAGTACAAGCACTTATAAATTTTGCTCTAAAAGAATCACTAGCATCCCATTGTGGAACACACCAACCTTTAAACCATTCAAACGGTGCACTTTCCGAGGGTGGAAGCCAAGGAACTATATTTTCATCCCACTCTGGATTTGCTTCACCGTTTTCAAGAATAAACCCTATGTGTTTCCAAACACGAATTTTAGTATCTTCTATGATTTGATTTGCTGGTGGAACATTTACAAATTTAATTCCTAATAAATGGGCATTGGTTTGTAGCCAAGCATTCATTAAATATACATAATTAGTTCTATCTACATAATCATTTTGATTATCTTCGTTTGGATAAAAAGTTCCTTCTAATTCATTTCCAGTAGGAAAAATACTAAACATATTAACATTTATCCAATCTACTGGTTCTACATCTTCAATTGTGAGCTGATTATTTGGAATTTCAGTATATGTTGAAAATTCGGTTTCATTGCCTGATGAAATAAATAATGTAGGGTTGTCTTCACTATCAACGGAAGCCTCTGGTCTTAAAATGCTACTTTCTATATTAATAATTTGAGAAACATTAAGAGATTCAGCTACCCCTCCCTCTGAACTAACTAATTCTGCTTGATTTGGTCTTAAAAGCTTTACAGTATGGAACTCATTAAAAGCAGGAGGATTTCTAGGAAAAGACCCTGAAAAGTTTTTTACAATAGTTAATCCTTGACCATCTTCATTTAAAGTGTATTGTTCTGGACTTGGGAATATATCTTGTCCATCATAACTTACACTTGGATTATAATTCTGTAATACCCTATAATAATCTCCTTGATAAATATGAAGATAACTTTCTCTATTATCTCCTGTTTCGTAAGTTAGCTCTGCAACGCTACCATTTGTTCCAAAACCACTTATTTTTACACCTCTTGAACTTCCTGTTATTGTATCTATATCATCAGGAATAATAGTTATAGAAGTTCTTCCTGTGATGTCTATAATATCCAACCAAGGTATGACAGGAGCTTTTTCTACAGCACCATATGTAAATGGAATAGGTTTCCCTGCATAATCTTTGTTAAGTATATTTCTTGTAAGCCCTAAGTTTGCAGTAGGAATATCTCTTTGTAATAATATATCTGACTTATCTTCTAAAACTATTTTTATATTAATTTTATTATATTCTGCTCTTTTTAAAATACCTCTATATATCAATAAAGATTCATCGTAGCTTGTACTAAATTGAGTTTTATAAAAAACCATCACCTCTTTATTGGTTTTATCTATAATATCATCGCTTATCCTTGTATTGTTAAGTTCAAAGTTATTTAAGCTTAAAGAAAGATTAGCTATTTTAAAAAACCTTTTTTCAATATCAACAGATTCTTTTATGCTAGAAACTGTTAAATTACAATCTTTAAATTGTTGGGGATTACCTGAATAATCAAAGATAATCTCCTTTATAGTAGAAATATATATAGGGGTATCTGTGTCAGACCCTATTATAATAAATGGATATATAATTGTATTGTTGTTATCTATACCCTTTTTAAATTTATCTGGCAAATCAAGCATTATGTTAAACCTAAATCCGATCCCCTACGAACAGCTTCTTGAATCTGTGGAATTAATTCATCTTCAACAACATCCTTTGATAACATTGGGTTATTTATTACAACGCTTATAGATTGTTCGCCTCCACCACCTCTATTAATTCTATTTAAAGATTCTAGACCTATTGATTCTACACCTTTCTTGCTTACAACAAATTCCCCTTTTTCAGCATTTATCATAGTTCCACCTTGACTGTGTGGTAGCCCCCCAATTAATCCTCCATATTTCATCATAGGTGGTTTTTCTGCAGCAATCATTGCAATTTGAGCTGCCCCTAAAGCAGCTACTAAAATTGATAATGGAACATTTGGTAATGCTTCAGTATATGCCTCTGAAGTATTCATTACAGCCTCAGATATTCTTATTCCTTGTTGTATTCTAAAGGCATCCTTTATATCTTTATTTCTTTTTGCTATCTCTTTCTTGCGATCCTTTTCTGCTTGGTCTGTAATTTTCTTTTCCATATCGGCTCTAACAGCATCAGAAGCTTTTTTATAGCGATGCCTATTCCTTAATGTTTCTAATTCAGCTTTTTCTTCTTCGTTTATTATCGCAATTTTAGCATCAGCCGCTTCTCTTGCACTATCTATTTGAGATTGATAGAAGTCAGAAATCATATTTTTCATTGTAGATATTGACTCTTGTCTTATTTTCTGTTCCTCTAGTAGTCTTTTTTGTTCCTCTGCTAATTCTTTTTCTTTTTTTATTTGATCAGCTAATTTCTCACTTATAGCATCTATTGCTTGAGCATATTCTATTTGTTTATCAGTTGCTTCGTCACCAAATTTAAGTCGCACTCTTTGTACTTCTGTTAATTTGTTTAAAGTTATTCTAAATTTATCATCATGAGTTATTCTTACATCAAGAGTTTCAAGCTCTTTTTTTAATGCTTTTTCAGATTCTTCTGTAGATGAAGTTACCCCATCCTTAGCTGCTATTAATTTGTTGTATTTTTCAGTAGCAATATCTAAAGCTCTTTCAAGCTTAACACTATTTCCTAACCAAGCCTGTTGTGCCTCTATCTCTATTATTGTAGCTTGTGCATCTTCTATTTTAGTATCAATATGTTGTTTATATAAATTGTTTATTGTAGTTAAAAGTTCTTCTTCTGCTTTTTTTGCTTCAGTAAATCTTTCAATTTCGGCTATTAAATCTTTTTCAGCTTGTGATAATTCTCTTTTTTGTTCTGCGGCATACCTTTCCTCTGCATTGGTTGCTTTTAACACTTTAAGTTTTTGTTCAAGAGTTTCTTCGCCTTCTTTTTGAGCAGCAATAAGTTTAATTTCAGCCTCTGTTAACTTCCTTACTCTTTTACCATTTTCATCTAATAAATAATTATTATCATCAAAAACTTCAGATAACTTCATAACAACAGGAATTAAAGCTGCCATAGCAAGTATTATAGCACCTACACCTGAAGTAAGGAGAGCTGTTTTTAAAGCAGTAAGTGCTACTGTTAAGCCACCAGTTGCTACTGCTGCCGCTGCTATGGCTAAGTTATAGGCAAAATAAGCAGCAGTTACTATTGGGACTTTTAAAGCCATTGCTGTATATACTGCAAGTGTAGACACAGTTAAGGCAACAAGAGCTCTCATTGTTTTTATATCTATAGATTCAGCTAATTTTTTTAAAGCATTTACACTCTTGAGCACCATAGGAGCAACTGCTTGTCCAAATATTTCTCCTAAATCTCCCCAAGCATTAGCAGCTTGAGCTAATTGACCTGAGGTTGTTTTTGATAATTGTTCTGCTAATCCACCGAATTTTTCTTCTACTGATTTAATTATATTTGCAATCTTTTCTGATTGTTCTGTAGCTCCATCTGCACCAACGCCATATCTTGTTAAGGCATCTGTAGTTGATCCAATTGTTTTTGCAACAAGTAACCCTGCAGTATTTAAATCTAAATTTAAACCTGCTGATAAATCCATTGTTGCTTGTGTTAATAATTTTGTTTGTTCTGCACTTGCTCCAAAAGCTCCAATTTGAGCCATTGTCATATTTATAGTTTCATCTCCAAAGGTACTTGCCCTTTGTAATTCTGAAGAATACTTATCAAGGGCAATTGCTGTTTCTCCACCAAACACCGACGCTAATCTATGGACAGAATCTTCTTGCTCTCCAGCTTTCTTTACGAAATCAACTAAGCCTTTACTTACAAGTCCTATAGCAAAAGAAGCTAATAACATTTGATTTCTATATACAGATACAGCAGATTGGAGCTTTGTAACTGTTTTTGCATTTGTACCAGCTAATTTTGTATTAGAACTAACTCTTTGATTAACAAGTTTTTGAGATTCAGCAGTTTTATCTAATGATTTATCTAATTGATTCTGTGCTCTAGCTAATTGTTGTATAGCTTTAATTAATTTAGTTTCGCCCTTAGCACTAAACTGTATTGTTAAATTTCTTTTTGCATCAGCCATTTTTTGCTTTCTTCTTTACTTTTTCTATTTGAGATGATTCTAGTTTTGCAAATGCAGATTTTATACTAAAAAATCTTTGCACCCATTTATATGGTTGATCTCCAAAGCTTCCAGAATATGGAGGTACTCCCATTTCTTTGCAATAAATATACCTTTGTATGTCGTTTTGTATATCTTCGTCTATTAAGTGATTCCTACATGTAAAAAAAGGCAATTGAGAATTGATAGATTGAGCTACATCAAACTCTTTGCCTTTTTCATTATAATCATGCACTTCCTTAATTAACAAATCAATAACACTTAAAACATCTTCTTTGCAAGTAAACTCTAGCGTATCTCTTTTGCCATCTATAACTATAGGAATTTTTGCTTTATAAGGGAATTGGTGAAACTTGCAGCCTCCACAGCTATCACCTAAAACATTTAACTCTACTTGGAGGCTTTCCCTTCCCCCGACATATACTTAGTCTGTAGTTGTATGAAGGCATCATAGTTATCTTCTATTGAAAATCCCCATAATATATCATCATTTAGCTTTTTAAATTCTTTAGATTTACCTACAGTACATTCAGTTACGCAAGTCCTAAGCCATAAACATATTGTTGAATTAGGCACTTGCATATCTTTAAACTTACCATTTTCGTCAAAATTATACTTTACGCTGTCTAAAAGTGTATTTCTTTCATCTAGGCTTATATCTTTGACTTTAAGTCTTCTACCACTTTTTAGTTTTAGTTCCATAATCTCCTCGTTTATTTAATATTATGTAGCAATAATTGTAATTAAAGCATTTGAACCATCAGCCGTAGCTGTAAAAGGTAGCTCTACAAACACGCCACTTTCTGTATCTGTATGTGTATGACCTGTGTATTTAGCTGTTGGTATATCAAAATCTATAGCAGATCCATCGCCTATGCTAATATTAGCTGAAGTACCTACAAGGAAGTCTTCAGTTATAATTTGAGCTACATTATCATCTAATTTAACACTAACAGAACCTGTAACTGATATTTGACCACCTCTATTGTAAGCACAAGGCTCTCCTGCTACACTATTTACAGTTTCGTACCCAACTCTATTTGCAGGGTTAGATATTGTCAATTCAAAACTATTCATAACAACATCATCCCCACCTATAGAAGAAGTTGTGCAATCAAAGAAACCTTTTTGCCAATCTACGCTTGTAGCATTAGGAGATGTACTTTCAGCTCCGATAACAGGCTGATACCCACTCCAAAAAGTTCCACTAGCCGTCATTAAGCCGCCATTATTATCAGGGTTCATACTTAATGTTAACTCCTGCAATATAGCACTATGCATTAACCTGTCTTTGTCAGCATCAGGAGATGATAGTACTACACAAGCATATTCTCCTGTACTTGCTCCCTGCTCATATGCTACAGTACCTTGATTTCCTGTTATAGCAACAGTTCCTGCAGGGCTATCATCTTCACTTACTAGTTGCAATAGAAGTTGTAATACTGCTTCACTTTCTACTACTAGATTATCAAAGCTCCATGTAAAAGTTCCACCTTTATATGTCTTTATATGATCGGTAGGTCTTAAAACTCTCTGACCTGTCCTTTCAACATCAGCAGTTTGAAATCCTTCTGACCATTCAATGTCATTAACTACAGGAACTCTTAGTTTATATAGAGTTCCAGAAACAGCATTTGCTCCCAAATTGCCTGTTTGAAGTGAAACATACGCTTCATATTGTTTACCTGAGTATACGGTATTGTCTAATCCTGCCATTATTTTTTCCCTCCTTTAGGCGTACTAGCCTCTTTTAAGAAACCACCTTCTACTAATTTTTTTGGAGGATCAATCAATTCAACTGCTTCACCATTTTCTAATCGTTCAGCATTTTCCTTTCCTAATCCTTGCCAATTTTCTAAAGCAGAAAATGATGCTATTTTATTTATTTTGTATTTCATTTTTCCTCCATTTAAGAAATATTACCAACATGAGTGCATTTCCAATCCCACTCAGTTATATTTATACCAGATTCTTCGTCTGCATTTAATGTTGTTGACTCAAACCTGCAATTAAAAATCTTTTCTGTTTCCGAACTGTCATTTGTATAAGTCGCTGTCACATTATCGTGTATTAAAGCTTCGATACGAGAAACTTGTCTTAGAATGTGATCTAAAGCTTTTTCGTTAACATTTGCTTCTGCAAAAAAATATTTAACAGTAACTGAAAACTCTCTTGTTTCAGAAGTTAAATTATACTCTAAAAGAGTTGTTCCTGTAGGGATAAGTTGAATTGCTTGATTTACACCCTTAGGTACACTTACGCCTTTATAAACAGGTAAAGCCCCTTTAAATTCTGTTTCCAGAATAGACTCTAACTTGTCTAAAATATTCTTCCAATTATTCTGATAATCTGTGCCTAAAGTTAATGCCATTTATCTAATTTTCCAAATCACCTATCTTCTAGTCATTCTGACTGAATTTATAACAGAATTGTCTACTTCTTCTTGCCATCCTGATACTTCTATCTCCCACTCATTATCTTGAGTTGCTACAGAATCGTCTGCACTACCACTAAATCTTATTTCCAATGTTCCTGCCAAGGGTTGATAATCCCCTGATATTTTTCTCGCAGTAACAACTTGAGTAGCTTTTAAAGAATCTGAATCTTTAGTCCAAACAGAGTATGTAGCAGTTCCTAATGCACCTCCTGCTATAATTTTAACTTTTACTAAATCCCAAGAGCCTGACCATCTGCCTCTTGTATCTACAGGTCTTA
>CEUI01064434.1_pt1 | contig 10426 bp, 10 predicted proteins | sample 531411 | NCBI WGS metagenome assembly CEUI01 (sample SAMEA2622841, study PRJEB7988) | marine metagenome | isolation source: saline water (ENVO:00002010), including
AAGGTGGGTAAATGGGATGTGCTCCGGTTCCCTGCGATCGCGACCGAACCAGAAAAATATAGGAAACAAGGAGAAGCGTTATGGCCACAAAAGTATTCTTTGCCCGAGCTTTTATCTATAAAAGAATCTATCGGTATAAGAGATTGGGGAGCGCTATATCAACAAGATCCAGTTACTGAGGAAGGTAGAGAGTTTAAAGATGAATGGATTAAATATTGGGATACGTTACCAGAGAAACTAACTTATGTAACTACGGTCGATCTTGCGATCTCTAAAAAAGATTACGCCGATGACTCAGTTGTCTTAACAGCAGCGATGGATCGTAACGATAGGATATACGTAATCGAATACAAGAACTGGAAAGCTGATCCGTCAGAAGTTATAAACGAAATCTACAGACAACAAGGATTATACGATTCTCGTGTGGCAATAGAGTCAGTAGGGTACCAGTCAGCATTAGCGCACTATTTGCAGATCGAAGGAAAGCGTAGAGGAAAATATCTACATGTAGCACAGATCCATACTAGAGCTAATAAGGAAACAAAGATCCGTGGTCTGATCCCATTATATGCTAATGGGTTAGTCCATCATCCTCGTAACAGAGCAGAAGTTTTAGAAGATCAACTTAAAAGATTTCCGTCAGGTAAACATGACGATACGATTGATGCACTAGCCATGGCTTTGCCTTACCTTAAGCGCCCATTGCAAAAATTCTTAGATCCATTAAAGAATTTAAAAATGAGATATACAAAAGATGGAAGACCATATTTCAAGAAGTAATTGCGTTTTACCTATTAATTTGATATAATAACCAACAGCGATATGAGTACAAAAAAAATACACGAACGAGCGTCAAGGAAGAGAAGGCGTTATGATCATATTGCTTGGGAAGGAATATGTAGAAGATGTGGGGTTAAAAAATTTATATTCGGTTGTGATATACGTAGGGATTACGGAGACGGTTATAAGGACATGCGTGACGTAGAGGAAGTCAGATGTATCAGTAGTGAGTGTGTGGGGACGATTAAGATTAAAAACAAATTACCGCCTTTGCGGGCACTTCATTTAATCGATATAAGTAAAAGATAACTATGGCAAATTTAAACTCCGAAGAACGTAAGAGAGCCTTGGATTGGATGGTCCAAGTGAACAGGGATTTCGATAATCTAACAATGAGGCTACGAAACAAGTGGCTTGATTGGTATAGAATGTATAGAGTGTTTGAGAACCAGGAGAGATTACCTGGTCAATCAAATATCTTTATACCTAAGATTTTTGAAATCATAGAAAAGAAAGTACCACCAGTAATTGCTAAAGATCCTAAGTTTATAATTACGCCTAGGACTAACGAAGCTACAGCATATATAGGAGCGATAAGAGATGCATTAAACTTTTGGTGGGATGAGGATGGTATGCAACAAAAATTAGAAACATGGGTTAAAGATGCATTTATATATGGAGTAGGTTTCTTAAAAGTAGATTGGTATCAAGAAACAAAGATAGAAACATTTAGTGAAGTTGAAGTAGATGAAGATGGTGAGATTGTAGAAACAGAATACGAAGAAGAAGTAATATCATTTGAAAGACCAACAGCAGACCTAGTCTCTATATTTGATATTAAGGTTGATCCAAGAGTAGAAAAGTTTAGTGAAGGTGTAGGAGTTTTACAAACATTACCTAATATGAGGTTCGGTGATTTATTAAAGTTAAATCCTGAGCAATACGATTTATCAGAGATAAAAGGTTTGAATCCAGAAGAACTGCAAGACTCAGGATTTACAAGTACGCAAGAAGAAGAACAAGAATGGGATAAAGGAATTAATGACGTAAGTGAAAGAATAGATAAAAACAAAATTACATTACAAGAGTACTGGGGACAATTCTCTAAGAGTGGTAAAGCTAAGGACGAAAGAGAATATGTAATTACTGCAGTAGTAGTAGGTGGGATTCCACAATACATTATAAGATGTGAAGTAAATGAACTAGGGTTTAGGCCGTTCGTTAAAATGGATGACAGAAAAATACGTGGAGAGTTTTATTCAGTAGGGGAAGTTGAACCACTAGAAGGATTACAAGTTGAATACAACAACTTAAGAAACGCTAGACTAGACTTTAACAATGCCGTTAATTTCCCAGAATGGATTTATAATATTAACGCTGGGATCAATCCTGCGAATCTAGTACATAGACCAAACAATATTATACCAGTTGATTTACCATTAGGTTCAGATATAAGAGGAGTTATAAGACCAGTAGAAAAACCAATTCAACCAATGAGTGGATACAATGAAGAAGCTCAGTTGAACAGAGATTTCCAAACAGTATCACAAACTGTGGACTTTACAGATAGAGGTGGATCAGCAGGGTTCACTAATACGGCACGTGGAATTCTAGCTAGAGATGCACAAGTAAATACACAGGTTAATAATATAGTCAAGCATTTAGAGGCAGCTATCTCTGAAGTAGGAGAGATGTGGCTTGCGTTAGCTGAGAACTTTGCAGAAGAATCAGAAGCTATCGTAGTAAGAAGACCAAGAACAGAAGCAGACTTTGAAAGAGATAAAATATCCTTAGAAGATGCACCACAAAAATTTACTAAAATAGATTTAGAAGTTTTAGGTGATGCACTACATAACTATAAAGTTAAGATAGAATCTGGATCAACTACAGCATATGACTCAAGAGGTAAAGCACAAGACGCAATTAATATTGCAAACACTGCAGTACAGTACGCAGCGGTAGGAGTTCCAGTTAATCTAACTAAGATATTTAAGGACATACTTAGAGATTCGTTCCAAAAGGCGAATCCAGAATCTTACCTATTAGAGTCTCCAGAAAAAACGGGACTAGAAAATATATTGGCAGAACAAATGATAGGAGGTGGAATACCACAGGCAGGTAATGCGTTAAGGACTCAAGGTGCACCGATTACTAACAAGGCACCATTGCAGCCATCACAACCAAATAACTATTAATACTAATGAATATATCACAGTGGAAAGAAAGGATGAGAGTTGCTAAAGAGATGAAGGTTATTGATAGGATGCAAGAAAAGCTAGCACTTGAAATTAATGATAAAGCTAAAAAGCTAAAGGTGTTAGCAGCCTCACCTGGATGGAAATATTTAAACGAATACTTTGAACATAAAGAAAAATTATTACGAGATAAGCTTGAAATATGTACAGCAAATGAGTTAATAAAAGTACAAGCAGATCTTAAGGCAGAGAAAGAGTTAAGACGTTTTATAGAAAACGCAGTTAAGTACATTGACAAACAGTAGTAGCGTGAAACCTGTTTTAAACTCCTAGATAGGTTTCAATCTATTACTTAATCAAATACACATGTCAGAAGAAGAAAACTTGGAGTCAACCGACCAACCCGTTGAGGAGTCAGACCAACCAGAAGTAAATTCTAACGACGAGGAAGACAACCTCGACCAAGATCAACCTCAACAAGAGGAATCAGAGGGAGAGGAAAGTATCTCGCAAGATGAGTTGAAAGCGGGATATATGCGTCAGGCAGATTACACTAAGAAGACGCAAGAGCTTGCGGAAATGCGAAAAGAAATTGAAGCTCTAAAAAAACAAGCGACAGTTAAGCCAAAAGCAAAGCTTTCCCCTGAATACGAAAAAGCTAGACAAACTATGAGAAGTCTTGGATTTCTTAGTAAGGAAGATATGGCAGAAGAATTCAGGCGTATGGACGCAAAGAAGGAAATGGCTAGCGATGCAAAAAGGCTTAATGTCTCAGAAGATATTATCGGCGCTGCTCGTCACTTACAAGCCAGTAAGGGGATGAAAGGTGAGAAGATTAGTATCGATGACGCTGTCAATCTTTTAGCTCAAGGAGCACGAACCAAGAAAGTTGTGAAAAGAAAGTCGGTTGGTGCCAAAGGGGGTAGTGCTTCCGCTCCTAAAAAATCAAGTAATCAGATTGATCTATCTGAGTTTAGAAGCCTTGATCCGCATTCAGAAAAATATTCGAAAGTTATAAAGGATTGGAGAGCTGGTAAACTCAAAATTATTAACAACTAAATACTATGATGAATTATACAATCGCTGGAGTTGGTGATATAAGTGATGCTGATGACACTACGCAATTCACTTATGTTACTCCGTTTGCAGGAAGATTAGACCTATCAGAGTCTACTTTTATGTGGACAGAAGCAACAGGTACACAAACAGGTACACAAGGTGTTTTATCTATTGAAGTAGGAACTACAGAATACGCAACACTAACAGCACCACAATCAGCAGCTATCGGAACTGCACAAGGATATACAGTTGTTCCTCATGGAGACACTGACGCTGGTAACCCAGTAGTTTATTTTGATGCAGGTGAGAATATTGTTTTAAAGACAAAAACACAAGCTGTCGGAGGTACAATAGTTGGTGACGGTTCAGCTAACTTAGCAATTACATTTGCTGTTTAAATATCAATTAATAAAACATAAATTATGCCTAATATAACAAATACTACTGCAGACGTTTTCTTGGCAGAGGTCTTCAGTAAAGAAGTGATTAGAGAGACTAATCCAAAACTAGTTTTAGCTAAACTTGTAAAAAGATTTGACGACGAAGCTAGAGAAGGTAACGACTCTATCAGCGTGCCAACACTTACAAACTTTATCGCTAATGACAAAGTTTCTAACGTGCCAGTTTCTTTCCAAGCTAACACAGAAACTAGTATTCTTATCAACATTGATCAACACAAAGAAACATCATTCCTATTAGAAGACATCACTGAGTTACAATCTAAACAAGATTTAATGGCTCACTATACTGATGCTGCTTCAACTGCAATTGCTAGAGCTATTGATAGCTCACTTGCTGCATTAGCAACTGGGTTCTCACAAGCAACTGGTGTTTATAACACAGCAATTACTACAGACGTAGTACTAGAATCTATTGAGTTATTAGACTTAGCAGATTGTCCAGAAGATGATAGAGCTTTTGTTTTCAGATCAGATGTTAAAAGAGATTTACTAGATCTTAACGCTTACACATCAAGTGATTTCGTAGGTGGAAGACCAACTGAAACTGGAACTATCGGTAAACTTTACGGAGTAGACACATACATGTCTAACAACCTAGTGTTCACTGGTGGTACAAACAGAAACAACATGTTATTCCACAAAGATGCTTTAGCTTTAGCTATGGCTCAACAACCAAGAGCGCAAGCTGAATATTCAGTAGCTCAACTTGGTCACCAATTAGTTGTAGATACAATCTATGGTGTGCGTGAAATGAGAGATACTTTCGGAGTATTAGTAAGAACTTAATAGTTTTTTCATATGGTGGGGATGTTTTGTCCCTACCTATGAGAATATTATTTAATCACACGTTATGAAAAAATTAGACACAAAACCAGCTTGGATAGAAAATGCTAAAGGAATGGTATCTTGTGTACCACAATATTTAGCAGACTATTTTGTAGGTACTAGACCTGGTTGGAAATATGCATCGCCACAGGAAGTAAGTGCTGTCAAGCAATATCCTGCAGATATGGAGTTAACAGAACTGGGGAATAAAAGAAGAAAAAGAGCAGCAGAAATAGCTCTTGACAAAACTAAAAAAGCCGCAGAAGCAAAAGCAAAAGTTAAGGCAGTAGAAGAAGCTACTGAAGGTTTGACTTATAAAGAACTGCAAGCAATTGCTAAAGAAAAAGGAGTACCAAACTACTGGTCAAAGAAAAGAGAAACTTTAAAAGAAGAGCTAGGTATGGTATAATAAAGACAATTAGTTGGCGTGGATGGAAAGCTCGTCAAGTATTACATAATTAAAAATATAACCCAAAAACCATGGCATTACCTTCTTCAAGACAGCAAAGAGAGTATGACAAGTTTGTTGAACGTGCGGATGGCCAAACAGCCATAGCAACAGATACTGAGTCATATCAGTCTTCATCAACCTTGATAAATTTAACAAACCCAGCAGCAGGAACATATGTTGGATATATAGACATGCAAGGCGCAAAGTACGCAGGAATTCAATTTGAAAAGTTTGCAGGTACTGATTCAACTACTCTTACATTAGAAGCAACAATACAAGATGACGGAACATTGGCTCCGGCAATTACAACTTGGCAAGACGTGACGTCTGCTTTTACTGGTTCAGCAAGTTTTACTGCTGATGCTATGTTGTTTATTGATACAGTTGTAGCTTGTAAATTTATAAAAGTTCAAGTTGTTGTAGCAGGGGGAGCTGGCGACGCTGAATTTGCAGTATATTCAAAAATTACTACATAAGAGTTTGGTTAATAATTTATAACTTACAATAACATGACAGTAACTTTATCTTCAAAGGTAGGACTACTTACGTCTCCTTTACAAGGACCTCTAGACTTAAACAACAAACCTGTATATCAAACACAATATTCAAACGGTAATTCTGGTGCAACAGCAACAATAGACTTTACGGCTAATGGAAGTTCACAAAGTATTACGTTAACAAACAATTGTACTTTTACTTTTACTGCTCCACCTGGAGCTTGTCACGTATCATTCTTGTTTCAGCAAGATGGAACTGGAGGGCATGCAGTGACTTGGCCAGCGACAGTTCTATGGCAAAGCGGAACACAGCCAGTATGGTCAACAGGAGCAAACGACGTAAATATAGCGTTCTTCTATTATGATGGTGCGAGATATAACGGATCTGGCTTGGTAGACGTTTCTTAAATAAAATAAAACATGTCCAATAAAATATTTAGTACAGCCGATTCCTCCTTTGCATACTCAACTAATGCAAGACATTATGGAGTTCCCATTGAGATAGAACCAGGATGGATTTTGCAGCTGTCTTGTAATACCTCTTCTGCGTTTTCGACTGTAGATTATCCAGTTGATGTTGCAACTGGAGCTATTGGTACAGTAACTAACAATGTTGTTGCTGGAATATCTCCTGAAAATAACGGTATTATACTTACTGACAGTGTGTTGTTTGATTCAACACACATGTTGTCAGTCTTTCAAGACGCGACTAGCGGAAACATAAACGCTATGATTTGTGAATGGGATCCTGCAACTCATACCCATACTAGTCATACAGTTACTGATCTGGGAATTACGGGTGGTGGATTTTGTGTGAACATGGAAAAAATTGATGCTACACATTACTTGATAAGTTATGATTCTGGTACTGATTTAGTACAGCAGGTTATAGAGGTTAACGCTGGAACTTATGCAGTAAGCACAGTTGGTACACCGTTAGTTACAGGAACTACTAATGAGGCGCCACAGTGTCACGTTGTACAGATTGACTCTACGCATTATTCAGTAAGTTATACTAAGAAGTCACCGGGAACGAGTGGTCATTTTATGATCGTTGAAGTTAACTTAAGTACTTGGGCTGTGACTACTGCAACGGCCGCTACCGATTTAGGTGGAGGTGCCGCTACGGGCGCTTACATGACTTCTTTTTATATTGATGCAGTTACTTGGACTTTTAAAGTATCAGCCACAAAGGTGGTAGTATTTTACAATAGGCTTGATGGTTCAAATTTTATATCTTGTTATAGAGTTGTAGATATTAATACTGGTACGTGGGCAATTACGGTTGGGTCCTTACAAGATTTCCAAGCCGCAGGACAATATATGTTTGCAGCTTACTTAACACAAAAAGACCTTACGGTTGCAGAAGCACACTATAGTTGTAATGTTGAATCCTATATGGGCCAATCAATGTTCAAGATAGGTTTTGATGCGGTTAACAATCTAGTTACAGTTATTTCTAACAGTTATAATACTTGGGTAAACACTTCTTACATTAGGTATTCACCAATGGGTCATGTTACAGAGATGAATGGAGGAGATATTCTTGTTGTGAATTACAAAATGACAGCAGGTTCTTACCCACATATATATTCTATATTTAATGCAGATCCGCCAACAGCTGGTGGTTCAATCAAACCAATAGCATCGGGGATGATTTTTGGAATAGGTACCTCCAGAGAGTTTCCATGCGTTATTTCTTTAGATTCAACGCATTTTGTTGCACTCGGGCTTGTAGGAAATCAACCATTTCGTAGTTACTTAATAGACGCAGCAGGACAAATACAGAATTTACATAATAGTAGTACGGTAAATTATAGTGGTTCAGTTTCTGGTGTAAAACTTGACAGTACGCATATGCTACTTTCAGCAGACCAGTATAAATTTAGAGTTGCAGAAGTTAACGCAAGTTATATTGGTAGTTGGTCAGCAGCAGAAACATCCTTATCTTCAGGAGGTACAGACTTTGACAATGGTGTAAAAATGTACATAGCTGGAGAAGATGCTAGTTATTACTATGTAATAGTTAATAGATATTCTACTGGAACTACTACTGCAGTAAGTGTAGTTAGTGTTGATAAGGCAACATGGGTTGTTGCACAAGTCGGTTCTGACTTAACTGGAATGGGTAATGCGGATGGATACGACATGACTCCAATTCAGGGATATACAAATAAATGGTTGTGTGTTTATCAAAACACTAATTTAAAAGCTATAGTGGTTGGGGTGAACGGGTCTTTTGAGCCAGTTCTTGAGGGAGCAGAATTTGACTTTGGTTTTGTAGGTGATTTCCCTAATGTACAAAGTATTGATGCAACACATGCCGTAGTGACATATAGTGATGTGCTTAATGATGGATTCGCATTAACGGTAGAAGTAAATACAGGAACATGGGCAGTATCGTTAGCTTCTGCCGCAGCATTTGAATTTGAAACAAGTTATTTAAACATCGAAAAAACACGTTTAGTTAAGTTAGATGATAATCATGTTGGGATTTTGTGGGGGGCTTATAATTCTGCCAACTATGTAAATCACCAAGCCCAGTGTAAACTTGCAGTTTTAGAAATGGATGCATCAACATACAACCTTTCAGAGTCTCAAGGTATTAACCTGATCGCTTTCGAGGGTTCATCATCTTCTCTATCTCTTTTAGATTCTAGTACTGTGGTTTCTACAACCATACCTAATAATGCTGGGGGTTCTAACTCAACTGCTAATATACAGCTTTGGGAAGTATCTGCAGGTTCTGTTACTCCTACTCAGGTTGTAATAACAGCTGCCGGAGTTGACTTTACAGCAGGAGCTTCTACAACCTTAGAGGTTCAAGTTCAAGACGCTGGAGGTATCGTAGATGGATCAGACAATACAACACAAATAACATTTACGCCTACTTCGCAGGGGCAAATTACTGGTGTTGTAACTGGTACAAACATCTCTGGTACAGGAGCGGTTGGTAATCCGAGAGTAGTACAGGTAGCAGCAGGTGTTGCAAAGATTACAATTGAAAATTCGACAATAGAAACTTTTGAAATAGCTACAACTAATAGTGCAGGTTTAACTAACCCGGCTAACGATTCAATAACTACAAGTGCTGGAGCGGCAACTAAAGTTGTGTTTACTCAAGATCCAACATCAGCAGTAGCAGGTGTAGATTTCTCTCCTACTATAACAGCGGAAATACAAGATGCTTATAACAATGTAGTTAATTCAACTGCTAACGTTGTGTTATCAATTAACACTGGAACAGGTACTTTAAATGGTACAACGACAGTGGCAGCGGTAGCGGGAGTTGCTACGTTTAATAATATTAATATTAATGAGGCAGGTAACTTTACACTAGATGTTGATTCTACAGGTTTAGCTACAGACACTTCGCCTACGTTTACGATAAGTCCAGCGGCAGCGTCCACAGTAGCGTTGACAACATCGGCTCCAGACTTTGTTGCGGGAGGAAGTACTAGTCTAGGAATACAGATTCGAGATGCATTTGGAAACATAGTTAGTTCTGATAGCACTACTCATGTTACATTCTCTCCTACATTAAGTGGAGCTGTAACAGGAGTAACAGTAGGAACTAATGTATCTGGAACTGGACTTCCTGGAGATCCAAGAACTGTTCAAGTGGCAGCAGGTAGAGCTAACATAGTTTTACAAGATACAGTAGCTGAAACGTTTGAGGTTGCATTCTCTAACAATCAAAACTTGTCGAACCCAGCGAATGATTCAATTATAGTTTCAGCAGCGGCTGCAACTAAGGTAAGTTTAACTGGGGCTGGTTCAAACTTTACGGTTGGAGGAAATACAACAGTATCAGTTCAGGTACAAGACACATACAACAACTTAATTACAACAGACAACACTACGCAAATAACATATACTCCTACGTCAAATGGACAAATACCGTCAGTCAGTGTAGGTACTAACATTTCTGGTACTGGGGCCGTAGGTGATCCTAGAGTTGTGCAAGTAGCAGGTGGTCAAGCTGCAGTGGTAGTTACAAACTTAGTTGTCGAAACATTTGAAATAGCATTTACTAACAGTGGTGGATATACAGATCCAGCAAATGATTCGATTGATTCTTTGGCAGTAGTAGTTAATGGTGCTGGGGTAATGGTAGGGTTCAATTTTTAAACTTATAATAACTATGGAAGCACTAGT
>CEUI01005290.1_pt1 | contig 10417 bp, 11 predicted proteins | sample 531411 | NCBI WGS metagenome assembly CEUI01 (sample SAMEA2622841, study PRJEB7988) | marine metagenome | isolation source: saline water (ENVO:00002010), including
GAAGATTCAGATATATTTAATAGATTTGTGTTAGCTGGATATAAATTGGTTCAGACTTGGTCTGGAACTGTATATCATATGACTTGTAGAGGTTCGAGGTTTGCTGATGGTGCTAAAAGAAATCCAGATGGACAAGTGTTTATGAAGAACAGAGAAACTAATGAGTGGTTACAACAAAATCATAGAAGTACTCGTAATTTTATTCGTAAGTGGGGTCACTTTGTCAAACACGATGCTCTTATGAAACCAATTGTACCACCTAAATATGATATTGGATTTGTCATAAAGAATTGTAATTATGATACATTGTACGAATTAGAACCCTGGTGTTCTACAATATATGTAGATACATTTGCTGAAGGTTATATTGAACACGAACAACCAAATACAATGTTTGATTTAAATAAAAGAATTTACTCGATTGATGTTGAAAAAACAAACGATGTTATAGTTGAATTTGATGGTAAAGATTTTACTCCACAACAAATGAATTATATAGCTCAACTATCGGAGATACTTACTGACAGTGCGGTAGAGGGTGTAATGGAACTTGGTATATTTAAATTTACAATCAATAGAATAAAAACATATGAAAAGGAGTTAATAATATGCGAGCATTAGTAACTGGTGGTGTTGGGTTTGTAGGAACAAATTTAATAAAACAATTGTTAAAAGGATATGACAACCGAGTCACATCCTTAGATAATTATACTACAGGTAAAATAGAAAACCAACAAAAGGGATGTAAATATATACATGGAGATATTAGAGATTATGAAGCTTGGGGTCAATTTGATGTAATATTTCATATGGCGGCATTACCAAGAATAGGTCCATCGTTTAAAAATCCAAAAGAAGTATTTCAAACTAATGTTTTGGGAACTCAAAATGTTTTAGAATATGCTAGAGTCTATAAGATTCCTGTAATATACGCCGGTTCAAGTTCATTTCACGGAGGTACATATAAAAATCCATATACATTTACTAAATGGCAAGGTGAGGAGTTATGCAGGATGTACAACAAATTGTTTGGTGTTGATACTACAATATGTAGATTTTATAATGTCTATGGTAATTATATGATAAATGAAGGGGCTTATAGAACTGTATTATCTATTTTTAAGGACCAATATAAAAAGAATGAACCATTGACAATAACGAGTGATGGTGAACAGAGAAGAGATTTTACACATGTTGATGATATTGTTGATGGGTTGATAAAGTGTTTTGAAAACAAAGCTTATGGGAATACCTTTGAGTTGGGTAGAGGTAAGAATTATTCTATTAATGAGGTAGCTGATATGTTTGGTGGTGATAAAATTTATATTGATGAAATAGCTGGGGAAGTACGAGAAACACTATGTAAATCTGAATTAGCTAAAGAAGTTTTGGGATGGAAACCAAAAATAAATTTAAATGAATGGATAGAGGAGAACAAATGAAAATAGGAATTGTAGGACAAGGATATGTAGGAACTGCAGTTAAGACTGTATTTGAAAAACATTATGACATAGAGACATACGATATAAATATAGATTTGTCTTCTACAAAGAGTACAGCGGAGCTAGCTCAAAATACTGATTTAATATTTGTATGTGTTCCAACACCAATGAATAAGGATGGTAGTTGTAATATCTTTACTGTTGAGAAAGTAATCGCACAGATAAACGATACAGATAATAGTAGATGTAAGATAGTTGCTATAAAATCCACTGTTCCTCCTGGTACAACAACAGAATTAAATAAAAAGTATGAGAATATTACTGTTATATTTAATCCAGAGTTTCTTACAGAAGCTAATTTTATTGATGATTTTAAAAATCAAAATAGAATTATAATTGGTGGACAACGACCAGCAACGACTACATTAAGACAGATATATTCATTGGCATTTCCTGAAGCAAAGATAGTTAAGACAGGTTCCAAAACAGCAGAGATGGTTAAATATTTTACAAACACATATTTAGCCACAAAAGTATCATTTGCTAATGAGATAAAAATGTTATGTGATAAGATTGATATTGATTATGATAAAGTTGTAGAGTACGCTACATATGATGAGAGATTAGGTAAATCACATTGGGCAGTTCCAGGACCTGATGGTAAGTTAGGTTTTGGTGGTAGTTGTTTTCCAAAAGACTTAAATGCCTTAATAGATTTATGTTACAAATTAGAAATACCTGCTAAAACATTATTTGGTGTTTGGGAAACCAATTTAGAGGTAAGACCAGAGAAAGATTGGGAAGAACTAAAGGGTAGAGCTGTTGTTCCTGATGAAGTTGATGAATCTGTATTAAAACAATAAATATTTATGGTTTTATAAATATTTATATATTTATATATACAATAAGATAGGTGATAAAATGAAGAATAAATTAGGAACATATATTTCAAAATTGATGGTTACCGCTGTAGAGAAGGAAGAAGATGAATTTATAAAAGAATTAGCCTTAAGTGAACTGAGAAAAATAAACAGCGATATAGAAGAATTTGTTAGAAAACATTCTACAGATGATGACGAGAAAAGTGAAAAAACAATAAAAAAACTCTTACAGGAGGAAAAAGAAAATGTCAAAAATAAGTAATGACGGGTTACAAGAACTAACCAAAAACATAAAAAATCCATTAGATTCTTTGTACGATAAAGTAACAAAGAAAGGGTCAATTAGATGGTCTGATATGAAAGAAGAGTATGATTTCATACATAAATTTCTAACTAGAATATCAAATGAATGGGATACAAGTGGTAGTGATTCAGCACCAGATCCTACAGTTATTGTAAATAATAAAGTTTATAAAGCAGAACAATAGGAGGTAGTAATGCCAAATAATCAAGCTGAAGATAGATACAATCCACCAAGTTCTACAGATATAGATTTTGACCAGTTAAAATTTAGAGATGTACCTGAAGAGGAGTTGTATTGGCCTAATAATACATTAAATTGGAAATCTAATACTGCACATAGAAAAATTGATGAAAATACAGGTATGAATACAAAAACAAGAGAAGTTGTTAGTGTTCCACTTGATACGATTGTATATCAAAAAATTTAATTAGAAAATAATGAAAAGACCTCTGCACATTCCAGGTAGAAGATTTGTTCTTACCAAAAATCGAATACTTGATGCTCAGAGTAACACGAAATCCGCCATGGAAGCTGCTAGGTGGTTAAATGTAAGTTATAATACCTACAAAAAATGGGCTAAGTATTATAATATCTTTGAGCAACATAAAAATCAATCTGGTGTTGGTATCAAAAAAGGTTGGGCTACATATAAAGTTCCGATTGATGATATTATAACAGGTAAAAGACAACCACCTCAGAGATATTCCAAAGCAGTTTTAAAAAAGAGATTAATAGAAGAGGGTTATTTTAATGATGAATGTAGCAATTGTGGATATAATGAAGTAAACCTCGCTACCCACAAAATATGTCTTAACATAGACTTCACGGATGGAGATACAAAAAATTATAAGATTGATAATTTAAGACTATTATGTCCTAATTGTTATCTATCTTTTAATGGTATGTTTCCAAAATCAAAGGTATTTTGTAAATAACAAATATTTATAACAGGAGAATAATAATGGCAAATAAAACAACATTATCGAAAGATATAAAAACAGTATGGACTGATGGTTGTAAAGGATTAGTATCTTGGTTACAATCATTTGGTAAACCTAAATTACCATTAGATGGTATAGTGGTGAAACATGCAGTAACAAAAAAACCAAAAAGAGCTAGAGGTAAAAAGGGTAGGTATCTAGCAGATGACCCTACTACTAAACATATCAATGAAGCTTGGGTTGGTGGAAAGAAACCTAAAGCTGGGAGGAAAAAGAAAAAATAATGAAATTGGTAGACTATAGAAATAGAGAACTTGAATTGGGACAAAGAGTTCGTGTTCAAGAGGACATTCCATCAGAAAATGGAATGTTATATAAAGATAGTATAGTTAAGTTGGATGAGTGGAACGAAATTACAAAAAAAATAAGAGTTACAGATTCATTAGGTAAAGTGTGGTGGGTTGAACCTATCCAAGTGAGTTCGAGCTTCTTATAATGCCCAAAAGAGGAAGATATATTATACACACCGCGGCTACTTGTGTAAATCAATTTGCAGGAAAATCTTGGTCTGAGAGAAATGGACCACCTACATTAAAAGAATTCCTTTCTAATGAGATACATACAAGAAGATTCAGTACTGAACCAGGAACAAATTTATGGGGGTATGTGGCTCAACCACAATTGTCATTAATAGGTAATGCTTGGTTGTTGTGGATGAATCATGAAGGTTGTGACATTACATTTGCTGATTGGGTAGCACCTGGCAATTATTTTCCAGAAGAACTTTGGGAAGATGGTGTTCCATGGATAGATGTATATAATATTCTAACTTCGAAAATAATTGAACTTAATTGTATGGGTGTTCCGGATTGGAGCAGTCCAAATCATATTTTGTTAAGTAATTATTTTAGATTTAGTGGTTATGAAACTACAAACTTTAAGAAATTTTTGATGTCTCGTGGTTTTGATGTAGAAATTTACGATCCTATAGATTTGATGAATATGGGAGCAGTTGGAGATACTCATAAAGATTTAATAATTGATTTTCATGGAAACATTTTACATAATCCAATGGATGTTGAGTATGTATTACTAGTGGGTTCTGCTTCTGATTATGAGTGGAATCCAAATGTTCAAGCTCCAAATGGATACTGTGATTGTCGTGGTGGTGAGTATGGTTATGAACCATATGAGGATCTTCCATGGTTAGGTAACGATTGTCTTATCGAGGGTATGTATTTTAGTGGTACAGCACCGACTGAAACTGGCATAAATGGAGGTAATGTAAGTGATATACATTTTCAATCCTTTAACGGACCTGGACCAAATAAAATCTGTCGAGATAGTTGGAATGGTAAGTGTTCTGTAGATACCAATCGGAATTGTTTCGAAAATGAAGATTGTCCTGAAGAACAAACTTGTAACTGGGCAGGGCCAGTATATTGTGATACATCTATGTGGGATTATACATCTCCATGTGCGGGTAATTGTTCTACAACAACTGGTCAAGGTTGTTTTGAAGATGAGGATTGTCCAGGTGGAGAGACTTGTGAAAATTCATTGGGTATGTGTACATGGGAAAATTATCAAACAGGAAAAGGTACAAAGTGGTCTATACCTTTTGCAAATATCGGTAGGGTACATATAAAAAACAGACTTGATTTACCTCAATTTGTTTTAAATAATATAGAATATCACACAAGTGGTATGCAAAGATTATGTTGGGATAATCCAATAGAATGTTATGGGGAATTTGGTATTGTTGATGCATTACCATATGGTTTAGAAATGGGACTTGAACCTGGACACCAACACGAAAACTTTTTAAATTTTTTTGGAATCCAATCCGGCGCCACGGGTCTAAGAAGTTCGGATGCTGGAGAAGTAGGATTTGATAGAGAAGAACCAAACACTACAAATCCAGATTTATTAGCAAGATATCACAGTATTCGTTATGATTATGAACATCAAGGTGATGCTGAAATGATAGAGTTATTTATGGAAATAGAAGAAGATAACTTGAATAGATCTATTGATGAACCAAGAGACGACTGTCCTGAGGGTGAAGTATTCGACCCATTTTCTGAGGAATGTATTCCTTCAGAAGAATATCGAGTTGTACAAAGTCCTTATAATTCAACAAAATGGCTTCAGAGAAGACTTGATGATATGGGATATAATGCAATCGTTAGTGACGAAAAAGGAGCTCTTACTGATTTTATGACAGGATATGGTCTAGATGTTACACACGGCAGAACAGACTATGCTAGAGAAATAGGTTCTGCTGCTGTAACTAATTATAGAGGTGCTGCTTCGTCACATGGTATGAATCTCCCATATATAAAATTAGATTCATGGTGTCCCGGTTGTACTAGTGACAATAGTCAATTTACGGGTAGGAGAGCTTTTTTTCCTACATATTTTTTAGGTTGGGTTTGTGATTTAGGTGATTGGGATACTTCTGACGCTAATGGAAAACCATGGACCATGCATTATATGATGCCACATAAATGGTGGAGTATCGCGGAAAGTGGTCAGGGGTGGCAATACTTTATGCTTCCAACTGGTTTTGTTGGTGGGATAGCAGCTAGTGAAATAAATACAGAAGCTAAATATAATAATATATTGATGGCTAATTTTTGGCATTATATGTTTGGTGAAATAAACCCACTCTGGAAAAATCAATTACAATGGACTCATGATAATAGTTCAAATGGGTGGGAAACTTCAAATGGAATTTTTTATGTAACCGATGATAAAGAATATGATTATCCAGATGGAGAAATAATTAGAAATCAAGAGGTAGGATATGCTTTAAGTCATGGAAGATATTCTTGGTTTACTGAACTTGGTCCAGTGATTTCCCCCTCGCATGATACATCAGGATGTAGTTATGGTAATTGTAATGCTGGTGGTAGTACGGGTCATGGTTGTATGTATGCTAGTTATAATATTTTTGGTGACCCAAGTTTGGCTTTTTATATAGGAAAACCAAAAAAAATGATTATAGATGGTATACTCTATGGGCAAACAATTACTGATAATGAATTACAAATAAATGTTTATGGGATACATGAATTAAATCCTTTAGACCATGTTGTTGCTAGTATAATTCTTGATAATGGTGGTTGGAATGAATTAGATCAGATATTATTAAAAAGTTATTCAAATGAACAAGGAGAGGTTAATTTTGATTTAACTGAATTGCCGGATGAAGCGGTGGGTGTACCATTAGAACTTCATATTAATAGATATCAACATTGGCCAGAGAAAATATCTTTTAGCTATGAGGGAGCGTAATCTATAATGTCTAAAAAAACAATAAATACTCAAAACGATAGCTATAGAAAACAATTATTTACTGAATCTATTAAAGAATCAATAGTTGATACTACTAGTACTAGAATTGATGCTGTCTATGATCTTTGTGATCAATTACCATTGGGTGATGATTGGACAACTGTTGGATATGATATGTGTTATGGTTCACAGATTTATTCTAGTTTATATGGTGATGGCGATAATCAATTTAAGTTGTCACAATTAGTTGGTTCAGAAAACAGTTCAGCTTTATTTGGAGATCGTAAAGTTGTAGTTATGTTATTTGAAACACCATGGTGACCCAGTTGTTGGACTGGTCTACCGGAGGTAGATGAAAGAATTCAAGAAACATTAAATCTTATAGAAAATACGGATAATGAGGGACAATTTGCTTTTGTAAATTTTTTATATGATGAAGGATCAGGTAGTGGTCAAGGGGACTACGATTGTACTCAATGGGGAGAAGCTGGGTTAGGAGATGTTAGACCAGTTGTATCTAATGGAAATTGTTGTGGTGGAATTTTTATGGACTTCTTTAATGATATTTCTATTCCAAGATTGGTTGCTATAGACAAAGAGGGTAAAATTTTATTATATGCTGCAGGTTATTCTGTTCATTCCCAACAAACATGGGATGTGATACAGGATGCTATAGTAAATATTTCCCCATGTTATGTAGAACCATTACCATATAAACCTACTCCTCAATATATCACAGAACCAGCTGATGATGAACCTGTTGACCCAATTTCAGGAGGTAAACCTATATGGATATCGGAGATACATTATCGCCCAGCTTTATTTCATACATCAGGTCTTTATTTTCCGGACCAAGATTTTGAGTGGATGGAGCCGCTTTATGGAGGTCCAGACCAAGCTCTTCAGTTTCAAACAAATTTTTTTAATGAGCCAAAAAATTACCAATTTATTAAATTGGAATATGATGTTTCAGAACCAACAAATCTAAGAGACTATAATCTCAACACCCTCACACGATGTTATCCTTCTTCCCAACAAGGGGAAGGGGCATATGAGAATTGTGAAGAACCTTCAGGAACACATGTTTCGCCGATTTATTCTTTTCAAGATGACATTTATGTTATGGGTAAAGGATTTGTGAATATCGTAAGACATCCACAATTGTATGAAGATATGAATGGAATGCATTCTGCTCATCTAGAGATGTATAACGAACATCTTAATCCAAATATGTTTGGTTTTGTGAACCTAGGACAGCTTGGGCTACCAGACATAAGCAATGAATGTCCACAATCAACTTTAACATTATCTAAAGGTGTAGATATTATTGATGCTATTAATTACTCTGATGGGAGACACGATCATTGGCAATCTTGTTATCATGGAATTGAAGAAGGAGACCTTTGGCCGAATGTAGAATCAGGACATGTATGTTCGTATTATGGAAATCATTGTAATGATAATTCAGATTGTGTTCCACATCTAGAGTCTTGTATAGACAATATCAGTCTAGGAAGTAGTATTCAGTTAAAAGCACCAAGATTAAATTCTAATGATCCTAATAGTTGGAAAGCAAGTAGGTATGCTGGTGGTGCACCAAATTTACCCAATGATATACACGGAGAACAATATCAATCAGGTGGTGGTCAGATGATTGTAATAAGTGAAGTTTTGTATAATCCTCCTGACCAATTTTTTGATGACAATTATGAATTTTTAGAATTATATAACAGGAGTGATTATGATATTGATGTAGGTGGATTTTATTTTCATCAAGGGATAGATTTTACTTTCCCACAAGGATATCGTATTCCAGCAAAAGAAAGAGTTGTAATAGCAATAACAAATAGAGATGCTAATAATTCTAACATTTATCCCAATGGTTGGATATCACCATACTATTGTGGAGTTGATACATCAATGCAATGGAACAATTTTGAACAATGTCTACAAATATGGGGAGATGCTTTATACAGTTCTGATAATGAATTGCTATTTCCATTCCAAAATTACGGTCATTTTATATCTCCCGACCAAACAGATTATTGGCCAAATTTATTTTTATTTGAAGGTTCATTAATAAATTCTGGTGAAGATATTGATTTAAGAGATGGTGAATGTGCTAGTTTTTGTAAAGGTTTTAATGAAAATGATGGTGGAAACTATTATTGTCGTGTTAGTAACCAAGAATGTAACCGCAACATTGCTGTTTCAAATGAAAATTTTGAGGATAACCCCTCTGGGAATATGGAGAGTTGTGGTCATGAATTTGGTATTGCTTATTGTTCTTGTGGTGAGTGTTTGTGTTATACTGCTAACAATGACCCAACTGGTTGTAATTATTATACAACAGAAGAAGATTGTACTCAAATTTATGATGCTGATTATGTTGAGTATGGTTCAGAACAATGTCAAGAAGGGCTTCTCTATGACTATTTATTAACTTTGGAGCCATGGCCATGGGGGGACAATTTAATATTATGGTATTATCAGAATATTTATGATTTGCATTTAGATATATTTAAAACTAATTGTGAAGGAGCTAATGGTTATATGTTTTATGAATCTACTGTGTATTTATGTAGTACGACAGGGTTACCATGTAATCCATCAGATAGTACATGTGATGAAAACCATGAATGTGATAATATTAATAATCAAGGTGAATGTGATTCTAATGAAAATTGTTATTGGTATAGGAGTGAAAGTGGTGATGATGCTGGAGAAGAATACTGTACTTACACGGATGAAGCACCTACACATTTTGGATGGTGTCAGAAAGACCAGTGTCTTAGAGAAACATGTCACGATTATTGTAAAGGGAATAGAGTTAACGAAATAGATTATGAACCAAATTTACCATGGCCATATGTAACTAAAGGATTTTATAAAGGTTCTTCCATTCAACTTAAAGAGGGAATGTTAGATAATACGAATCCAAATAATTGGAAAGCTAGTAGAGTTGAGCTGGGAAATCCTGGAACAGAAAAAATACAAAATTATGTTAACACAAATATTGAGTGGAATATACCTGGTTATGAAACAAATCAGGAAGGTCATTTAATGATTCCTCAAAACCCCTTAAGTGATTTCGGAATATTTTATAATAATATTGATTTGTCATTTGACAGTCTGAATTGGAGAACAGGAGAACTTGATGAGCCTGGGACATTTCAAGGTCCTTATATAAATGGATATTTTGTTGTAACAAAACCACTTGAATTTAATACAGGTGTGAGTACCACTTGGCCTCCAATGCAGTGTGATAATCCTAATGCTATGAATTATAATGTCCATTCTAACAGGGATGTAGATTGTGTTTATTCATTAAAATCACCACAAGATGTAGAATTATTCTTTTGGTATGAACAACCTGAAGACGGGGGTGAGGATTATATCACCTTGTTATATGAACAATCGAATGCTAGGAATCACAGTCATAGAAAGGTGCGACGAATTCGCAAAAGATAATATGGGATATGATATGGAAATGGAAGATTATCACGAAGATATAGAATTAAAAAAGAAACTGAAAGAAGAGTTGCAAAA
>CEUI01001040.1_pt1 | contig 10413 bp, 10 predicted proteins | sample 531411 | NCBI WGS metagenome assembly CEUI01 (sample SAMEA2622841, study PRJEB7988) | marine metagenome | isolation source: saline water (ENVO:00002010), including
AGAACGGCCGACGTCGAGAGACTGGCCGAGGGCAAAGGCAACGAAAACAAACGAGAGGGCGAACATGATTAAAGTAAAACAGCACGATGAGGAGACCATTGAGGTCGTTAAGGGAGACGGCGGCGACGCGAGCGTGACCGACGATGAACTCACTAGGTTGAAGAACGAAATCGATCACATAATGAAGGACGCGGCCGAGGACATCGCGGACCGTCGAAGCGACGCCAGCGACGCGCGCTTTTGCCGGTGGACCGGACAAAGCTCCGACGGTCTGGTGCATCGAAAGAACTTGGATGGCGAGCCCGTCTTCCCGTTCGAGGGCGCTCCGGACACCAGGATCCGCACGGCGGACATGCTGGTCAACGAAAGGGCAAAGACCCTAGTCGCGGCGGCCACCAGGTCTCGGGTCGTCGTAGAGGGAACCGAGAGCCGCGACCTCCGCCTGGGAGCGGTCCTGACCGTCGTCCTCAAGTGGCTTTTAAAGAGCAAGCTGGGCTCGAGTTGGCGAAGAACGCTGGAGCGCCTGGCTCAATGGCAAGAGGGCGACGTCCCGGCCGGTGCCGTTATGGGCGTATACTGGCAAGCCAAGACAGCCTTGGAGAACAAGGAAATAGGGATCGACGACGTGGCCCAGCTACTCATGGCCAGCGGCATAGTTCCGGCCGAAGACCCGGAAGCCCTGGTAACCGAGCTTGTATCGATGCTCCAGGACCCGGAGCAGGAGGAACGCCTAGCCGGCTTACTGACCGGAGCGGCTCCGCACGTGACGATGAAGAGGGCCCGCAAGATAGCGAAGGACCTCCGCAAAAATTTCGTAGTGGACGAAGCCACCGGACAGCCGGCCACGAGCGCCGTGTTTCCCCAGCCGTACATGAAGGAGAACGGTCCGGCCCTCACGGCTCATCGCCTCTTCGAGGATATTTTCATCCCGGCCAACACGACCGACATTCAGCGGTCTCGGGCGGTCTTTATCCGCGAGTGGTTGTCTGAAGCCGAGATGCGAGAACGAGTCCTGACTCACGGCTATTCCAGGGAGTACGTCGAAAAGGCTCTCGAGTACGAGGGCGAGACCGGTTTCCCGACCTACGAAATCACCGAGCTGGTCGAGGACGCCCTGGTCGTCAAGAGCCCGGACACTCAAGCCCGGCGTGGCCTGTATGAACAGATCACGGCCTACTACAAGGCGGTGAACGACGACGGCGTGCCAGGAGTCTATTACACTTGCTTTCACAGCCAGGTCGATTTCGCGGCCAAGGACAGGCAACTGCTCCCCTACGCGCATGGCGAATATCCGTTCGTATGGTTTGGGCGTGAGACGCTCACCTCCAGGTTGTGGGACAGTCGAAGCGTGCCCGAGCTGGCCATGACCATGCAGAAGCTCCAAAAGGTCTTTTGGGACAGTTTCGGGGCTCACGTCCAACTCACTACCGTCCCGCCCATCAAGGCCCCTAAATCGCGGCCTACGCACCGCGTGGCGATCGGGCCGATGGCCGTCGTCAAGGAGACGCGGCCGAACGAGATAAACTGGATGGCGCCGCCGGCCTACCCGACGACCAACGACAAGGCCCGGGCCGATCTGGACCGCATGGTCGACAATTATTTCGGGCGGATGAACCGGGGCACGACCGACCCGGCCCTGACCCAGTTGCACCAGCAGGACATGATCGACCGATTCCTGGACAGCCTCAAGGACGTCTTCAAGATGGTCTTGCAGCTTTGCCAGCAGTACATGGACGACCAGACCCTGGCCCGGATCACGGGATCAAAGGAAGCCGTTCCCATCGCCCGAGGCCGGGCCGAGATCCAGGGAATGTTCGACGTCTCGATCGACTTCGACGCCAAGGACCTGGACATGGAACACGTGATCAAGAAGGCCGAGATCATCGGCCGCTACATTCTACCGATGGACACCCTGGGAACGGCCAAGCGCGATCTCCTGGTCGCCAGGCTATTCGGCGGCATCGATCCCAACCTCGCCGACGACGTTCTGGTGCCGGTCGAGGCAGCCAACCAAAAGGAGATAAGCGAGGAGCAAATCAACTTCGCCAAGATCGCCGCGGGCGTCGAGCCGGATATGAAAAAGGAAGGCGAAAACCATGCCTTGCGGTTGCAGGTGCTCCAGGCGATCGGGCAGGCCAACCCGGCCGCGATGGAGAACTTGACCGAGGACTCGCAGAAGATTCTGCAAAACCGAGTCAAGCATCTCCAATTCATGCAGCAGCAGCAGCAGAACAAGCAGATCGGGCGCGTAGGAACTTCGCCGGCTCAGATGCAGCAACAAGCTCCGCAGGCCGGTCTAGCCGGAGGAGGTGAACCCGGTGAATAAGAAAAAGCCGAAAAAGAGAAGGAGCAAAAAACTCGGCGTTGATTTAAAATATTGGCCGACCTCTCGAGAGGTGGACCGAGGGTGGCGTGCGTTCTGGGCCAAGAGAGGCCGGGACCACCCACCCGGGAACACCGGCGAGTTTGATTGCAGCCAGGAAAAGCAAAGGGATTGATAAATGAAAACCTGGTTTGGACTAAAGACGACTGTCAAGCTGGCGGCGGAGCCCGCTTTGAATGCAAACGAAATGCAGGAAGCCCTGGCCAACGAGGCGAACTCCAGGCCCATGAAGGCGGTCCAGGTCATGCTGGACGAGGCCATCCTTGATCGTACTACCGCGGCGATGGACGAGACGCTTCCCGATTCGGAAACAAAGTTTTACTTGGGGGGGGCGGCGGCCCTGGCTGCATTCAAGGAAGAGCTGGCGCATCTTACGCGGCCGAGGCCGTGAAGGAGGAGTTTCCCAGGGAGTGGTATTGGCTTGCGGCCTTGATCCTTTTCTTCCTGGAACGCGAGGTCGTCCTGGACCTTTGCTTCGCCGTAATCCATTTGGTTTTCCTGTTTTTCCAATGAGTCAGCTCGAGCTCGACTTTACGGCGCCTGCTCCCCTGGGCGTGGAGCCAGGGGCCGTCGTCCGCGGGAACTATTCGTCGATCGAGTACGTCGTCCAGATAGTGGGGGGCGATCGCCGCCGCGGGTTCTGGCTGAACTGCAAGTGCAAGGACAACAACTTGCAGAGCGGACACTTCAGCGGCCTGGGCCCCAGGGAAGGCGACGAGCTTCCGGTCCTGGATCCGGCTCGGCCTCACGATCGGATCCTGGTGATTTCGGACAAGAAGCAGTCAACCAGACAAAAAAAGGGAAAACTGTCTGGTTGACGATTTTCCACACAAACTTTCGGTATAAAAAAAAGGTGCGACGGCCGAGCCCAGGAAACAAGCCGATTTGATTCGGTATGAAAAAAAGGTGCGACGGCGTTTCCACACAAATGCATCCACCTGTCGTCGCGCACGCGAAGCCCGTCCGCAGCCCTGCCTGTACCTGCCCGGGCGAGGCGCGTCCCTGCCCCGGCGAGGCGTGTACCCGTCCGGGCGAGGCGCGCACCCGTCCAGGCGAGGCGTGTACCTGTCCGGGCGAGGCGTGTACCCGTCCAGGCGAGGCGCGTCCCTGCCCAGGCGAGGCGTGTACCCGTCCAGGCGAGGCGTGTACCTGCCCAGGCGAGGCGTGTACCCGTCCGGGCGAGGCGTGTACCTGCCCGGGCGAGGCGTGTACCTGCCCGGGCGAGGCGCGTCCCGGGCTTACGCACAGGGGCTTCGCGAGCCCGCGTGCACACAAGAGAAGGGCCGCCACCCTCTCGAGTGACGGCCCCTGGGCCTCCGGGCCTCTGAAGGTTACGCGGACTGCTGATGCTGAAAGAAGGAGTCGAAGTCGTTGGCCGCCTTGGTGCGTAAAACTTGCGGGTAGCAGACCTTGACCTGGTCGCGGCCGAGGGCGGCGTAATAGGTTTCGGTCGTCACGACGCTGGAGTGGCCGAGGAAGTTCCGGGCCTGGACCGCTCCGAGTTCCGGGTGGCAATAGTATTCGGAGCCCTTGAGCTTGCGCAGTTCGTGAGCGGCTTTCTCGAAACCGTTGTGGCCGGGGCCTGGTTCCTTGGTCCAGCCGAGGTCTCGCAGCCAGGCGTTCAGTTCCGCGATGATACCCTTGTAGCGATCGGTGAACGTGAGGCCAGGGAGCACGTACTCGCCGGCGTCCTCCGGTAGCTCGCGCTTCCCGAGGGGGGCCTTCCACTTCTCGCCGGATATGACTTTCGCGATGAATACGTTGCTGACTCCGAATTCCTTGGCCAGGGCGAGCTTGGTCACTCCGCCCTCTGCGAAACGCCTGCGAATTTCCTCGGCCTGCTCGAAGTCGATCTTGGTCTTTTTGACCTTGGGTTGCTCCGGCCGGGCCACCTGTTCGACGCGAACGTTGTCGTTCAGCCATTGCGCGGTTTCGGCCGGGATCGCGATCGTGCGGCCGGGCCGCTCTGTGGTCGACGCCTTGGGGCCCTTGAATCCCTTTTCCTGGCCGACGACCTGGGTGATCTTCTTGATGTTGACCGTCCAGTTGCCATCTTCCCGAAGCTCGAACCAGTCCCAGCGGCACCAGGCGGCCTCGCCGGCCCGGAGGCCCAGGTCGTAGCAAAGCACGAAGGCGGCCCCGACGGCCGGGTTCTCACGCTTGAGGATCTCGGCCGCTGCAAAGGTCTTGTCGATTAAGTTTTGAGGAGGCTTTTGGTATGCGGCGGCTCGGAGCGAGTACTTGCCGGCGGCCTTGACGAAATCCTTGACCGAGTCCGGAAGGGCGAGGCCCTGCTTCTCGTACCATTCCAGAGGAGAGATCGGGGCTTTCGACTTGGAGGAGAACAAGGCCGCGGACTTGCGGATATTCGAGTTGATGGTGACTTTGAGGCTATCGTCTTTTCTGCCTTTCGCGTGCTTCCAGGAATAATGATCGTAGTCCAGGGGAAGGTCGCCGTTCACGACCGAGAGCGGGAGGTTGGCGATCTCCTCGGGAACGTCGTAGGACTTCCCGCAAGAGTTGGGTTGAAAACCGTAGCGGGCGCAGAGGACCCGGAGGAACACATTGACGTTTCCCTGGGCGGTTTGGGGATTCGGGCCCTTGCGGATCTCGTTCACGTATTGGGCCCAATCCAGGTAGCAGTCGACCAGCTCCTGCACGGTCGGGAAATGCTTCGCTTTCTTGGAGTCGATTTGGTTGTAGTAGGAGTCCTCGCCGAGCTCCAGTTTCTTGAGCTCCCGGTTGCGCCGTTTCTTGGCCTCCTGGTGGTCCGAAGTTTCGAGCGATTTAAGTATCGTTCTTCCACCCTTCAAACGCTTTCTGAGATACCAGAGATTGTCCCTTTTTTGTAGGTATTTAGTGTCCTTGTTTTTTCCTGAATTTTTCATTGGAGATTTCGAGTTGAGTTAATTGGGTGATGCGGGTCGTCGCAATCTGCATCAAAAGAGTGTTGAACCACCCCCGCTTGTCAAACCCATCTGATACACAAATTGATACACAAATTGGTGGGTATCCCTGTCCATCCGTGTCCATCCGAGTCTATCTGCAACGGATTTCCCTTCCCTCTTCTGAACTGGGCTACAGCCGGAAATCGGCTATTTCAAGCTGGTCGGGACGACTGGATTTGAACCAGCGACCTCTGCGTCCCGAACCAATATGGCGCAAATGGAAGGGCGTCCCGCGGGCCCCGGAAACAAGCCGAAAAAAAAAGTCATAGGGTTCAACTGATACACAAGTTGCTACACAAGTTGGTGGGAGTTCGCGTGTTTTCGCGGTCGAAGTAAAGTCGGTACGAGTCGGTACGAGTCGGGATGGAAGTCGGTCCCTTGACCAGCTTCCGGGGCTCCTCGTTTAGTGGATTTTCAATCCTGCTTGGAAGGACAATCCATGAGATGAATCAGACATTAGAACAAGGTACGGAGACTGCGGCTCCGACCGGCGGCGAACAGCCGACTCAAACCGCTGGAGATGATACGCTCGAATTGCTCGAATCCGCGAGGGCCGATCTGGCCCCCGGCGTGTTCGATCGAAAGCCCGAAAACGAAGGGGCGGAAGCCACCGCGAGCGAAGGCGAAATCGAAACGAACCCGGCCCCCGATTCGGCGGCCAGGAAACCGTTGCCCTTGGAGGTGCAGCAAAGCATCGACAAGAGGATCGGCAAGGAGGTGAGCAAGCGCAAGGAACTGGAGGAACAACTCGAGAACGAGAGATCCGTCCAGCGCGATCTCGAGGAAAAGCTCAAGGCGGCCAAAACCGCCCAGGCCGAACCCTCGATCGTGATCCGATCGGATGACCCTTACGCGGGAATGTCTCAAGCCGAATTGGATAAGAAGGAAAGAACTCTGGTCGAGTTCAAAGCCTGGGCAATACGCAACGAGCACGGCTACGTCGGATCCGGGGAGGACAACGACCCGGACTGGTCCGAGGACGAAGTGCGCGAGCGACGGGCCCAGGTGGAGGAGGAGCTGCTCATCAAGATTCCCGAGGCGCGACAACGCCTGGCCAAGCGCCAGGGCGTCGAGCGAAGGGCGGTCGAGAAGTTCCCTTTTCTGGCCGACAAGAACCTGCCCGGCTTCGAGGAAGCCGCCAGGCTCTACAACACCAAGCCGTTCCAGGAACTGCTCAAGGTCGATCCGTCGGCCCTGGTGCTCCTGGGGCACGCGGCTCGAGACATCTACGCCGAAAAGAGCGGCGAGGGCTCGATCTCGACCAACGCGCAGGCGGCTCCCCCGGTGGTTCCCACCGAGGCGATGCCGATGGGCGGACCCGGACCGGCGGCGCCGGCGAGGGGGAGGACGACCGGACTGACCAAGGAGCGGGCCCAAGCGGCCGCCAACGGAAACCTGGAAGCAGTAGTCGGAGAAATGCTGGGACTATAAACCAACCACGATTTCCAAGGAGGGAATTTACACATGGCTATCTTATATGAAAAAGACGCCGTAGCCAAGCCGACCGATTGGGCCGACTTGATCTCCGTCGTCGAATCCGAATCGACGCCTTTCACGTCGATGATACAAAAACGCACCAAGCCGCAGCAAGTTTTGCATTACTGGCAGGCGAAAGCCTATCCGGAAGTGAGTCACCAGGGCGTGCTCGACGGGGTCGACGCGACCGAGTTCTCCAGCCTCCAGGCAGAAGAGCTCACCGGCGTTTCCCAGAAAGTCTGGCACAACGTCGGGGTCTCGGACTTTTCCGAGGACGCAATGACGCAAGCCGGAGTCAAGGGGTCCGCCATCAAGGCACAGGTCAGCGACGGACTCGTGAGCTTGAAGCGGATCATCGAGAAGCGCTGCCTCTCCGACGCAGACTCCGCCCGCGACAACGGAGTGGACCAGGGCAACGAGACGCGTGGCATCTTCAAGTGGACCGATACAAGCTGGTCCGCATACGACGTGCCTAGTTCGTTTCGCACGCCTGCCGCGTCGAAGCACGCCGACACTCTGGCCAACTTCACCGAGACCATCTTTAACGGGCTGGGTCAATCCAGCTACAAGCAGAAGAAGGGGCCCGTCAGTTTGGACGGTTTCGTCGGCATCGAGCTCAAGCAGAAGTTCACCGACTTCACGACCTACCAGACGGTTTCCGGAGCGACGCAAGTGTCCTCCCGGACCTTCAACCAGGAAGCCAGCTCGAACCAGATGATCAACACCATCGATCGCCTGGTCCTCGACACCGGCACCTACGACCTCCACGTCTCGAGCTTTCTCAAGACGGCGGCGGCCACCGGAGCCGACGCGGCCACCACTCACAAGGTGGGCATCTTCGCCGACATGAGCATGTGCGGCCTCGCCTACACTCGCTTGCCCCGCGTGGTCAAGCAGGAGTACCAAGGCGGCGGACACAAGCGCATCATCGACGCCATCTTCATGCTGATGATCGACAATCCGCTCTGCATGATTCCCATTAATTCAACCAGCTAAGGGGAGGATAACTCAATGGCTACAGTAGCATTAACATCATCCGACCGACTTCGGCCTCTCTTGGCCCAGGAAGCGGCCGGTCTCAACAACGGGGCCACGCACGGGCTTCGCTTCACGCACGCCGACCTGGTTACGGTCACGTCGGCCGGAGACGACGCGACCTTCACAGTCTCGCTTCCGCAGGCACCAACCGCGGCCGCGCCGGTCTACATCGAGTGCGTCGGCTACAAGCTGACCCGGGCCTTCACCAGCGTGGAGAACTCGGGCACCGCGGCGGTCAACGACTCGACCTTCCTCGTCGGCAACCCGGATGATACCGACCAGTACCTGGCGGCGAAGAAGTACATCGAGGGAGACAACCCGGTGCATCACGCCGAGCCCATCGCGAACAACGGACTGACCTTCACCGCGGCGACCAACGCCAAGGTGATCATCACCATAGGGGCCGATTCCGGCAAAGTCCTGGGCGACTTGGACCGCGGGATCCTCGACTTATATTTCAAGATCCGCTCCGGCCACCAGGCCATCGCGGCGGCTTGAGTGTAATCTAGTTTCGAGTCAAATCGGAAAATTGGGGTACGGGCGAGGACTGATCACCCTCGCCCTTTTCCCCCAGGTAAAATGGTAAGTTTCGATCAAGTTTGCGAGGAGTTCCGGACCGGGCGGCACATGAAGCTGCGCAAGGCCGAGAATCTCCAGGTAAAGGCCGCGGCCGCCACCGGGCGCCGGCGGTTCTTCGGCGACCAGGGAGAGGTCGCCTTTCAGATACGCCCGGAATTCTTCCACTACTGGGGCCAACGCCTGGGCTACGAAGCCTGGAAGGATCCGCAATTCGTGAAGGAATTTCTCCGCGACAATCCCCAATGCAGGGTCGACTCGAGAAGCGAGAAGATCCAGACCGGCCACGGAGGCAGCTCCAGGGCGACCGGCCGAGGCCGACTGCCCAGTATGGCCAAAACTTATTTGTACGATCACGCCGGCCGCAAGGTAAAGACGATCGTTCACGCCGACCAGGGCTCGCAATGAGCATGAGGGCGACCAGCTTCCGGGGCGTGATGCAAGGCATATGCCGGCACGACGGCCTCGACTACACGCAGATTGCAAACGTCCAAGCAGACTTCGGCGAATATATAAACGAGCGCCTGCGAGAAGCCTGGACCTGGGAATGGTGGCCGGAAATGATGCTCCTCGAGCAACGCCAGTACCGGCCCGACTTCGACGACGACGGGACCTACGCCATTGACGACATCGTGTGGGATCCGACCGGCAAGAAATATTACATTTCCCTGGCCAATTCCAACACCGCCGCCCTGTCGGACGCGACCAAGTGGTCCGACAACCTGGGAGAATGGGACCGATACATTGCTTACGAGCAAACCGGCAAGACCAAGCTCGGCGACGTCAAGGGGATCTACGAGCGGAACCCCAGGAAGAACACGACGCCGGGCCGGCTGAATTTCGAGATGAGCGAGAACGGCATCCAAGTGAGCAGCCTGGCCGGCAACCAGGTATTTGTCGAATTCCGCAAGCGCCCACCCGAATTCACCGGCACCCTCTACGAAAACACGACCGCCAATTATTACGTCGGCGATTTGGTCTGGGACGAAGGCACCGCCCTCGGGGCCCAGAACTCCGGCGAGTGCGCCGTCTGCATACAGGCCCATACGAACTCGCCCGCCAGGACGCCGGACAACACCGCATACTGGACCAAGGTGGACTTCCCCTGGATCCTCCGGCCCTTCGTCGTCCGGGCCGCATACAGCGATTTCCTGGCCGCCGACGGCCAGACCGGAAAGTCCATCGCCGAGGAGCGACGGGCTTTCGAGCATTTAGAGCACGCGGCCGACGCCATCGGCCTTCCGCAACAGGGAGAGGTGGCATCGGTCGGCACCGTATTCAGTTAACGACAACCAGGAAGCATCATGGGAGCAAATTCAAGCAACGTAGCAAATTTCAGAACGAAAGTAGTGGATACCACGATAACGATGCCCGGCTCGGAATACGCCACCGGCGACCTCCTGGTCGAGGGAATAGCCATCGCCGTCGGCACCGGCCGCACCATCGGCACGATCAACAACGCCGTAATCGTCGACCAGGCCGATCTGGGGAGCCAGATCGAGTTCTGGTTTTCGGACAAGCAGACGGCCCCGGATTTCGGCTCGCCGGATTCAGCGCCTTCCGTGTCCGACGCAGACGCCGCCACCCTCATCGGCAAGATCGACTCCTCCGAAACTTATACTGATTTGACCGACAACAAGGTGGCCATCCCGGCCGCCTTCTCCCCGATAGCTTTCGACACCGCGAACGGTCAGCTTTACGGAGCAATCATTCTCCGAGGCAGCGCAACTAATTACGGGGGAGGCAGCGTGGTCCTTCGCCTGGGGCTCACCATCGAGCAGGGTTACTGATGACCTGGCCGCCCATAACGGCCAGAGGTTGGCGCGGCGGAGCCTTCGCGGCGGGGCCAGCGGCTCCTGCGGTGGCATCGGGCTACGCCTTGGACGACGGAACAAGTACGGAAACGGAGCCGGTCATTCATTTGGACGCTGGATCGGGCGTTACCAAAAACGGTTCCGATCAGGTAACCGAATGGGCGAGCCGCATCAATAC
>CEUI01027518.1_pt1 | contig 10405 bp, 20 predicted proteins | sample 531411 | NCBI WGS metagenome assembly CEUI01 (sample SAMEA2622841, study PRJEB7988) | marine metagenome | isolation source: saline water (ENVO:00002010), including
TCCTCTTCATATTCGCTTTGGGCGAATTCAGAGGAAAGGTCGAAACCGTCGAAGATAACGGTTGGCATTGGCTTTTCGTGCATGTACGGCATGTAGAACTCCTTTCTAGCCCCATAATTATAGCACCGATAGGGCGGCAGGTCAATAGTTAAATTGTTAAGGAAATGTCAAGAGGCAAAAGCATCCTTTAAATGCTTACATTTGCCTCGGAATTTAAAACCAGGACACGAACAAGTGACTTCGCCCGTAGCCTTCGAGCGCCGCAAAGTATAGGTATTACCTCGTGAACCGGTAACTTTAACCTCTTCGAAGTTGTCCCCTGGCTTGTCCCAAGACATCCATTTAGGTAGGTCTTCCCTGGTAGATCCCGCAGGTATGGGGATCCAAGTTCCGCCCGAGATGGCGTAGGTTATCCCGCTTGGGAAGGTGGATATCGCCGGACAAGCGTCCACCTTGATGGGGAAGTCAATCTCTGGGTGGGCCTCGATAGGGTCAGGCGTGGCCGGCATAGCTGGCCTCCAAAGCAGTTTCTAGCTTGTCCAGCAAGTTGTCAAGCGTCTCGATCTTACCATTAACGAGTTCGTCCCCGTGATATAGGGCAACATCTTTTAGGTCTTCGATGCTATTATTGATACTGTCGATCAAGCTAACAATTTCGTCAGTTGTCAAGTCCATCATTGTCGGCCTCCAAAGCCTGTTTAATTTCCTCGTCGGTCCAACCCGCTTTCTTCAGAAAGTCGATCTGGCTGGGCAAACCTTCATTATTGCTGTTGGCCGCAAACGCTGATGCGGCCTCGCGGACGATCTCGTCCAAGTCTTCGGGTCCAAGACCCTTTTCCATAACCCAGCTTACAAGGTCCATTATTCGGCCTCCAAAGCCGCAGCGTCGCGACCATAGCCATCGGCGTGGGCGCGGGCAATATGGTACTTGACGAGAGTGTGCATACCCTTTTCAATTCTGTCAAGTCGGTCTGTTTGTACGTGATACAGGGCCAGAAGAAGCCAGATAAGCGCCGAGATGGCGTGGCCGGTCCAGAAGGAACCCACGAAGGCAACAAAGTAGCCGAAAAGTATTAAATTATCCAATTTCAATCTCCACATAGGGGCGAGTGTGACCAGTTGGCGTACTGCCAATCGCTGATTTGGCCGTTTTTACAAAGAGAATCGGTCCAGTCGTTCCAAGCTTCGGAACGGGCGGGCCAGTCAGGCTTGCCGTCCTGCTCGTACTGATCGATAATCGCAGGAAGAACGTGCTCTTCGAACTGAATACACGCTTGATCCCAGGTAATGACGCGATAAAGGTTTTTCATACTATCTAACTCCTTACTTACAGACTTCAGCGTGTGCCAAGTCAGCCATCACTTCAATTGCTTCGTCCAAAGTTTCAAACTCGCCCAGACACTCGGGCTCGCCCACCTCTTCGACAAGGCCATCATCTTCATCGATTTCTTCGATGTGAACCCAAATTTTATAAATTTTGCTCATTTTTCAATCTCCACGTTGTGGGGCCATCCCCAATCAACAAGTACATTATCTCATAGATTTCGATTTTGTTCAACCTTTAAAATGTTAAAGAAATGTCAAGAGAAAAAACACCCTGCGCGTGAGGATTTCTCACGCGCAGGGTGGCAGCCTTAGATGATTTTGTAGTAAGCCTCATCGGCGTATGCTTCGATGCCGTGGCCAATTACTATCACTGCCTTACCATTTTTTAAAGGGACAGTTCTTACAGTGCCAGCTTTAATCGTGGTTTTTCCACCGATTGTATCGTATGTGAAATCTCTTGTAAATTCAACTTTTCTGGTTTCCACCTTAAAAACTCCTTTAAAGAAGTGAGGGTTGCTTTTGCTGTAAGGTCTTCTCTTTACCTTACACTATAAATATAAGACCATAGCGAGAAAAGTCAATGCTCTAAATTGTAAAGGGAATGTCAAGAGAAAAAAAGATAGGTGCAAGCTTGGATTCCGCATATCCTCGGTGCGGGACCACCACCCCAGTCAACCTTTAATTGCCTTTCGACTTCGGTTTTCGTCCATAGTTCCAGTCAGTTTACCCGGCGTTCGTCGTTGACATTGAACGCCACCCATACATACAACATATTGAAACTTGCACCTATCTAATTTTAAATCTTGATTTCAAAATCTACGATTGAAGAGCCTCTATCTGGATTATCACTCTTTTTTTGTTCGTGCTGGTACGGCTGGGGCGGGGGAAGTTGAGGTTGAACGCAGGGTCTGTGCTGTCTCCTCCGTTCCTCTTCCTTTACTTTTTCGATAATCCATGGATTCATAACTTTGCCCTCTACTTTTAAGTAGTGAGAAATAACCCAAGCTTCCATCTAGGTTTTCACGAAGAAGCAACTCAGTCCCTCTTCAGGAGAACTAGATTATCTTCTTGAACAATTGAGGTAGTGCCTCGTTTATTTCCGCTTGTCCACAGAACTTTCCAGCAATACGAGATTGATGGACGCTCGGTGATAATACCCTTAGCGTTGTTTGAACCACGTTTTTGAACAATATTACCAATGTGCATTTTTACCTCTCGGTGATGGGCTGCCGCCCGTTTATTAAGTTAAGATGGGCCTTCTCGGACTCGAACCGAGGACATTCCGGGTATGAGCCGGACGCGCTGACCAACTGCGCCAAAGGCCCTAAAGGGTGTGTAAACCTGCGTGTACTTCACAATGACAATTATGACACAATAAAATACACTTGTCAAGTTCTATTTTTAGTTTTTCCCAAGCGACCGACGAACCTTTAGAACCTATTCCAAAACTCTTGGTCGATGGGTCGATATGGTGAAAACACAATGCTTGTATACATTTATTGTATCCACATATTTGACAGCTTCCACCTTTATATTGAATACTCCTTACCTTGCTTCTTGTTCTGCTTTCATTTACATGACACGTATTGCATTTATTTTTTGTATATCCTTTTTTCCTAAGTTCTTTGCTGTATTTATATTGTTTATTACATTTACCACACTGATTCATCTTTTGTTCTCCTTGCGTAGTAAATAGTATGTCATAGCAAAAAGTACTCTGACCAACTGAGCTAAAGGCCCTTTAAATCTCATCTACCAGCCCATCGAGCGTCCTTCAACGTCATCATCGGCTGGTAAGCTCCCTTATTGAAAGCTGGGGCGGAGCAACGTGCTCGGTGTTGTGCGAGCTTGTTGGCGTCCACGTCGCCACAATCGAGGCAAGTTGTGTAACCAAGTTGAGCGCGTTTGATATTGTATTCCTCGCCGCACTCGCTACAATGTACGATGTTCCTGCTCATTCTTCGTTCTCCTTCAAACTGGTGGTTCGCCACAGCGAACCTCCACTACCCCATCAACATACAAGAAGTAAAACACGTCCTGCTCGCTCACTTCACAGGGTAGCAGAAGGGCAGGGATGTCAAAGCGGCGAATCTCGTTGTTAGTGCTAGTTATCTCGACGTGAACGACGCCGTTGTCAATCGAGTCAATCGTCCCAATACATAGAACAGAAACCAAAGCTGTTTGTAAGTAATTCACTGTTTTCTCCTGGGTTATTTAACCATCAATCGGGGACCAATCGCCCATGAACGCTGAAATAACAACTTTCTTGTCATCATTTGGACTGGCAATCTCCAGGTAGTCTGCCTCTAATTCTTGATGACCAAACAGCCTCATAGTGCATCCATCCAAACTTTTACGAAGATAATCGCGGTGGATCCAAAGAGAATCGTACTTCTCTTTCACAACGTCAGGGCACTGAGTATCGACTATCTCCGAAGGAATGGCGACGTCGCCAGTGAGCGATTCCAAAACCCAGTCAAAACCTTCAAGATCGAAGGTATCCTCAACTGGGCCACCCTCCCACTGGGCGCATCTAATAGGTTCAAGCTTTCTTTCAATGTACAACTCCCAAGAGGATGCATCATTAGTGCGACTCCATCGATCAGATCGCATATGAGTTTGGGCGACGTGGTTGAAAAATTCTTCTCTGTTCATAGCTCAATCTCCTTGTTTGCCCCATAATTATACCACCTGTGGGGCGTCAGGTCAACAGTTAAATTGTCAAGTAAATGTCAAGGCCCTTCCGCGTAGACAATACCGTAGTCCGTGAAGTACTCACGCGGATTATCGTCGGAAATGTAGCCTCGAATCGCCGTTTTCGTCCGTGTCTCGGGTGCCTTGTAAGTGGCAGCACGGAAGATAGCTCCGTCTTTTCGGCGTACAAAGCCAAAAATATTAGATCTAGTGATTCCCTTGACGTAATCAATATCAAAACCGGTGGCTATTTCCTCCGTATCGATAAAGATTTTCCAGTATACTCGCCCCTTTACGGCGCGAGCCTTGTATCTGGCCTGACGAAGGCTAAGTTCAGACCGGCGATCTTGACAATCCTGGATAAGGTTCATAAAACGGTCAAAATACCACTCTATCTCTTCTGGCGGTCGATCCATTGTCATCCCATACTGTACGCGATAGTGGGGCGGAAACCTAGCTTTTTAACGATGTTTTCGCCAATGGCCTCGATTTCAAACGGACCTTCTTCGAAGTGCTCGGACGGATCTTCTTTATACAGGTCCAACCACTCTTCTAGGGAGTTGACCTTCCTACTGCCCGGTCCAGCCGGCCTTCCAAGAGCCCACTGCATAAGGTTTTCGGCTCCCAGGATCTCGACGGCTTCGCGAGGGTCAGACTCAATATAATCGCGCCAATACTCACGGGCGTGATCTCCAGCTTGCTCCTCATCTTCAAAGACGCAGAAACTGTGGCCGTAGGTTCCGCAACTGGGGATTTCGATGATTGCTCCGATGGCGAACGAATCGCCGCAATCCTCCTCCCTCACGACAAAAAACTGAGCGCCACTAAAGTCTTGATCAAATTTGATAAACGACACTATCCCTCCGAATGTGTACACATTATAGCACGAGCCTCGCGCTCGTGTCTACAAAAAAGTTGTCAAGAGAATGTCAAGCAACTGCTTCTTCGCTTGTCATCCACCACAAAATTAGGTGTTCAAACTTGACTTCCGGGTATTTTTGGGCCATAAGATCATCGATAATATCGATAATTTCCCCCGCGTCTTTGATCTCTTCATCGGAAAAAACTAGATTTGAATGCACTTTTTTGTCCTTTTTATCATCCATGAAGAGACAACCCTCCCTTCACGTACATAAATGTAACCACTTGGCGGCTCGTCGTCAAGAGTGATTTACATTTTGTTGACATTTTCCCCCCTACTTCGGAATTGTCATACGTTCATCGTAGGCTTTCGCCTTAAGGTCCGATAATCTACTTAGCTCCTCGCTTCTTCTTAATACCTTGAAAGATAAGTTTTCAACTGAATATTGGCCTGTGCCCTCCAGGCCGGATCGACGCATATTTCGGATTTTGGCCTTCAAACGGTCAATTGCATCAAGTACCTCGTCGCCTTCTTCGTCTGCCATCATCTTTTCAATATGCGAGATTCTATCTGATATATCCTGAGCTTTTTTCTCCACGTTGGCGTAATCGATACTAACTGGTTCTGGGGTGGGTTTCGTTATCCATTCATCATTTTGGATCGAGTATATACCAGTTGAAAGGTGCGGTTCGTTAGAATCTTGAAAGTATATTTCTACCTCATAGCCCTTCATATAGATATCGTGGCGGTTGTTCCAGTTTGTCTGAAGATTTCTAAATAGTTCTTTTACAAGCTCGATATTTTCGTCAATCGTTTCGAAATCAAGAACGATATGTAAATCTATATCAGAGTATTTAGACCAGTTATAGTTGGCCAAAGAGCCGGTCAAAGTTATGTCTTCGGGATTTACGTCAAACTCTAAATCAACAAGGAAATCACTAACAATTTTTAATAATGCTTGTCGAACCTCTGGATTTAGTTTATCGGCTTGCCACACTTCAGGCTCCAAAGTGTCGTGGACCTCGAATGATTTTAAAGCATCGGCCTGTATTTTCTCTTGCAAGCCTTCAAAACGCAAATGTGAAGTGCCAAATCTTTGCACATTACCGACAAATGGGCTTCCTGACTTAACATTTTCGTGGCCGGAGGATCTGGTATACACGTCGTTTCTTTTACGACGAGCTTTCATTTTCTTCTGAAACGGGCTCGTAAGTTGACTTTGCTCCTTGGCTTCTGTCAACCTTTGAAAGTTTTTCCATTTGCGTTCAAAAGACATAATGATTCTCACTCAGACATAAAGTAGTCGTAATAACTCTTGAAAGAAGCTGCGAACTCTGGGACATCTCTGGCAACACCCTGGAGCACCTGCTTGACCAGATCGAGGCTGCCCAAATCATCAATTAACCCTGCAAGATCAACCTCCTCATCGGCTTCGTCCATTCTTCCAAGCTCCTCTTTGATGATTTGCTTAAGCTGTTCTTTTGTAACTTTCATTTTTCACTGCTTCCTTTATTTCTTTGTAAAGTTCGTTGTCATATATGACATGACTTTTCACTAAATCAAGCAACCGCTTGAGGTTTTTGTTTTCTTCTATAAGCTTTGAAACGTTAATATCGTCTCCCTTAGATGGTCTGATTGGTGGTTCGCCCTCGCAGAACATATAATAAATAGTCTAAAACTCTTCTTGACGACCATCCGACCAAGTAATAATAGTTTTGTTTGTAGGGTGAGGATTGATGTGAACGCGTTTAAAGTCCTCGATGCTCTCAAAGATGGCTATCGAGCCCTTGGGAGTGGGGGTAAGCCAATGCAGTACCACCTGCCCGGTGGCGTACTGAACGCCCTCTATGACCACCCCAGTCCCCGATATGCCGCTCTCATCTCCCTGCCTACAAATAGTAAACGTCTCGATGCCACGAGGGGCAAACTTCGTAGGGGGCTTAGGTTTAAGTGCTTCTGCGTCTGTTTTAACAACTTCAGCCGAAGGAGGGCCAACGAGGATTTCCCAGGTATGTCTATAGTCTTTGACCTTTTCAAATGCGTCAGTCTCATTAAGTTCTTTAAGAACTGGATAATCATTTCCGCCGGGTTGGAGCTTATCTCCAAAGAAATGAATGGAGCAGCCATCGTGCCACTCTCTTAAATAAGGGATTGAACGAGACTTATCATATCCGCTTGGACTAACATCAATACTAATCTGGCCACCAACATTAAAAGTTAAGTCTTCATACTTTTTACGCAGAATAGAAACTATTTTTTCTCTTTCGCCCGCCTCTTTGTCCCAACTAGCATATTCTTCTCTTTGTTCTAAATTGCAGTTACGACCAATGGTACTAAAATTAATCATACCGGTTCTTTGTTCAATGTGATTGCCGGTTTTAACTGGACAGTCCGAACTCTGAACAAACAAATTTAGATCGTTTAGTAGCATTTCGGATGGTTCAAAAACGCCCCTATACTCTACCTTTTCTTGGCCAAAGTTATCTTGACTTTGCCAAAATGCATTTCCAGAACAAGTAAAGATACCATAGCATAAACGCAAGATATCCTCTGGAACTTGCTCCAGCACCTTAACCCAGTCTGAGCCCGTGCTTAAATATACAATATTTTCTTTACAAAACTCTCTAAAGAACTCGGCGAAGTCTTCAACCATAAGCTGTCTGGCGGGAGTTAAAGTCCCGTCAATATCAAATAAGTATATTTTCACTAGGCATCTCCAACTGGCTTAAAAGACTTTAATAGTTGTTCTTCAAGCGTATCTTTAATAGTTTCCTGTATTGCTTCGCCAATCGCCTTGCTAGAATTGTCCTGTTCCTCAAGGATAAACCAGAGAGATTTATTTTCTTCTCTCAATCTATCTACTTCTTCCTCAAGTTTTTTTATAGTCTGTTTCAGTTCTTCGATTGAATTATCCATAATATAACCTTCCATCATAAATAGTATAACTCAATCGAAATGAACTGTCAACTAAAGACTAAGATTCATATCCAAAAGATCAAAGTTTAGTTTCCATATTGGAACGATAATGACGACATCCTCGATAATATCGGGCATGCCTAAGAATCCTTCGCCGACTTCAAGCGCTATAAGAATTCCCACTAAACGACCCTTGCTATCGAAAACAGACGAGCCTGAGGCGCCGGACCACCCATAAGAGTGCATATAAACATATCCTTTTGGATGAACGCCAGCTATGTATCCTTCGATTGTAAGCAGGCTAGAGTTGTTTGGATATCCAGAATATACCACGTCTGTTCCGATCTCCACATTCCTCTTGGAAACTGCTCTAAGCTTAATAGGCTTGACCCTCATATCCTCCTTGACCACCAAGACAGCCATATCGTTTAGCGTATCTAAGTATCTAACGGAAGTTTTAAAAAACTGGCCGCCGGTGCTAACTGTGACGTGATTGCCCCAGTCACCAACAACGTGGGCCGCTGTCAAAATAATCGTTTTACCTTTATAACTTAAGATGGTTCCGGTGCCGACGGAGCGACCCTTTGGCCTCTCAGCATACACCTTAACCGTTGATCTTCTGCTATCTCCAGCAATCCGAGTTGTTGACCTAGCAATTTGAATCTGTTCAGATTCTGAAGTGTCGCTGCAAACTTCATAAGATGCCGAGTGACACGAAATTAACAAAAGAGATAATAATCCCCTAAATAAGTATCTCATAATATTTTCCCCCTATATTAACTAGGGGGCTTTTTATGAAAAGACTTTAATCAATTGGGTTTAGAACGCCAATATTGATGCTCAGCTTCGATAACAGCATGAAGATACCTTCTACCTAGATTATATTGTTTTGCCTCTTCAGGACTAATCCACTTATAATCAACATGTTCATCACTTAAAGCGATTTGGCCAGACCATTCTTTGATAATATAAAACCGCGTGTTTTTGCTAAGCATGAACCAACTTGGAGCGCGAGGAATCGTAAGGCTTGTTTCTTCCTTAATTTCTCTCGCAAGACCTTGAACATTTTTTTCGCCCTTTTCAATGTGGCCCCCGGGTAAATCCCATTCCCAAGGTGACGCGTCGGACACCATTTTCGGAGATCTTTTCAATATCAATACATCTCCAGACTCATTAAACATCACCGCTTTTGAAACTCTTGGCATATCTTCGCTCTCCTGAAGATAACTATTCCAGCTTTTCATGAAACGCTTCATTTGTCAATTCTTTTTAGACTGCCTTTGACAATATCAATCACCTTAACGCCAGGAACCAGCTTTGAACTATTGATTTCTGGAACAAGTGTTTGCGATACATACGTGCTCGGTCGTGATATATCAGACTCCGGGTGAAACTTTATTTTTGCCTCAATGACGCGGCTACCATAAGATCTTCGACTTTCCTCGTGACCAACGACTGTAACGCCCTGAATAGCACGGATACGATTTAGCTTCTGCTCAATACCGCCGCCAGCTTTCGGGTCGATCTGGAGTTTTAAAGTAACTTGAAATAATCTTGTTTCAAAGCCCGTTTGCTCTTGCAACAGTTTCTTTTTAAGCACCTTGCGAAGCGCTGCCTTTATCATCGATTCGTTTAACGGTGTGGGCATACCGGGAGACCATCCTTCCCTATCGGCTCGTTTTTGTCGAGCAGCAGCAGCTTCTCGACTTTTCTCTTCAGCAAGTTCATAAAGATCTTTTGCAGTATCGGCTGCTGCTTGATACAATACATCAATATGCTCATCTAGGAATTCCAGAAAGGCACCAGCACGCAAAAAATCGTCCTCGGGAGTCTTGGGTGAAAGTTTAAGCTGAAACATAAGCCCGACCATAAGAGCTTTTTCGCCCATCGAGGATGGAAAGGCTTCCAGTCTGGTTTCGAAGCTCCAGGGCATCATTTGCCGCATATTCTTGGGCTTTGGCTGGTATTCCTTGGCGAAGGGCAGGGCCATTTGCTTATTAGCATATATAAATGCCTCATTTGCAAGCTTCTTGAAAGCAATACGAATTTGTGCGTTGACTGCATCCTGATTTAACGATAAGTGCCTTGTTAACAAAAGACTAGCGTTATTTTTGGGGAACTCGGCCACTTTATAATGACCCGGAGTTTGTGGCTTGATAAGCAATTTATCCGCAGGAATATCAGGCTTAATATCAATGCCATCACCAGGATCAGACTCGTCATAAAGAACCTTAAGGTTTTTGAATCCACCAAAATCTTCTGTAGTGTACCTTTCCACGGCTTTCTCAAATGATCCCGGGGGAAGATAGCCGTCTTCGATCAGCACTTGACGTATGATAGCATAAATTTTGTTATAACCAGAATCAAAATCGCGAGCAAAATCATCAACGTGTTGATCAAACTCATCAACGGCGTCCATTCCGGGGCGTTCAAACTGAAAATCCACCATAACTTCAATCGATAATTTATTTTCGTTTTCATCATCATACGCTTCGATTCTGCTTTCGCCAGAAGTGTATATATTGCTATTATACATTGCAGTTTCAATTATTTCAGCGAAATCACGAACGGCTTGCCAAGACGACCCGTTGCCAGGAACGTGGGTTC